>Ga0209505_1002036_pt1 | contig 13148 bp, 8 predicted proteins | sample COGITO_mtgs_1103_2_FD_184794 | JGI IMG/M metagenome (GOLD analysis project Ga0209505, IMG submission 184794) | Pelagic marine microbial communities from North Sea - COGITO_mtgs_110331 (SPAdes) (version 2) | ecosystem: Environmental > Aquatic > Marine > Epipelagic ... | reverse complement strand
GTTTCCGAGCAGACGAGCGTTTCCGGGACGCGCGCGACGAAGGTTTCGGGGAGAAAACCCAAGTGGGAACGAGGCGTCACGTTTAGCTTAGGAGAGAAAAAGACAAAAAAGACGACTTTAGTTTCAAAACACTCGGCGTGGGAAGAAGACGACGACGACCGAGACGAAATGATCGACGAGGACGCGTTGCTCACGGAAAAGGACAAAGCGAAACCAACCGCGGAAGGAGAAGGAGTTGGATGTCCGCCGACGAGGAAACCGTGCAAAGATTGCACCTGCGGAAGGAAAGAGGAAGAGGAGATGAAGGAAAACGCAACTCCAGCGAGTTCTGTCGTGAAGATGGATTTAGAGAACGACCCGAACGACGAGACGTTTAAAAGCGCGTGCGGGAACTGCGCGTTGGGAGACGCGTTTCGATGCGCCGGGTGTCCGTATTTAGGACAGCCGGCGTTTAAGGAAAACGACGAGGAAAATAAGGTGGTAATGTTAGACGATTTAGGAACGGTGGATTTATAATGTAATGAAATGGTGTGAAGCGTTTGCGCGCCGCGGTAATAGACTTTTCACGTGTACAAATACTTGAATATTTTTACTTAAGTTTTGAAGCTCCCGTGTTGCTTGAGAATCGCCTCGGCGACGACTTTGACTCCCATCAAGACCAAGGGAACGCCGTTCCCGGGTCTCGTGCTCGCGCCGACAAAGTGTAATCCAGAGACGCTCGGCGTGTCCAAACTTTTAATTCCAGTTCTGGTAGGCGGTCTAAACGCGGCTAATTGCAACAGTCCGTGCGATAAGCCAAACACGGCGCCGTTTTTAATGTTATACATGTCCCTCCACTCCGCGGGCGTGCGAACGTCCTCTTTTTCAATAATCTCGGACAGTTCACCGTGTCCAGCTTCGCGAAAACGTCGAAACAACGCTTCGCGAGCGGCGTCGACCATTTCCTTCTCCGTCGGCACCGGAACGCCTCTTTTTTTGCAAATGTCGATTTGTTCTTGGATGTTCGCCACCGGGAACTCAATCATCAACGCCGCGCAACCATCCGGCGCGCACGATTTGTCCGTGTACACCGGGTTGCAGCAATAAAAGTTGTGCTGTTTTGGTGCGGCGAAATCTTCCGGAGTCGCCGGTCGGTTCCATCCGGTTTCGTATTCGCCGGATAAAAAGACGTTGTGATGTAACAAATCCGGGATCTGCGTCTTCAAACACCAGTTGAACTCGATGATGGAACAGGAGTAATCCATTTGTTCTTGTCGAGAAGCTTCAGCGGCTGCTTCAGGGACGGACTCTAATAAATCATCAAACACTCTCGGAATGTCCGGGTTCGCAACGACCACGTCCGCGTCTAAAACTGTACCGTCTTCGAGTTTCACCCCGGTTACTTTCCTCCCGGTGGAGCTAAACTTCTCGTCCACGGAAGCGTCTTCCTGCGTGCAAATCTCCGTGACTTTTGAGTTCAATCTCGTCTCCACGCCAAACTTATCGCACAGCGTTTGCAACGCGTTCCCGACGTTTTTAAACCCACCCATGGGGTACCAGACTCCATCGGTCAACTCAGTCGCCGCTAACAACGAAAACACTCCGGGCGCGTTATACGGCGACAACCCGACGTACAAATTCTGGTACGTAAACAACGCTCTCAACCTTTTATCCTTAAAGTACGAGGACATTTGCCGGTGTTGACTCAACAACAAATCCACCGGGTTCACTCTCAATGCCAACGGCACCACTCTTTGTGGATTGACGAAATCTAACACCGAATTCGCGTCTTTATCGATAAACGCGGCGACTCCGTAATCTAAACTCGCTCGCGCTCTTCCCAACCAATCTAAATACGCGCCGCCGGCGCCTTCCTCCACGTCGTCTAACTGTTTCCTCATTTTTTCCGCGTCGTACAATAAATCCAACGTCGTGTGATCCCCAAAGTGTGCTCTGTACGCCGGGTCGCACCGTTCAATCGATACGTACGTTTCAAACGTCTCCCCGACCGCGGTAAACTGTTCGCGATATCGATCCGGCAAGAGCAACAAGGACGGTCCGGTATCGAATCTAAATTCCGAGTCGAACTGTTCGGATCGACATCGGCCGCCGACGGAATCGTTTTGCTCTAAAATCGTCACTTTATACCCGTTAAAAGCGAGGCGAGAGGCCATGCCTAAGCCTCCAACGCCCGCGCCAACCACGATGGCTTTATTTTTGTTCTTCTTTCCGTCTGAATCGTTTACATTACTTCGTGCGACGATGTCATTCTCGTTATCCATTATCGCCGCTTTTAATAGTATACTACGTTTCAATTTTTGATGACTTCTATTACGACGCTTACTAGTATTACTACTGCTACTGTTATGATTATTAGTAGTACGCAGTGATGATTGGTGTCTTCTGGTGTGTGATTTCGAGGACGACATATCCGAACTCGTCGTCGTCGTCGTCGTTCGAGAAGACATCGTCGTCATCGTCGTCATCTCTCGCGAGCGTTTTTCTCTTATCTTTTGGGGCAGAAGTGAGCAAAATTTGAGGCAAAGAAAACCTGAAAAGAGGGCAAAAAAAGCCACACATTCTCACGCGTACACGCGAGACAAACATAACAACAACAATTGTTGTCGCGACATTTTATAGACACAAATAGTTAGCACACATCATGAGCGCGAGTTTTTTGTGCGCGACGAGTTCGTCCTCTTTGGCGAACGCGCGAACCATGTTTGGTTCCTCCAGTAGCGGTACGTTTTCTTGTTTCGCGATGATGTGTTTTTTTCTTCGCATTCTGCCTCTCGGAAATGGCGAGCGATTTTGATGAGAGATTTAATAAAGCGCGCGCGGAAACGCGTCTTTTACTTTGAAACGCGAAAATCGAGAGGGGTCTCGGAGAGATATTTTACGCGGAACAGAATCGCACGGAGGAGAATACTTACCCATCGTGTGCTCGTTCGTCGAGGATATGCGAGAGATGAGCGTGGTATTCATGCGCGCGCTTTTGCTTCACCTCGTTGTCGCCGGCCCTATCTGAAACCTCTGGTCTCTCTTTTCCTTAAAATACTAATAAATAACCTCTTTGACACGATAGGCAACCAAAACGATTTGTTCAAAACGACCAACGGTTCGGTGGTAACCATGATGCGTCACGGCAAGAAATCACCGAAACTGAACCTCCCGGCGGACCAACGCAAAGCGTTGCTCCGAAACTTAACCACGGAAGTTCTGAGACACGGTTCGGTGACGTGCACCATGGCGAGAGCGAAAGCGGTGAGAAAACCAATCGAACACATGATTCAGTTGGCGAAAGACGGCGGCGAACACAAGAAGAGAGCCGCGTTGGGGTACATTTACGATAAGGAAGTTGTGGATGCGTTGTTTGAAAAAGCGCCTGCGAGATACGGCGATAGAAACGGCGGGTACACTAGAATCGTGAGAACGTTGAAGAGAAGAGGAGACTCGGCGGAGATGGGGGTGATTAAGCTCGTATAAAAAAGTTATTATTCTAGAACACACACATACATAAGTTGATATATATATTATACCTCATTACATACTAATTAATTAAAAGAGTAACACGCATCATCATCGTTTACTTCTTCTTTTGTTTTTTCTTCGCGCCGCCGGCGGCCCCGGCGCCTTTGGTCGTTTTGACTCGTTTGTTTCCGCCTTTATCTCTCGCCATTTGTTTCAACTCTGCCGCGCGTTTCCTCAACTCTTCCGCGCGTTTCTCTTTCTTCGCGAGACCAATTTGCATGGCTTTATACAACTCTCTCTTCTTTCTCGGAAGTAAAGCAGATCTCAAGTGGTCCAACTCGGCTTCTTCGCCTCCTTTTTGGACGCGTTCGCGAACAATCTTGTCTTTTTCTCTCATGGCCATTTCCGGCGTGAGTTTCGATTTCACTCTCTTTTCGCCGGTCTCGTCGTCGTCATCTTCGTCGGAGGAAGACTCGTCCGGGTCGGAATCTTCCGATTCGCCTTCCTCGCCCGGGTAGGAGTCCGAATCCGAATCCGAATCGTCCGAATCGTCGTCGATCTTCTCGTTCTCCAACGACTTTGAATACGGCACGCCTTTGATTTCCTTCTCGAGTTCTTTTCTGTGCGTCTCTTCTTCTTCCTCTTCTTCGGTTTTCTTCGGCTTTTTCTTGTCCGTTCCAGACGCCGAGGACGGTAACTTCTTTCTCCCTGGAACGCCAAAGTCGTGTTGCAACTTCATCAACTCCAGCAAGTATTCCGGGTAATACCCTTCCTCTTCCGGGTCGACGAACGGCGATAAGTGCGGCGGCGGTTTCTTCCCGGGGAAATATTTTTCCGTAGGGATTAAGATTCTATAGTTGGCGCAATCGCACACCCACTGCGGAACGACAAACTCACGAGAGATTTCCGCGGCTGGCTTTTGGTCGTTCGGCAACGGGCGGTCCATGATGACGTGCGTGATTTTATCCTTCTCCTCGTCGACGTCGATGGGCGAGCCTTCGCCTTCCCAACACACTTCGCCGCCGAAGGACTTTACGATGAACACCATCGCTTCGCGAGGACACTCGCGTTTGATGAGAAAAGTCAAACCGTTGAACAAATTCGCGCGTCGTTTTCGGTCTAAAATTAACAACTCGCGATCGGACAAGTTTGCGTTTCGTTCTTCGTCCGTGATGGTTGTCGCCATTTGCGCGTCGGCTTCGTCGCCGGTGGTCATCATCTCGATGTTTTCCTCCATTCGTAACTGTTCGTTTTCGCGCTCGCGCTCGCGTTCAGCCGCTTCTCTTTCCGCGATATCGTCCTCATCTTCGCCGTCTTCAAACTGCGCGATTTCTTTCAGTTTCTCCGCTAACGTTTTCTTTCTCTTTTTCGGTTTCTCTTCGTCGTCGTTTACGTCGTCGTCTGCTTTCGCTTTTGCGGCGTTTTCCCTCGCCTGCGCGACTAAAGTGGCGTTTTCTATCTTTTTCTTCAGTTCGTGCACGATTGCTACCGCACCAGTCGCGGCATCCTCTAAAGCCACGTCCAAGACTGGCGGGTACCTCAAATTGTCCTCGTGGTACAACTGATGATTGACGAACGTCGTCATCGAGATGTAAAACTCCAAAAACGTCAACATCACGCGATAATCCACGTCTTCCGGTAACGTTTGCTGCATGTTGTGCGACACTAACCACACGACCGGTTCGCCTCGAATTTCAGCTTCGTAATAAATGCCCTTCACGGAAATGAAAACTTTCCTCAAAGCGCGTTTTCTCGTCACGTACGATTGAAACTCCAAGCTCAACTCCCTCGATTTCGCGACGATATCTTGCGGAATCCCGTGCCTTTTCGCCGCGGGTAACAACGCAAACAAGTGCACTAACGTTAAACAATCGTCCAAATCTCTCAAGGCGTCGAGAAACGTCGGGTACCGTTCCTTCACTAAATGGTCCAGCGTATACATCGGTTTGTGTTCTCGCAACCGGTCCACTTGGTTGAAGTGTTTCTTCGCCTTCGCTTTCTTAATCTTCCTCTCGTGCGCGCGTAACTCTCGAAAGGTTTTCATCAGCGGTTCGTGGAGTAAAAACGCGATATCTTTCGCGTGGTAATACGTTTTCCCTTGGCCTTTGACTTTCTTCTTCGGTTCTCTGGGATGTATTCCTTTGAGAATGCACAGTCGGCGAAAATCGCTCAATTTCAGCTGCAGTTTGTTCAGCGCTTCGTTCCTGGTCACGTATCGCGATACGTTTGAAGACGAATTGCGGCTTTTTCCTAGGTTGCCTTTTTTCATCTTCAGCTTTGATTTCGCGAGGACTTTCCCCGTGCCGTTGACTTTGTTCTTTTTCCCGCCTCCCATCTTGTTTGAGATAGTCGTGTGTGCGTGTTTCCTCTTCTCTGGTTTTAAGTGGTAAAAAGTGGCGGCCGTCTTTCGTTTTCTCCCCAAAAAATCAAGCTGCCCCAAGAGAGAAAAAAGAAGAAAAAAAACACAAGACACAAAACAAAAAATTTCATCAACCCCACCAAATTTTTTTGGTCGTCTGGCAGTTTTTCACTCACTCGCACAGTCGAACGAAATCCTCCGAGACTAAATTTGAACCGCGAACTCGCATCCGTTTCGACTGCTTAATAAACTCATTCCGAGAGAAAAAAAGGGCAACAACACTTTGTTGTTGAAAAAAGCGGTTTGTTCTTTCGGTTCCTCTTCTTCTTCGTCGTCGTCTTCTTCTTCAGAGTAATAATAATACGTTTGAAGAGAAGAAGAGCTGAGGAGATATATAATACACAAAACGCACAAGCGCGTACTGTATCATCATCATCTCCAGAGAGAGAAGTCTGCGCGTAAAGAAGTGCACGCAAAAGAGAAAGAGAGAGTAGTACATTTACTTTTGCAGAGAAGAGAGTAAAAATCTTTCCCCATCCGTCGTCGTTTCGGGTGAGGGTAGAGAGCGCAGAAGCAAAATGATGGTCTCGGAGACGACTTTAACAACGCGCGAACAACAACAACAAAGAAGAAGAGAGGACGACAACAACGCGAAGACAATGATCATCGCAGATAAAGGAGGACCCGCGTCGACGACCTCGAACGCCTCCACCGACGATAAAGGCGGCGGGTTGGGAGATTCCAACAGCAGATACAGAAGCGACGAGGAAGCTTTTCAAAACCCAACGACACGAGGAGAGGGAGAAGAAAATGTAACGACGACGACGTTTACGAAGAAGAAGAGAAAGACGGACAAAGAGGAGGAGGAGGACAAAAGTGGAGAAGCAGACGAGAAAGACGAGGAGGAGGAAACAGAGGAGGATGGTTTTAAGACAAAGACGAAGAACGACGTAAACGTAAACGAGATTAAAGGTGGAAAAGAGGAGACGCGAGAGGAAGCTGTCTCTTCGATGTACATTAAATACGAGAGTTTATTCGACGCGGAGAAAATTTTCAGCGGATCGTCGAATAGGCAGAAATCAGTCGCGGTGTCGCATTACATCAACGATAGTTTAGATCGGTTGGTGTACGGGTATAAACACAAGTCGAACGTTCCTTTACACGTGTCGTTCGGGCAGCCGATCGAGAGGATAGCGGTCGGGTGCGGGTTGGAAGAGGACGATTGGGAGGAGTTGGAAGGAGTTGGGCTGAAAGAACGGACGAAAGTTAGGGAGGAGATGGAAAAGAGGTTTAGGAACTCTTCACCTTCTAAGGAAGAGGCGGATTTCGGAGAGGATGTCGCGGAGGAGGATGAAAAGGAGGATGAAGAGGACGAGGACGCGCGAGATCAGCAACGAATGATGATGCACACGAACGCGGACGAGTTGTTGGATCACAGCGGAGGTGCCATGGAGGAAGAAGGAGAGGACGACGAAGATCAAGAAGAGGAAAACGACGATCGCAACGGGGACGATTCGGGCGGCGAGTTTGAAGACGACGACGGCGAAGAGGGCGAAGGAAATCACGGTTACGAGTTCAACGACAACAACAATCTTTTCTATAACAACGGGCCTTTGCCTTCGTTTGGCAAAGATTTGAACCACGCCGCCATGTATGCGAATCCAACCAAACGAAAACGACAGCAACGCCAACACGAGAACGACATTAACAACAACAAGCAAAAGATGAACAAGAACAGCAGCATGATTGACGCCCACCAGTTTGATATTGCCGTAGAGGCGGGTACTAACAACGGAAGCGGCGATTGGACCGACGATCTTTCCCTCTGGGCGGCGCTCGATCACTTAGACACGAACAATAACAACAACAACGAAATCATCACCCCGCAACAACATCAGCAGCACCACCAGCGTCGCTTGAGTGGCTTGGGTGTCGGCGTCTCCCCGCCAAACAAGAACAAAAGCTACGCGCAGCAAGCGAACAACGCGCACGATATTGCCACCGCGGTGTCCAACTTGCCGGCGACGACTCAAGCGAACGCCGTTGGCGCTCCAACTTCGGGTACGACGATTATTCATCATCATCACCATTATCCTTCGAATGGTTCGAATAAGAACAGTATTACCGGTGACAAAGAACAAGGATCGTCGTCCTCCATCGAAGCGGTGTTGAAAAGATTAGAGCAGTTGGAGAAGAAGTTTGTATCCCATTCGTCAAAGGCGAACCCACGAGAAGAAAAAGAAGAAGAAGAGGGAGAAGAAAACGTGGCAAACACGACGAGAAAGATGTTATTTGCTACGAACGAAAAAGCGGCAAACGATGACAACGTTGTCAACGCGAAGAGTAAGGACGAGAACACCAACGAAAGCGGTAAGAATAGCGGAGGAGGCGAGATGTCGCTCTTAGAACGACGCGTTTCGGATTTAGAACGATTGCTCAGAGCGTCCGAGTTGGAAAACTCGACGTTGAAGAGAGCTTTACATTTCTCTTCGCAACCGACGAACAAGGATAGCGACGAGAAAGAACAAAATAACAACAAGAGTTCGGCGAAGAAGAAGATTGGTGCGACTTTGTCGCATTCAAACGCCGCGGCGGGTGACACTAAAAAGACGACTTCAGAGGATGTGAACAACAACTGTTACGACGATTCGCACGGCCTGTCCAACGGAAAGTCGGATAAAACGAACGAAGAGACGTTGCAAACGCTCAGCGAGAAAGAAGATAAAGACGACAAGTCGGAACGAAACGACGGCGGAAGAGGTGGCCTGATGACGGAAGATAAGCGACACCCTTCTGAAAATATTCGCGAGAACGCGGCGAATGTGGACGGCGTTTCGCCCGACTCAAGCTTTTACGTGGAAACGAACAAGCAGCAAGAGAAGACCACGAATACGAATCGCGAAGAAGGGGAAGAAAACCAACTCGGTGCTGCCAAGCGAAGTCTCGATCGAGAGTTGATGTAAATTGCGAAACAATCTCGCTTGTATACGACTAATTCATTCATTTATACCTTTGTAATATTAATCTAATATTAAATAACATACACATAACAATCGCTAATAGCTCTTCAACAAAAGCTTTCTTCATTATGTCTACTCTTCTGCGTGCGCACTTTGCCGAATAGATTTCGCTGCTATGACTTTCCATTTTTTTTTCTAATTTCCTCCTCAACCTCCTCTAAAAATTTTACACCTACGCCGCCATCGCCTGAACGTTTCCTCCCTTTACTCTTCTCGACCAACATCTTTTCAACTTCTTCACAGCGGGTTCTAAACTCCATCTGTCGCCTTCTGGTCCGAAGCAAATCAACGCCGCCGGCAAGAACAAAATCGACCACAAATAACTGCTCGTAATCGTCATGGTGATTAAAAACGCAAACTTCGAGAAAAATTTCAACACGCACAACCACAACATCGACCCGGAAATGACGGTAGTCATCGCCGAAGCCGTGACGCTGACGCCCATAATCATCAACGCTCTTCGCGTTTTCTCGCCTCGAGTTTTTGCAAACAGCTCAGGTGCTTCAGTGTACGCGTTGGCTAAATGCACGCAATAATCGACCGATAAGCCAATCAAAATCACCGCGGCGATGGATTCGCCAATGCCTAAATCCCATCCCATGAACCCTCGAACGCCGACGCCCATGACGGTAACGACGACGCCGGCGATGGTGACGGTTGCAATTGCGCCCGTGAGAAAGTTCATGGTGGAAAGGACGAGAACGAGATATGCCATGACGAAACAGATGGTGACGCCTTGGAAAGTGTTGCGGACCAACGCTTCTTGCGTGACCATCCACGTCCACGTAGTGTAAGCGGTTTGTATGGCGTTTTGCATTCCAGGCGGAGCTTCCTCGTTCATTGTTTTCACCCACGCCTCCCAGACTCGAAACACGGGTCGAGCAACCTTCGCAGTCGTCGGGTACTTCAACGTGGTTTGCACGGTCACTTTGACGAAGAAGATGTCGAGTTCGTTCTCGCCGGGGACGATTGGTTTCGTTTCATCGTACGGTAAGAAACCGATCGAGTTTTTGAAAACGTAAAACCGAGGATCTGCTCGAAAACGCCACAATTCTTCGAGAAATGTCGTCTTATCTTCGATTGGAAACACGAGATTGCGTTCGTCTTCGATGTACGTTTTGAACGATTCCATGAAACAACTCACGCCGCTGGCAGTTTGTTCGTCGAGGCTCTTTTGCGTGGCATCCACTTCTTCTCCCTCGGTATCAGCATCGTCTGACGACGACATAACTGGTCGAGACATGACTAACAGGCCATCTTGACATCCGCTCGCGTCGCATGGTGCGATTCGCAAAGCCTCGCACGCGTGTAAGAAGTGAAGCTGCGAAGCCGGCAGAGTGATATCAAACGTTTCGTCTAGTTGCAACTTGCCAAGCTGTTCGATGTCCCAATGGTTCGCTCTCGACGTATCCATACCGTAAACGCCAAAGCAGATATCCAAAGGTACGACTCGGTCATCCGCGGAAACCGAAAAGCGTGTGCGATCGTTCGCGTACGCTTGCATCAAATGCGCCGTCGGGTACCACTGCTCTTGCTGCGCGGGCGTTTCGAGTTCGAGCGCGAGTTTTAACGAAACTCCTAGCAACGTTAAGAAGGCAGCTATGACAATATAACAAACTGGACGGTAACTTATGAACGCGTAGAACTGGTTTCGGAAGAATCGTTCAATTGGGCGTAAGCGTTTGATGTTCGCCTCGGAGTCGAGCGTATCCATCGGTCTCGGTATATTCGATGACGCGTTGTCCTCGCCGCCGCCACCGCCGCTCGTTGCAGCTTCTGTTCCTTTGCTCATCCCTCCTTCCTTACTTTCGTCGTCAGTTTTCTCTTTGGTATTCTCTTCATCGACAGCGACGACGTCTCCCAAAGATGCCATGGATAAAGTGGTCGTCGCCGTCTCTAAATCGTACCTTTCAGTCCTCTTGTAATCTGCTTTCGTGCAAAAGCAACACACTTTGTATTTGTCCAAATACAGAGAGTACAGAAACAAAGCCGGTGGAAACATGAACACGTTTACTACAAACAGAACGGCAATCATTGTCGCGCTTAGAATTCCAAACGCGGAAATCGGCATGACTTCGGATAAACTCGTGGCGAAAAAGGCGCCCATGGTCGTGAAACTCGTCACGAAGATTGCTTTAGATGCTCTTCGAGAGGTATACAACACTCTGGTCAACGTCGAACCTGAAACCGTTTCTCTAGGTTCAAATTGCGACTGTTTATACGCGTCGTAAAAGACGAAAACATCATCTGCGCCAACACCCAGCACCACAAAGATGGATAAAATTTGTACGTTGCCGAGGTACTCGATGCGATAAATGAGCTTGTAAATGAACAAAGCCACTGGAAACGAGCAGATGATTTCAAACATTCCAAGACTGGCGATGAAGAACGACCGAGTGTGAAATGCCATGTAACACCATACGGCTAGAATGGACGCAAACGCCCACGCCAAGTCAAAGTTTATCACATTCGCCGCGTCTTTCGAACGCAAGTACCCCGCGTACCATCTCGTTTGCATGTTTGCCTTTTCACCATCGGCTTCTTCGTACGGTTTATTATCTATCGCTTTATTCATATACGGCGTGCTCAGAAACTTAGCTTTCATCGCGTATCGATTGAACAACTCTTTCTCTATGTCGTCCAAAATCGCCTCGCCTATAACTACGCCTTGTTCTCTCTCTCTATCTTCTTGCGAACTGTACCCGATAACCGGCGCGCCCATCGGATACCGCGCGCGAGTGGCTCCATTTACCAACGTTTGCACATCGAACGCTCCATCTAAGAAATATCCGTACATTTTCTTATTTTCCTCGCTCCCAATCTCCCTGACGACTGCGTCGATATCCTCGACCAACTCGCCTTCGCCGTTTGGAGGAAAAAACACGCTCACCGGCGTCAACGGTTTCACGCACACGTCTAAATAACTCACAGAGGAGTTGCTATAAATCTTCTCGATATCGTCGGTAATATCATCTTTCATCACTTTTGGGTCTTTCAACTGACAATACTGTTTATATTTCGGATGCGTGACGACGATTCGGTGAATTTCCCGCATCGCCAACAAGTTCGCCTTCGTAAACACCGTCTCGGCGCCGTCGTTACTGACGAATTGGAAAAACAGAGAACCTCTCTGCGACTCCTCGCCTCGCTCGTAAATTACATCCGAGGATGAATACCTGTGTTGTCGTAAAGTTTTTTGAGATTATATAAAGAATATATGTATAAAATGTCAGTCCTTTTCCTTCGCAACGCTCAAGACAACAAAACCTTCCCTCCTTCCTCTTTAGGGGAAATTTGTCGAAGAACTCTCTCTTAATCTCTCTCGAACACACATCATCCGATGATGAAGCGCACGCATCTCTCCGAAAAGGAAAAGAGGAAGCTTTGTCCTTGCGTTTTTGTTCATTCACGTCTGATGACGAATCGATTTTTCGAGAGAAGAAGGAATACACTCCCACGGATAAAACTTCGACATTCCCCAAACATCTTTCGGTCGACAGCAAAGGTCAAGATACGATGCGATGCGCGGCGACGACTAATAATAATAAACGTACTCTTCGACCAATCTCGTGCCTTCTGCGGCTGCATCCGCATCGCTGGTGATCCCATCTTTCAAAATAACCCACTCTCGATCGTTCGTTTCCACGAATTGTAACTCGTCGTTCAAAACGACGGTTAAAATGCATCCGACGGCGACGAGGACGATGCACGTCAACGCGAGGAGTGGATTTTGGTGCGACCACATCGCGTAGCGTTCCAGGAAGGTTCGTTCGTCTCGTTGTGATGCGTTTCTTTTTTTATCGCGCGGCATATTCGTAATGGGGGTGCTCTTGTCGTCTTCGTCTCGGGAAGAACGAGTCGAAAGAAACCGAGACACCATGGTGAGGTCCTCGTTGGGAGTCTCGCGTTAGCGCGGAATATTCCGGCGGCGACGTTATAGAACGACGAGGGGTTGTTGCTATTTTTGTTTTTGTGACGAAACACAGCTGTTCTTCTTGTGAAAACGTTTTTTTTTACGCACAGGTGTTGACTTTTCAAAAATACGAGTTGTTGGATCGCGCGAAATATAATTTGCCATCCACGCACCGTCGACCTGATGATCAACGAGACGATTTATTATACCACGCGCGTGGATGATATTTTCACGTCTTCGTCAAAGTCTTTCTCGGTATCTAAAAGGAACCCACAGAGTCGGTGGACAATTAAAATTCTTTGAACGTCGACCTTTAAACCCTACTTGTGTTTTTAAAACACGAGAGAAAGAAGAAAAAAAAAACGGAACAGTCTCTTTCCTAATTCGTCAGAGTATTCACGCGCGC
>Ga0209505_1002027_pt1 | contig 13176 bp, 7 predicted proteins | sample COGITO_mtgs_1103_2_FD_184794 | JGI IMG/M metagenome (GOLD analysis project Ga0209505, IMG submission 184794) | Pelagic marine microbial communities from North Sea - COGITO_mtgs_110331 (SPAdes) (version 2) | ecosystem: Environmental > Aquatic > Marine > Epipelagic ... | reverse complement strand
ATAAGTAATTCCTCCAGATTCTTCAGTACCTAAATATATATAATGTACTCGAAAGATTACATTATCTTGACCGTCAGATTCAATGTGTGCTTGCATTTGTGGAACATTCCACGTGTAATTAATTGCCATTTTGTTTTTTGTTTAGTTATTAGTTTTCTAATTCAGTTATTCTTATTTTTAAATCTTCTATTATTTCTTGTTGCTCTTTTATTGCGTTTATTAGCACAGCTGTTAACTCTGCATAAGCCACAGACTTAAGCCCTGTGTCAGAAGCTTCTAATATAAGCTCTGGTAAAACAGCTTCAACCTCTTGTGCTATAACACCTACTTTAGTAACCTCTGTGTTAAAATCAGTTCTGTTATAGTAAACACCTCGCATTGCTTGTACTTTACTAATACAATTATCTATTTCAACTACGTTTTCCTTAACTCTACTGTCCGAGTTTTGTGTTAACGTACCATTGATAGTCATGTTAGCAGTTGAAGGATAAAAATAATACCTAGTTGAACTTCCTTGTCTCCAGTTAATTTGACCGCAATTCATGTCAAAATAGGTCTGGCTATTATTAGTGTGAAATCTAAAATGATTAGCGGTTGCAAAATTTCCTAAATAAAAATCACCAACCCCAGTAGAAGTTCTTACTACTTCGGTTCCATTTATTAAAGTATGACCACCAACATCCAATTTATAAGTACCTGCTGGTGATGTAGTGTCTGATTCTCCATATGCCAATCTCATACCACCTGCTACAGTTAACAAACCTTTTGTAGTTAATGCCATTGCTCCTTGGGCGTTTGTATGGGCACTGTCTCCCCACCAAAAACCTCGACTACTAGTGTCGCTCATTTGAGATGTAATAGCGTAATCATTGGCAAGGCCTCCAAACGTATAGCCACTTTGCATACCAAAACCATACGTACTACCAGACCAAACACTTAGTTTTGCTCTAGATTGTACGCTTGTCATTTCAATATCAGCTGATATGACTTTAGTTGTAAAAGTTTTAGTACCTGAAATGCTTTGAGTACCTGAGGTTCTTATAAATGGTAAATCAGCTAAAGTAAAAGCTCTTGTTTCACCACTTGATGATGAATCTAGGCCAATTAATACTAAATCATCAACATCTGGAGCTCCTGAACCACCTGGTGAATCAGCTATCAAACCAGCTGTTCCATAGTCTACTGCTAAACTAACTGAACCACTTGTACCACCACCAGATAAACCACTTCCTGCAGTAACACCAGTTATATCTCCTTGTGGTGCTAAGGCAAGAATAGTTGCTATTGTAGCTTTTTTAGTTGCACCACTACTTGGCGCTAACGCTAAGAAATCAGAAGTTTGTACTCCTGTGTCTACAGCTAAGTTGTCAATTTCTAAAATAACACTAATTGTTCCGCCTGATCCAGAGTTGTTAGCTACAGTTCTTATACCTTGCTGAGTGCCACCATCAAATATTAATGTACCACCGCTAGTAACAGTAGCGCTTCCAGTATCACCATCAGCATTCCAACCACTGTAATTAGAGAAAGGAAGAGTACTTAAAGCTGTTTCAAACACATTACCAGAAGAATTTGCAATAAGCACAAAATCTGCTGTGCTAATTGATCCTGAAGCGGTTGGTGCTGCTTTTATAATACTATCAGTACCTAAATAATCAACACTAATAGTAGGTGTACCTGATGTACCTCCACCTGATAAACCTGCTCCAGCAGTTACACCAGTTATATCTCCATTTCCAGTAGCTCCTGTTGTTACTGCAGTTATTCTACCGTAAGCGTCTACAGTTATATTGTCTATTTTAGTACTGTTAGATGTAGAACCATACGTTCCAGCTCCTACACCACCAGTTGCCATATTAATAGTAATTGTTTCATTACTACTTTGGTTAGTTGTAAAATCACCACCAGTTGTTAAGTTTGTACCTGCATTTATAGTTATAGTTGCATTGTTTACTGTAGGTATAGTATTGCTTGAAGCAGAAGTTATGTGCCCAGTTGCATTTACTGCAATTGTTGCCGCTGTATAAGTTGCTGCGGTAACTCCGGAGTTTGCATGAGCAATAGTTACAGAACCGCTTGATCCGCCGCCCGTTATTGGTGAGGTTGTACTTACATTTGTAATATCACCCTGAGGTACACCCGCGACAGCATTATCAACGTAAGTTTTGTTTGCTGCATCCGTACCTGATGATACTGTATCTACACCTTGAATACGTCCTGTACCTGATAAAACTATATCACCGCCTCCAACATATAAATCTCCTGCATGGGATATGTTTCCATTACTACCGTCAAGCCAAACTCTTGCGTCTCCATCAGCAGCAACATAAAAGCCCCAATTACTAGCACCTGTTAAAGTTATAAAAGAAGCGCCAGCTGATGCATATCCAACACCATACATGTTACCTAAAGTTGTTGAAGCCGGGTTATAGCTACTTCCTATAGTGTATATAGGGTTTGTATTTAAACCATTTGCACCAACGTTATTATAAGAACCTTCTAAAAAACCTACAATTGCAGATGATCTACCAATTTTTCCTGACATCACGCCACCAGCAAGTGGTAAAAATCTTCCGTCTATATCTACAGAATAAGCAGGTTGGCCGCCAGCTCCAGAAAAACTAATAATACCGTTTCCTGTATTAAATGTAGCGGTTGTAGTGTAGTAGTTAGTATTGGCATCACTTCCGTTTGCTGCGGCGGTAATGTGCCCTGATGCGTTTATTGTAATATTAGCATTCGTATAAGAACCTGCTGTTGCTCCCGAGTTATCGTGTGTTACAGATATTATTGAATTACCAGATTGATTAGCTGTAAAAGTTCCTGAACCGCCTAATACGCCTGTTCCTTGTACTGTTAATGTTCCATTGCCAACTGAAGATGAAGTTATAAATCCAGCGTCATTATTAAATATGCTTAATCCTATTTCACCTGCAGCTTTTCTACGTTCTGCCCCTGAATCTAATACTATAAACTCGTCTGTAGCAGTCATACCTGCTGTCATATCTGTAAATTCAGATAAATCTAAAGTTAATCCTGTTGCTGTTGAATCTAAACCAGCACCTAAGCTTATTTCAGTTAAATCTAATGTAACAGCAAATGCAGAGTTACCAGATTGATTAGCCGTGAATGTAGCACCACCGTCAAGACCTGTGCTTGTGGTCATTGTAAGTGTTCCGTTTCCAACTGATGGTACACTTGCGTCGACGTAAGCTTTGTTTGCAGCATCAGTTGAAGCAGACACTGTATCTACGCCTTGTATTCTACCTGTGCCAGATAGCACTATATCACCTCCAGTAATTGTTAAGTCTTTGCCAACTGTAACATCCCCATCGCCATCTATTTTTAGTGCGTCTGTAGCTGTATAAGGCGAGTATGTTTTTTTGTTTCTGAATAACCAAGTTAAACCAGTTTCAATATCATCATTAATTTCCCATACTGCCGTAATATCATTTGAGGCTGCAGATTCCGCGTAAAATCTCATAGCGTCACTACCACCTGCTTTTTGACCAAAGTAATATGTAGGTGCAGTTGAAACCCCGTTGCCGTATGTGGTTCCTACTGGATTCTGTTGTAAAGCAAGATAAAATTCTGTATTTAATACATTACCTACAGGATATCTTCCGTCTATATCTACAGTGAATCCCGCACTTCCAACACCAGTACCTGTTATAATACCTGTTCCTGTAGCAAATGTAGCTGCGTTTATGTAGCTTTCTCCTGGGACAACTGGTATAGCGTTATCTACATAATTTTTAGTTGCCGCGTCTTGTGAGCCTGTTGGATTTACTAAGTTTGTTATTCTTGCGGTTGAATTAAGATCTAATTGAGTTGCGTTCCTTATTCTTAGCTTATCATCAACAGCATCATCAATTACATCTAAATACACAGTTGTTGTACCAGAAAATTCAATAGCCTCACCTGGATCGTTTATTTGTAAAACATTAACTCCAGTTATATTATAATTAGAACCAGAAATACCATTTGCATTTGTTAATCCATCTATACCACCATCTGCACCAATCTTCCCACTAAAACTTTTAACACCAGCAATACTTTGATTGCCTGTAGTTGTTACAAACGGCAAATTACTCATAGTTGTTTCAAACACATTACCAGAAGAATTTGCAAAAAGTAAAAAGTCTCCTATTGCAACTGCTCCCGACGCAGTTGGTGCTGCTTTTATAATGCTATCGGTACCTAAATAATCAACTGCCATATCATCAGCATTAGCTGTTAAACCAGCGCCACCTATAACATTTAGTGTAGGTATTGGACCAGTTAAGCTAGTTCCTGTCATACCAGTACCAGGTATGATTTGTGTTATGTCTCCTTGTGGAGCAGCAGCCATTAAATTAGCTACAGTTATTTTTTTGTTTTCTGCGTTAGAATTATCATAGATCATTAACTCATCAGCATTGTTAGCAGTTGAAGCTAAAGCAGTTGATCCGTTAATATCAAGTCCAATTAAAGGAATTGGACCAGCACTGTCAGTTACTTCAATACCTTTATACTCATCAGTTGTATCTGCTTGAACAGCTGTTACATCACCTGCTGATCCAGTGTAGTTTAACGTAATAGTTTCATTAGTTGTATTTACAACCGCTTGTATATCTGTGCCGCCTACTATACCTAATGTTTGACCGTTAGTTATTGTGAAAGTAGTTCCTGTACCCGAAGGCAGGTTACTCACTCCAAAACCAGTCATTGTGCCAAGAAGCGTGTTTACTTCAGTAGCTGTTATTCCTGTGTTTAAAGAAGGTACAGTACCATTAGAAAGTATTGCAGGTATTTGCACTATAGTAGAAGTGTCAATCCAGTCTATAGCTGAACCTGTAGAACTAAGTATTTGACCTGAAGTTCCAGATTGACCATTAACATCTAGTAAGGTACCTGATGCCTCTAAGCTTACTTCTGTAGATATGTTATTACCAGATATATCTAATAATCTTCTTGTTCCAGTTACTGTAGCCATATTATGTTTTTTTACCTTTTAATTTAAATCTTGTCATTTGATTGTGGATACTAGGATCCATTTCTGATGCATACTTGGTACCAAAAGTTATAGTATCTGTAGTGTTACTCATTTTATAACCATTTTTAGCAACAGTTCCGCTTCCTTGTATTTTACAAAGCAATTGAGTACCTGCTGATGTAAAATTATGCTCTGCGGTACTAGAGCCAGCATAAGTCTCCCACGTAGAACCATTGTCGTTAGATACAAAGAAACTTAAACTACAATTTGAAGGAGTGTAATAACCTTCTTGATTCCAATATACAAAATCAATATTAGCTGAATTATCTAAAGAATAAACGCCATACTCAACACTCCAGTTTTCAAACATTTCATTTCTATAAGTATCACTCCATATTCTAAAACCATGACCGTCTGCCCCATATCCAGTTTGAATCCACCAAGGCGTACCGTTAGCTGAATACATTCTAACTAAATTGTTTCCATAGTCACTTCTATATGATCTACCTCTTCCTAGCGAAGTAGTATCTTCAGTTGTATTATTATATCTATAAAGGGCAACTACAACGCTATTATCTTCGTCTATCCAACCAGGAATCATTGCTCTACCTCTATCTGCACATGTTGGCATAAAGTTAGGGTGACCTGGCATTTTGTCTGTAGGTTCTCCGTTGGTAGCAGATTGATATTTTGTACCTGATCTCATTTCTATACTATAATTGTTACCTGCAACTGTTCCGTTTACAAACACTTGTTTTGATACTGTTGCTGTATTTCCAGACAAACAAGGTGTTATATCTACTTTTGAAAACCTACTATTTGTACCAATAAAAAAAACATTTGGTGCGTTTACAGGATCTGGAATAAACCATCCATGTTCATAACCGTCGTCCCCTTGTCCAGCGTCAGCCATATCACACCAAACTGTTTTAGGGCTTGATGTAGACGCGTCAAGAACTAATACAAAGTTTGCATTATAAAATCTACCGTACATTATTCTATCGTTAACACTATCGTAATAACACTTGCCTCTATATCCATTTCTGTCTTCAGGAGCTGATCCAGAATACATCACATTAGTGTCTGTTGTTGACAATCTTTCTTCAGCACCAGTGTTTATATTTCTACGCATTACTTTCTTGTAATGATGAGCATCATGGTCGCCGGCATAAATCCATTCACCTGCTGCTGCTAATCCACTGTAATAACCACCACCTACTCTGTTTACATAACCACCTGCTATATCTTGTGAGCCTATAAATACGTCGGGATTGCTGTGAGTTGGTCTAGGGTCTTTAACAAATGTTGTTCCTCCGTTAGTGCAGCCGCTATAATCAAAAGTAGTATATCCTTCTACATTGTAAGTCATTACAACACCTATTTGGTTTGTTTTATCAATAGCCACAGATTGTAAGTGGTTATATGTGCTACTAGTATCTCTCCATAAAAATTGACTATCATAAAACAACCTTGTCATTGTACCGTCATTATTAAGTCTACGTACTGCAAAACCGTCGCCCCAACCAACAGTGAAAAGTAAATCACCATCTATTTCATATCCGTTATTATAACCAATAACTCTATCGCCGCCATCATATTGACCACTACCGCTAGATGTAGTAACATTACTCATGCCTCTTTTAGACGCAGGTACTATAGCTACTTGACCATCATAGTCGTTTGCTATCGCGCCTACAATAGACTGTATGTCTGTTCTTTCTAAGCTAGTTGTTTTATACATTCGTTTATTTCAAATTTTAATAATTGTATTGTATTGTCGTCAAACCCTTTTCCAGGTAGCATAGCAAATTCTTCTTCTAAAGCTAATTTATATTCAGCTAAACAATTTTCCCAATATTCCCTTGTTGTTCCTGGTTCCATTTTACTATAATTACGTTGTTACTACTTCTACCCAAAACTGATGGAAATTATTACTAGTGTTTACATTTCTCATATATGACGCGTTTTGCCCACTATAAACTATTGATGCGTTATTTCTGTTTAACGCAGCTAATGTTGTTTGAGAATCCATATATATCTCAATATGATCTATGAATCTTGACACCGGTTTTTCGTATTGTATATAATATGCCGTGTTAAGGTTAACAACAGTCATAGCTGTTACTGATAATGCACTAACCGTATATGATTTGCTTGTTGTAGCGGCTGAGGAATATATACCGGTTTTTACAGCATAGACACGATAAGACATTGTGCCACCTGTTACGAAAGTAGTATCTACCACTGTCATCGTTGAAGAAAAATCTACAGGAGCTATTTGCCCTATAATACCATAATCACCGCCGTCATCAGACGACCATACTTGGTAATAATCTATGTTTGAGGTAGATGATTGATTAAATTCTATTTCAATTGTCTCGCCAACTATTGTACTTGTAACAGTAGACGGCGCAGCAGGTGCTGCTATTGGTATATTACCACCTAATACTTTTACTATATCACCACCGCTGGTTGTACCTAATATGTATGTTGGAGTACCTGTTTGATTTGTACCGCTATATCCATTAAATCTAATTTGATCACTATCTCTTCTTATTTCCATAACAGTTGTACCAGAAGTACTATTGCTATGTCTTTTAAATAAAAGATTATTAGATGAATTACCGTCTGCTACAAAAGAAAACCCGTAATTAACATTATCTCCAGAAAATAATTCAGCTAAATACAAATAAGATTCTGCATTACCACCTGTTGCTCCAATAACCATTTTAGTAACATCACCAGCTGTTGTACCGCCAGATACGTGTAGTTTTTGCTTAGGACTATCCGTTCCGATCCCGACGTTGCCGTTTGATTCAATAGTCATTCTTTCTGTTAGACTATTTGTATAAAACTTAATATCCGTAGAATTCATAAGTATTCTTGTGGTATCATAATATGTTATCTGAGTGCCAACACTAGGATCACCAATTTTCAAATCACCATACGTTCCATCTACTTCTAGTTTTCCTCCAGGACTAGTCGTCCCAATCCCGACGTTGCCACCGTTTAGATAGCTATTTGAACCTGATCTTATAAGGGTTGTTAAAGTTCCACTAGTGTTATAAAGCAGTAAGTCACCTCCATTATTGCTTCCGGAATCTCCTAATAAAACCTTATTAACACCCGCCCTTGTTATTAGCAAATTAGGATTGTCAGAGGCTTCTATGTGCAACTCTGAAGTAGGGCTAGTCGTACCGATACCGACGTTGCCGGCAAAATATCCATCACCTTGATAACTATCCCAGTTTGGCGTTTCAGTATCTGGATTAGATGAATGTATTAAAGTTCCTGTTGGTGTTCCGGCTGATGGTGATGTGAATATTTCTGAAGTACCTGGGCTTGAAATAACTTCTATTATAGATTGTGCAAAATCATCAACACAAAACCATATTTCTACTTGGCCGTCAGATAATTCGTAAACTTCTAAATATACATCATCCCCGGTTGCTACGTCTCCCTCATATTTAAACACAAAGTTTTTAGTTGTGTTTCTTCTTTGAAAAACAGCCTCTTGAACCATTTGGTTATTATCGCCATAATCATAGGCTCTATCTATTGTAAATCTCGCGTAGCCATCTGTAGTATTTGTGTTTTTGTAAATTTTAAACTTTTGAGCACCTGAGCCTGAGCTTATACCTATAAAAGCTTTTTGACCCAAATTAGCAAGCGTGGTAATCTGTGTGTTATATTTTACGCTTCCATTGACTGTCAGCTTTTGATCCGGACTCGTCGTCCCGATACCGACGTTGCCTCCTGAGGTGATACGCATTTTTTCTGTAGAACCTGTTTTTAACGTGACAACACCATCTGACTGAACAGTAAGGTTGTCACCAGAATCAACATATTGAATATAAGCCTTTTCCGAACCGTTTTGATATAAACCAAAATAAGGGCTACCAGTTGCTGCTCCGTCAACTCTTATTGAGTTTCTACCTCTTATCACATCCGCTACATCTAGCTTAACACCAGGATTAGGCGTCCCGATCCCGACGTTGCCATCTTGTTCTAAAGTAAATCTTTCAGTTCCTACTAAGCTATTGTTATGTTCAAAAAATCTAAAAGAGCCTCTACCATTTGAACTTCTATTTGCGCCAATAGTCCACCCATAGTTAACTGCTGTACTTGTTGCAAACCTAATTCCTTGAAAACCTGTAGTGTCTACAGTATCACTCGAGTCAAGTCTTAACTGGGCGGCGCTAAACTCACCTGAGGTACCCATGGCACTTTTTATATCTAAGTTACTACCTGGGGCATCTGTTCCAATACCTACCTTGCCGGCGAAATATCCATCATTTAAAAAATTCAATGCCATGTAGTGTATTGGATTAGATTAGTATATTCTAGTAATTAAAGCTTGGTATGCGCCTTGCGACACTGGTGTTGAGAAGTTAATTGTTACTTTTGATGATGTTCCTGTACCTGTTCGTGTTACTTCTGCATATACCGTTCTTCCATTAGATGTTTGTATAATTTCTACCATACAGTTTAAAGCATCAGTTATACCTAAAGAAGCGTTTAAATCAACCACCCAACCTATAGTTCCACCTGGAGGAGAAACTTGCTGAGATACATCAGTTGTAGTTGTGTTAAGTATAAACTTTTTAGATTTAGCCGCACCAATATGGTTTTCTAATTGTAATATAGAAATTTTCTTATTAGTACCTCCGTCGTAAATAGGTAAAGTATCTGCGTCAGCAAGAGTAGAAATCGCTGTTAATCCATTAATATCAAGACCAACTTTTACAGCTCCTGTTGTGGGAGATACTTCAATACCTAAAAGATCATTATCAGTAGACGAACTAACCGAAGTTACAGCACTTGTGTTTACCCAAGGAACGTTAACTATTAATTGATCACTTGCGTTTTTAGTAACTCCATATGTTCTACCAGCGGTAGTTGATTGAGAGTTAGCAGCAGGTGTTGATCCTAGAGCATATCTAAGTCTACCTAAACCTAAAGTAGCAGTATTCATTGCTGAGTAAGTAACGTAAGCTGGAACTTCAAATGAACCGTCGCCTCGTAAAAATTTACTACTAGTACCTCCTGATGGAACAATACCTAAATTTGAACCTCCGGAGTATATATCAGAAGATACCCAACCGTTTCCTGTAACGTTAAAATGCGCTGAGTTAAAACCAGCTACACCTTTTACAGTCGCACCATCAGTAGCACCTTGTCCAGCTATACTTTGTCCTGATTGAACAATAGTATAATCTGAAGCACTTGGTGTTGAACTTGCTGCGATTGCATTATTTGCAAATATTAAATCCCCAACTTCTACCACAGTTCCTAAGAATGAAGTGTTGTTTGAATCTGTCACAGCATAGTAATCACCTTGATCTAAAGCTACGTTACTTCCTCCAAATAAAGCTGGACTATTTGTTATTGCATTATATCCTCCTTGGAATATTCCAACGCCTGCTGCTATTGCTTGTACTTGTGCTAAGTTAACACCATCTGTTCCAGCGGTACCAGTTTTTACATCTAATAGCTTATTGTTTCCAAGATCAACATCTGCTTCAGCATCACCAAATTGGTTTAGATGTAAATTTGCTATTGTTATTTTTTCATTAGCACCTGACGAATTTACTCCAACTAAGAACTCGCTTGATGCCATCGTGGTAACTGTAGTTATTTCATTTAAATCAAGACTAACCGTCATTTGATTAGGATTACCAGTTGCAACACTAGTGTCTATTCCAGCTTTACTACCTGAAGCTCCTGATATATCTAATATTTCAGCTGAGTTAATACTTGCTTGACCACTGTCACCTTGTATAACCCATCCAGAATAGTTATCTAATGGTAGACTACTAATACTAATCTTTTTTACAGTATTATTATCACTTATATCATTGAACAATATTTGATCACTAGTAGCTGGTGTACCTACAGCTCTTAAAGCTATAAAGTTATCAGAACCTACGTAGTCAACGCTTATTGTTGGTGTAGTTGCGGCTCCAGTCTCAATAAGACCATCTCCAGCCGTTATGTTAGTTAGCGGAGCAGTACCAGAAGAAGCAGCTGTTAAACGACCTTGTGCATCTACTGTTAACGATGCATTTGTATAAGAACCTGCGGTTACAGCAGTATTAGCAATATCTATAGTTAGTGTGTCTGGATTTAGCGCAACTGTAGTATTTATACCTGTTCCACCTGTAAAAGTAGCAGTATCGCCACTTAATATAGTTTGTGGCGTTCCCGTGTCACCATCCAAAGTCCAAGACACATAGTTGTCAGATGTTGGTAGTGTTATTGTTTTAAGGTTTAACGCCGAAACGTGACCTGTTGAGTTTGTGGTAACACTATCAACAGTTGTAAAAGTACCAGCTGAACCTGGAGAACTTGCGCTAGTGGTATCTGTTCTACTTGTTAAATCGTGGTTAATAGTAGGTATAGGTCCAGCTGGAGTATCTATATTTATATATGTACCTTGTGTTAAAGCTGTTATATCACCTGATATTGAAACCCAAGCTCCACCTTCACCTACTTTAACTACATTATCCGTAGTATTATAATATAGCTGACCGTCAACTGGAGTTCCAGCAGCCGTGTCGTTAACTTCGTTTACAAGCCTAGCTTTATCTATCTCGTTTTGGTTAAAATCAACCTTGTTTAAAAAATTTATTGCCATGTTTTTTTAGTTTAAATATGCTTTGCCAGTAAATCCAGCAGAAAAGTTTAGTTGTACGTTATTGTTGTTTATATAAGTTACTTCACCGTTTATTATAATGTTGTTGTTATTTATTACAGAGACAGAAGGAAATTTTCCTAAGTTATGTTGTATGTTCCAAGTTGTAGCAGGTACTCCTTGTGTAAATTCAAATGTTTTATCAGGTGAAGATAAAGTAAAAACAGCAAAGTCATAAAACTTATCTACGTCAAAATTACCATTACCTGTTAACGATGTTAATGTAAGAGTATAAACATCTGCTGTTTTCTGAACATAAGAATCTATAGTAAAATGACCAAAGTTATTAATATTATTTTGCTCACTTATAAGTATGTTGTTACCTACTAAATAAGTTATAAAAGCTACCGTATTAGCACCGCTTACATCTGTTATAGACAAATCCATTGTTGTTGCTGCAGATATTAAGCTACCATCCGCAGGTCCTACAAAATCTCCAGCAGTAGGAGCAGCAAGATCTACTAACTTAAATATCATTTGGGCAGATATAGATATCTTACCCTTTATGTTTAGGTATTTAGCAACAGCTGCAGCTGTAAACTGCTTTGTTTGTCTGTTACTAGCTTCAGTACCTATCCAGGCATCATTGTCAGTAACGTTTGCATCAAATACATACGAACTTATTCTTGCCATTGTTTATGAGTATATTCTAATTTCTACATATCCTTCAGTAAGGGAGTTTTCTGCAGCCGCTGTGTTGGAAACTACAACATCTAATCTACATGTATTAGTACTTGTTCTTACTATAGATGTAAGTTGAGGTACTTTAGCTGATGACATTGCCCAAAACTTACTTGCTGCAAAAGGTGTTCCTGCTACAGTAGCAACAAACTGTCCTGTACCTGTTCTTGTCCATGTGAATGTTAAACCTGTAGTGTTTTGTAAAACAGTTGCGGTCGGTGCTGCTCCAGCCCCAGCAGTAAGTTGTGCTGTATACACTGTATAGCCCAAACTATATGAGTTAGCAAAGCTAGCAACTGATTGTACTGTAAAATTTCTTGTTAAGTTTTCTTGTTTCCCTGTTGAATCGGTATATAACTCTGTACCTGCTAAAAGATCTGATGCAGCTGGAGTACCGATAGGATATGTGGATATATTTGCCATAGTAATTAGTTAGTTTCTTATACTATATATACTTACAGGTATAAGCAAAACTTTACATTTAGTGACACAAGGGTACTACTATAGTATTATAACTACCTATTGTCACTAAAATTAAAAAAGTATTACAAATAGAGGGCAGTAGCACACCCCCTCCACTTTTTTTCTTCTTTTTTTCCAGTAAAACACCTTTTTTTTACCCAGCCTACCCAACTTTTCACATTTTTGTTTAATTAGTTTACAAAAACTTCGATACTTAATACGACTTCACATAGATAATATAAATGTAACTAATAAAAACTATTGCATGATTAACAAACTATTAAACTTTCACTCTAAATTACTACAATTACTATTCATTATCACATTACCACATGTAATATACCATATTATTATGTCATAATGT
>Ga0209505_1002017_pt1 | contig 13231 bp, 8 predicted proteins | sample COGITO_mtgs_1103_2_FD_184794 | JGI IMG/M metagenome (GOLD analysis project Ga0209505, IMG submission 184794) | Pelagic marine microbial communities from North Sea - COGITO_mtgs_110331 (SPAdes) (version 2) | ecosystem: Environmental > Aquatic > Marine > Epipelagic ... | reverse complement strand
AGAGAGAGCAAAGAGATCAAGAGATGAAAATTGGCTTGATCACACTGCTCCCCGAAATGTTCGCAGCTCTAAGCGACTACGGGATCTGCGGCCGGGCAATCCGTGACGGCATCGTAGAACTTAATTTGGTTAACCCGCGTGACTTCACCGCGGATAAGCATAGAACGGTGGACGACAAGCCTTTTGGCGGTGGTCCGGGAATGCTTATGAAAACCGAGCCTCTCGTGGCTGCGATAAGAGCAACGAAAGAGGCATTAACCGAGCGCTCAGGCAGCGTGCCGAAGGTGGTTTACCTTTCGCCGCAGGGAGTTAAGGTTAATCAAGAGAAAGTGGTTATTGAGGCGCAAGCAGAATCACTGATTCTCCTTTGTGGCCGATACCAAGGCATCGATCAGCGCGTGCTAGAAAGCGAGATCGACGAAGAATGGTCGTTAGGTGACTTTGTGATCAGCGGAGGCGAGTTTGCCGCTATGGCAATAGTCGACGCGATGATTCGCCGCCAAGCTGGCGCGCTAGGTGATAGCGAATCGGCGATGCAAGACAGTTTTGAAGAAGGCCTGCTACATTGCCCCGAGTACACGCGGCCGCAGAGCTTTGAAGGACATGACGTGCCAAGCGTCTTGCTCAGTGGAGACCATGCCGCAATAAAGCGCTGGCGCCACAAGCAGGCTTTAGGAACGACATGGCGTAAACGCCCCGATTTGCTAGACGCGAGGGAGTTAACGTCGGAGCAGAACGATCTGCTCAAAGAATACCAGAAAGAACACGGCGACCAGTAGATTTGGCGTCTTATAGCAAAACCAAACATGACACAGAATAATCCTCAGGCGTGAGCCGCGGGGCCCAGAGAGTTTAGGAGCAGGCACGATGAGCAAGAACAAAATCATTCAGCAGATCGAACAGTCACAGATGGCTCGCGAATTACCAGACTTCGGTCCTGGTGACACAATCATCGTGCAGGTAAAGATCAAGGAAGGCGAGCGCGAGCGTCTCCAAGCATTCGAAGGCGTAGTGATTGGCCGTCGCAGCCGCGGACTCAACTCTGCTTTTACCGTGCGTAAGATTTCACACGGTGTTGGCGTTGAGCGTACTTTCCAAGAGTACAGTAAGCAGGTCGATAGCGTGATTGTTAAGCGTCGTGGTGACGTTCGCCAAGCTAAACTCTACTACCTTCGTGACCTCGCTGGCCGTAAGGCGCGCATCACCGAGAAGCTTGAAAAGAAAGCATAAGCTTCTTTTGCAGCAAGCAGCCTAGCTCTCGTTCCAGCAGCTAAGCGCATTGATCAAGCCGGCTATTGCCGGCTTTTTCGTTTGTGCCGCGGATCGATGCAACAAGGAGCAGCCAAAGCCTTCAGCGATTGAGCCTTGTGCGTCCAAATGCTATAAATCAACTCCTCGATAGCGGTCAACGATTGGCCAGGAGTAAGGACATGACAGTTTCAACAGCTACCCTTCGACGTGCACTTCGTGCGGCGACAAAACCGCTGCACTCGAGTATTCCTAAGCGCTGGATTACAGCCGTTTTTGCCGTCGCTTTGGCTTTCGGTATTGGGCAGGTGAATGCGCAGCAATCCCTACGAGACAAGCTTTCGGCTGCGATCGAGACGGCCTCAGGTAATCAGCTCAAAATCATCAATTTAAAAAAGACGGTCCTGCCAACAATTTATGAAGTGCAGCTCAGTACCGGCGAGATTCTCTATAGCGATATCTCAGGCGATTATTTATTTGCAGGAGATATGTACAGAACCAGCTCAACTGGCCTGATTAATCTTTCGGCAACGTCGAGGCAGGGCGCCAATCTTGAGAAACTTAACCAGATCGCCGAAAGCGAGATGATTATTTTTGAGCCTGAGGAGGTCAAAGCAACGCTCACGGTGTTTACCGATGTTGATTGCACTTACTGCCGCAAGTTACACGGAGAACTCGACCAGCTGTTGGCCTATGGTATTCGTGTTAGATATCTCGCTTACCCGCGAGGCGGCGCTGACTCTCCTGCCTTTCCTAAGATGGTGTCTGTCTGGTGTTCAAGCGACCGTCATAAGTCATTTAATCAGGCGAAGAATGGGCAAAACTTACCTGCTGCAGACTGCGAAACGCCGATACTCGAGCACTACGCGCTTGGCAATGAATTCGGTGTAAACGGTACGCCTGCTTTAGTTTTTCCAGACGGAAGACTTGTCCCTGGTTACATTGAGGCGACTCGCCTAGCAGGCATGTTAGGCGTACTCTGATAGGGTTTAATTAACATTCTAATTGCATCCTAATTGCATCCTAATTCTTCAATTCCAGTATAATTCGAGGCTACGCGCGAGCGCGCGTCTTCTTCTTACGAGGCTATGCGTTGAACTCTGACAAATCTAAAACACTGAAAGTGGGCATCTGCGGCTATGGCACTGTGGGCAGCGGTACGCTCGCTTTGCTACAAGGCAATGCCAAAGAAATTACGCGTAAGACAGGCGTCGAAATCGAGGTCTACCGGGTTGCCTCGCGTAGCCTGCAGGTCGATATAGCCGGAGTAACGCATTCGGGCACAGACCCCTTCGAGGTCGCAAATGATCCTGATGTCGACGTTGTTGTTGAAGCTATGGGCGGCTTTGATCCGGCTTATGACGTGGTGCATAAAGCGCTCGAAAACGGCAAACACGTTGTCACCGCAAACAAAGCATTAATCGCCGAGAGAGGAGCTGCGCTCATCGAGCTAGCCGAGCAGAACGACGTCACGCTCGCCTATGAGAGCGCGGTGGCAGGCGGTATTCCGATCATAAAAGCGCTGCGCGAGGGTCTTGCTGCAAACAGAATTGACTGGCTAGCGGGCATCATCAATGGCACTGGCAATTTCATACTCTCCGAGATGATGGATAAGCAGAGAGAGTTCGCCGATGTGTTAGAAGAGGCGCAAGCACTTGGCTATGCCGAGGCCGATCCTACCTTCGACGTCGAAGGGATTGATGCGGCGCATAAGCTAACTATTATGGCGTCAATAGCGTTTGGCATGCCGCTGGCGTTTGACAAGACTTATACCGAAGGCATTAGCGCGCTGACCCCAGGGGACATAGGCTACGCCAAAGAGCTTGGTTATCACATTAAGCATCTAGGTATTGCTCGGCTCGAAAACGGGTGGGTACAAACACGCGTCCATCCTACGCTGATTTCAACGAAGCAACTGCTTGCGCATGTTCATGGTGTAGGTAACGCCGTCGTTGTTCACGGGCATGCGGTAGGGAGCACGCTTTATAATGGCCCAGGTGCTGGCGCCGAGGCGACTGCCTCATCGGTGGTAGCCGATATTATCGATATCGCGCGTGCGAAAGCGCAGGGGCTCTCGAAGCCAAGCGTGCCTATTCTCGGTTTTGAAACACTACGGACCGATTTTAAGGCGATGACTATCGATGAGATAGAAACAGAATATTATTTACGCATTACCGCACAAGATGTCGTTGGCGTGATGGCCAATGTCGCCTCAGAATTAGAGCGCCACGGTATTGGTATCGATGCGCTTATACAAAAAGAGAGCGACGGGAAAAATGTACCGATCGTTATATTAACCGACAAGGCGCGCGAAGGTGAGCTCAATCAAGCAATCGCAGCGATCGAGAAACTTGCCAGTGTCACCGCGCCGGTAATGCGCATTCGAGTCGAGAGCTTCGGCGAATAAAGGAATTAAACGTGAAATACGAAAGCACGCGTGGCGGTTGCCCCCAGCAGAATTTTGAGCAGGTATTGCTTACCGGTTTGGCGCCGGATGGGGGACTCTATGTGCCTACCGAGCTCCCGCATTTTTCAACCGAAGAGATCGCGTCGTGGCGAGAGTTAAGCTACCCAGACCTCGCCATGAAGGTTATAACGCCCTTTATCGGTGATGAAATTCCTACGGCCGATTTGCGCAATATCATCGAAGACAGCTATGCGGCGTTTAACCACCCTGAGGTCGCTGCGCTTGAGTCTTTGGGCAACGAAGAGTACGTGCTTGAACTTTTTCATGGGCCTACACTCGCGTTCAAAGACTTTGCGCTACAAGTGCTCGGGCGTCTCCTAGACTATGTTCTTTCTAAACGTGATCAGCGTGTGGTTATCCTCGGCGCAACGTCGGGGGACACGGGTTCTGCGGCGCTTGAGGGCTGCCGCCATTCCGACAGAGTCGATATTTTTATTCTTCACCCACACAACCGGGTTTCGGATGTGCAGCGCAAGCAAATGACGACGGTGACGGGTAATAACGTGTTCAATCTTGCGGTCGAAGGTAATTTCGACGATTGCCAGCGCATCGTAAAGGCAGCCTTCGCCGATCAGAGCTTCCTTGAGGATGATCGTCAACTAGTCGCGGTAAATTCGATTAACTGGGCGCGCATTCTCATGCAGGTTGTCTATTATTTTTCGGCGTCGCTGCGGCTCGGAGGACCTGATCGTAAGGTGTCATTTTCGGTGCCAACGGGCAACTTCGGCGATATCTATGCCGGCTATCTTGCTAAGAAGATGGGGCTGCCGATAGACCAGTTAATCGTTGCCACAAACAAAAACGACATACTGCACCGCTTCATTGCGAATAACGACTATTCGGTCTCCGAACTAGCAAAGACGCATTCGCCCAGCATGGATATTCTCGTCTCGAGTAACTTCGAGCGTTTCCTCTTCGATGTATTCGATCGCGAAGGCGCGGCGGTTGCTGATCTAATGGCTAAATTTGGCAAAGAACTACGCAGCGTGTCAGACGCGCATTGGCAGCGGGTGTCCGCTATTTTCGACAGTGCTGCGATAGACGATGAGACGACCTGTGCGGTTATTGCGTCGGTAAACGCAGAATCAGGCATGTTGCTCGATCCCCATTCGGCTATAGGCGTCGAAGCGGCCCGTCGCTGCCGCCGCGATCCCTCTGTGCCGATGGTGACGTTGGCAACAGCCCATCCTGCAAAATTTGGTGATGCAATTACGGCAGCGGGACTCGCGTCGCCAGAATTACCCGCACACCTATCGGATCTCTTCGACCGCGAAGAGCACTTTAGCGTTGTCGCCAACGACCTGCATGCGGTGACTGATTATGTCAAAGCGCACGCGCGGCGCTAGGGGATGCCAATACAGCTTATTACCCGTACGCCCGGCGATCTAGTCCTTCCCGAATCATTGCCGCCGCTGGTGCGCCGAATTTATAGTCAGCGACCGCTGGCGGCACTCACAGAGCTTGAACTGACACTCTCCCAACTTATCCCCCCCGCAAGGCTTAAGGGCATCGATGCGGCAGTCGACCTGTTGGAAGCTGCGCTTAAAGAGGGTGAGAGACTTCTCATTGTGGCCGATTTCGACGCCGATGGGGCGACCAGCTGCGCGCTCGCGCTGACTGTCCTGCGCGCCTTTGGCTGTGCGCATGTCGATTATATTGTTCCCAATCGATTCGAATACGGCTATGGCTTAACGCCCGAAATCGTTGAGCTTGCGAAGGGTAAAAATCCCGATCTCATCATTACCGTCGACAACGGCATTTCAAGCATTGAGGGCATCGAGTCTGCACGCGCTGCAGGTATTAAAACCCTCGTCACCGATCATCACCTCCCGGGCCGCGAATTGCCCGCGGCCGATGCTATCGTCAACCCTAATCAGCCGGGGTGTGAGTTCCCGAGTAAAAGCATCGCAGGCGTGGGGGTCATCTTTTACGTCATGCTCGCTCTGAGAAGTCGGCTTCGCGATAACGGGTGGTTTACCAGCAAGGGTATTCCCGAGCCTAATCTGGCCGAACAGCTCGATCTTGTAGCCCTAGGTACTGTCGCCGACGTGGTTGCGCTCGACCATAATAATCGTATTTTAGTCAGCGAAGGGATTAAGCGGATTCGAGCGGGGAGGGCGCGTCCCGGGATTCTGAGTCTGTTGACCCTCGCCAAACGCAATTTTTCCACCTTAGCTGCCAGTGATTTGGGCTTTGCCGTGGGGCCGAGGCTCAACGCCGCAGGACGCCTCGACGACATGTCGACAGGAATCGAATGTCTTCTCACGCAGTCGGAGTACGAAGCGCATGAATACGCGCTAGAGCTCGATGGCATGAACAAAGATCGCCGTGACATCGAGGCAGGCATGCGAGAGCAGGCTTTTGCGCTCGTTGATCAGTTGGCGTTCGACGCCGATGACTTGCCTGCGGGTCTTAGTCTGTTCGATGAGCGCTGGCATCAGGGCGTTGTTGGCATTGTTGCATCACGGATCAAAGAGCGCTGCCACCGACCGGTCATCGCCTTCGCGCTCGCGGATGCCGATGATCCCGAGTCCGAGCTCAAAGGCTCGGCGCGCTCGATTCCTGGGTTCCACATTCGCGATGCGCTCGATGCTGTTGCTGCGGCGAATCCCGGTCTCGTGACCAAATTCGGCGGCCATGCGATGGCGGCGGGCCTGAGTCTGTCGCGCGCCAACTTTGACGCCTTTGCCCAGGCGTTCGCGGCCGAGGCGACTCGTGTCTTAAGTCCAGAATTGCTGCAGGCAACTATTGTCAGTGATGGCGAACTCTCTGCAGAGGAACTTACGCTCGGGTGTGCGGCAGATCTCGCTGCGGCAGGACCTTGGGGGCAGGCGTTTCCTGAGCCGACTTTTCACGGACGATTTAAGCTTCAGCAGCAACGCCGTCTCGGCGAGAACCACCTTAAGATGGTGTTGAGTCCGCTCGGTGATGACGGATTTCTCGTCGATGCCATTGCTTTTGGCGTGAGCGAAGCTGACTGGCCTGCGTCCTCTGCGACCGAAATCGAGCTGGCCTATAGGCTCAATATTAACGAGTTCAGAGGCGCAAGGACGTTGCAGCTCATGGTCGAACATCTGCTGGGTAGTCACTAGGTCGTCGTGTGAGGCGACGCTTATTCTGACACCAAGTGCTGCCTTGGCCGAGGAGGCTGATGCGAATCGATTATAGGTCTACAATGACAGCATTGGGCGTATTTGTTACCTTCTGTCTCTTACTCGCCCGCAAACTCAATGGTGGCGCTTGCCGATGACTACTGCGCAAGCAGCGCGTCGGGCTATGTGGCTAACTCTGCGCCTAACTCTGCGTCGATAAGCGGCGAAGTGTCTCTCTAGCAATGGAATAATGCATGTTAACTAAGTCTTATAAGCTGTTGTTATTAATCGTTTTAAGCTTAAGCTCGTTCTCGACTTTTGGGCAGGTTCACCGTACCGATCAGATCGAAGTCGAGCTGCTGTCAGAGACCACTAACGTGGTGCCCGGCGAGACTCTTTGGCTTGCGATCCGCCTCAAGCCTATTGAGCACTGGCACACTTATTGGAAATTTGGCGGCGACAGCGGCGAGGCTACGAGCACAAGCGAATGGCGTTTGCCCTCTGGCGCGAGCGCCGGCGAGATTGAATGGCCAATCCCTGAGTGGACGCCGTTCCCCGGCAGCGACCTTGTGACCTTCACCTACGAGCGCGAAGTTTATTTGCCTCTCCCAATTACCATTCCAGCCGACTACGCTGACTCATCATTTAATCTCGCGACCCAGATCGATTGGCAGGTGTGCGATGAAATCTGTATCCCGGGCGCAGCCGAGTTCTCGCTCACGCTTCCCGTTGCCTCGCAGCTTACAGCGGATCCGCGCTGGATAGACGGCTTTGCAGAGGCGCGCGCGAACACGCCGCTGAAGCGCGACGAGCATCAATTGGCCGCTACATTCAATGCGCACGGCGGCGAGATTAATGTCATGGTGCAGGCGCCCGATGCGCGCTTCGCCGACGCTGACGAAGCATGGTTTTTTCCACAGCAGCGCCGGGTAATGAAATACGCCCCAGTGCGCAAGGTCATGCTCGACGGTGACCGTGTTCAGATCAGCACCCAGCAGCATCGCCGTTTCGAACCTCAGCAGGGCGAACTCGAAGGCATGCTCGCTTTTGTCGATAGCGAGGGTCAGCTGCACGGCTATGACCTGCTCGCGCAGCGCACTGCCATCGCTTGGGATAACAGCATTGAGGTTGAGCTGTTAAGTGAATCGACAACACTGGTGCCTGGTGAGACACAGTGGTTAGGCCTGCGCCTAACACCGGCGGCTCATTGGCATACGTATTGGAAAATGGGCGGCGACAGCGGCGAGCCGACAAGCCTAACTGACTGGTCGGTTCCTGCGGGCACTCGCATTGGTGAGCTTGAGTTCCCTACGCCACATTGGCTGCCCTTCTATGAGACCGACCTCGTTAATTTTGGCTACGAAGAGGAGGTAGTTATTCCGGTCGCTATCACTCTGCCTTCGGGCTATAGCGAGGCGAGCGCAACGATAGCTACCACGGCTTTCTGGAATGTGTGCGAGCAGATTTGCATCCCCGGCGAACAGCGCCTTGAGCTAACTCTACCGGTCGCGCAGAGCATTCAGCTAGACGCCATTGCTGAGAAGTTTTTCGCCGATGCGCGGGCGCAGCTGCCCATTGCCGACCACGATATAGAGCAGAGTGTTGTTGCAGCAGGTGAACGGGTCAGCCTTGGGTTCAGCTCGGAGCAGGGCTTGTTCGAAGGCTTTACCGATGCCTATTTTTTCCCCGAAAAGCGCCGTGTTATCAAGCCCGGGCCACTGCGCGATGTCACACTCAGCGCCAATTTACTGCAGATTACCCACTCGCAGCCCCGGCGTATGGTCGAAGACCTGAGCGAGGTCTATGGTGTTCTCGTGCTCGAAGATGCGCAGGGTGATCGCGTAGCTTATGATTTCTCTAGTCCTGCCATCGAATTGAGTGAATTCTCAATGATGCCTTTGGCGGCATCAAGCCAGCAGAATCAGGCTGGCGGTGGTCTGCTTCTCTATGTCGCTTTCGCATTTCTTGGCGGGCTCATTCTTAATCTAATGCCCTGTGTGTTCCCCGTGCTGTCGATGAAGGCTCTTAGCTTCGCTAAGAATTCGGGCGCCACTGCGCACAAGCAACGCATGGATGGCTTGGCTTACACGGCGGGCGTACTAGTGGCGTTTATGGCACTCGCCACCGTGTTAATCGTCCTTCGAGCAGGCGGCGAGCGCATCGGTTGGGCGTTCCAGTTTCAGCAGCCGTGGTTTTTGGCGCTGATCGTCTATGTGTTTTTCATGCTCGCGCTGAGCCTGTCGGGTGTGTTCGAAATCGGCACTAGTCTCATGGGCATGGGCGGAAATCTTGCGCAGAAAGAAGGCTATAAAGGATCTTTCTTCACTGGCGTCCTGGCGACGACAGTAGCGACTCCCTGCACCGCACCGTTTATGGGGCCTGCACTAGGCTTTGCTCTGACCCAGCCCTGGGCGCTGGCGATGGTCGTGTTTGTCGCCCTTGGGCTTGGTATGGCGGCGCCGATTCTATTGCTGTCGTATGTGCCAGTGCTAACGCGATTTTTACCCAAGCCTGGGCAGTGGATGGAGACCTTTAAGCAGTTTATGGCTTTCCCACTCTACGCCTCTGCGCTCTTCTTCCTGTGGGTGCTCGGCAATCAGGTCGGTATCATGGGTATGACGCTCGTGCTCGGTGCGTGTGTCGTACTGGCCTTTGCGGCATGGTTATACCAGAAGCGCTTTACGATGGGGCCGATTGCTTTAAGCCTCAATTACGTCACTGCTGCTGTTGCGATTGGCTTTGCGCTCTATCTCATGCAAACGCCGTTCTTGCAGACTCAGGCGCGGGAAGCGAGCGTTGCCGAATACGACGAAGAGGGCAATCTCGTTCTGGGCGCTGATAATTTCGAACCTTTTTCGGCGGCAAGGCTTGCAGAGCTGCGCGCCGCAGGTAAGCCTGTCTTTATCAACATGACCGCCGATTGGTGTATCACCTGCCTCGCCAATGAACAGACATCGCTTAGTGGCGACTCGGTCAAAAAAGCGCTAGTCGACAACGACATTACCTATTTGAAGGGTGATTGGACGAACGAAGATCCAGAAATCACCGAGGTACTCGAGCGATTCAATCGACCTTCGGTGCCACTTTACCTCTTGTATCCAAGAGAAGGTGAGCCTACGATTTTGCCGCAGATTCTTACGCAGTCAACGCTCGTCGACGCCTTCGACGGCGTCTAAATAGCGGCCCAGCCCTCAACTGGCGCGTGAATTATTTATCCCGCGCTGAGCGGTAACTCGCAAGGACTACAGTGACATTGTCCCTGCCGCCATTGCGGTTAGCATGATTGATCAGCGTGCGGCAGGTGAATGCAAGATCGCCCTTACAGTCTGCGAGTGTGTCGCTAATCTGCCAGTCGGCAACCAAATCGCTTAAACCATCGGTGCAGAATAATAAGAGATCGCCTTCTTGCAGTGTGCAGCTGATTTTGTCGCTGTCGATAGCAGCCTTAATACCAAGGGCACGGGTAACCACGTGGCCTACGCCGGTCGAGCGCGACGTGCGTTCTGTATAGAAGCCATCATCTATGAGGTCTTGCAGAAGGCTGTGGTCATGCGTGAGTTGTTCAAGGCTCCCTCGCCTGAACAAATAAAGTCTGGAGTCGCCGATATGGGCAATGTTTAGCTGATCGTCGAGGAGGTGAGCGGCGATGGCAGTTGTGCCCATCCCTGCGTTTTCAGGTACCGCTGCCTGCGCGAAAATCGCGGCATTTGCTTCGGTCAGTGCAACATGCAAGCACTCTGCAGCCGAATGATTTGAGTTGCTTTGTGCTGCGGCAAAGTGCGCCGGAATGCGCTCTACCGCTATCTGGGCTGCTAATTCGCCCGCGCGATGGCCACCCATGCCGTCGGCTATCACAATGAGCGAAGACTCGGCGTCGATATAGAATCTATCCTGATTGGTTTTTCGCTTGCGCCCAGTGTCGCTTTCCGCGGCGAGACAGAAATGCCCGCACGTGACTGCCAAGTCGTCGCTCATTTCTGATACGGCAGCGTCGTTTCTGGCTACGCTATTGTTACCCTTGCTGCGCAAAGACGCTTTTCCTTTCGCGTTGATTTGAGGCCTAGCATTCTAAGGTGAGGAGACTGGCCAGTAAACGGTTGATTGCGGAGTGTTTGGTGTTCGTGAGAGTGTGTTAATCTCACGATTTGGCCAGTGCAACTGGCCAGCCCATCAAGCTAGTCCAACTAAGGAGAGCAGGACATGAAGATTCCAAGTTTCGCGATGACACTCCTCGCGGTCGTCCTCGTGTTCTATCTTCTGATCGTCGGTGAGGCACTGCTGCTCCCCTTGGTAATAGCCATTGCGATTTGGTATCTGATCAATACATTGGCGGCGATGTTTGGTCGGCTGCACTTGAGTGAGCGCGAACTGCCTCGGTCGATCTGTTTGGGGCTGTCATTTCTGACCTTCGCTCTAACGCTCTGGGGAATAGGCGGGTTTCTCGGAGGCAGGCTCGAAGAGGTGATGCAGGTAATTCCTGTTTATCAAGTTAACCTAACCACGAGACTCGAAAACCTCCCTTTTCTCGACATGGCCGCCTATCAAGAGCGGGGTCTCATGCAGATGGTCACCGAATGGATCAATCTGCCTGCCTACGCCGCGTCGATCGCGTCTTCATTCGCCGGCATTCTTGCGAGCGGCGGGCTGATTTCGATTTATGTGCTCTTCCTCTTTCTCGAGCAGGGTAGGTTCGATGATAAAATCTCTGCGCTCTTCGGCGCAGGCGGGCAGGAGGGTGACGTCCGAAAAATCATCGACCGAGTCCGCAACGACATCCAGAAATACATTAGCATCAAAATGTTCACCAGTTCGCTCACCGGTCTCCTCAGCTACCTCTTTCTGCGCGCCGTTGATGTGGATTTCGCTGGTGTGTGGGGGCTTGTTATCTTCCTGCTAAACTTTATTCCAACGGTAGGCTCAATCGTTGCAACTATTTTTCCCGCGATGATCGCGTTGGCACAGTCCGACGGTTATAGTTTGTTTTTGCTTGTGCTGGCAGGCATCGGGATTTTGCAGATTGGCATTGGCAACATACTTGAGCCAAGGCTGATGGGCAGTTCGTTTAATTTAAGCCCTATCGTGATTCTCTTGAATCTGGGGCTCTGGGGTTACATCTGGGGTATTCCGGGCATGTTCCTCTGCGTTCCTTTTCTTATTATTCTCACTATTATTCTCAGCCATTTCCCGCAGACTCGCTATATCTCGGTAATTCTCAGCAGCGATGGCAAACTTCGCGTCCCCGCGGAGGAGGTTATCGATGATTTCGAATTCAAGCCGAATATGGCTGCACTGTTGGGTCGGGATAAAAGTGAGGGTAGCGAGTCGAACGGTGTGAAGACCGGAAACGACGAGTAGCTTGTCCTCGTTTTTCGGTCCGCCTAACTCAAAAAACGTCTGCAAAATCCGCTCGCTAGGCGTTATACTTCCCCACTTTTGTACGCAGCTGGACCAACAAGCTCACGCTGGCCTTGCGCCAGCAATAAGCTGATTAAACAAGCCGATAACACAAGCCAATAAGTAGAGATTATGAAAAGCGCAGAAATTCGCCAAAAATTCCTCCAATTCTTCGCCGACCGCGGTCATGAGATCGTGCCCAGCAGCTCGCTAGTGCCAGGTAACGACCCAACGCTGTTGTTTACGAATGCGGGGATGGTTCAATTTAAAGATGCTTTTCTGGGCGATGAGATTAGAGCGGTCAATCGCGCAACGAGTTCACAGCGCTGTGTGCGCGCAGGCGGGAAGCACAATGATCTCGAGAATGTGGGTTACACAGCGCGGCATCACACCTTTTTTGAGATGCTCGGCAATTTCTCTTTTGGCGATTATTTTAAGCGCGACGCTATTAAATACGCGTGGGAGTTTCTAACGGTCGAAATGGGCTTGCCAGCCGAAAAGCTGTGGGTGACAGTTTATCAAGACGACGACGAAGCGGCTGCGCTATGGCTAGATGAAATGAAGATTGACCCTACACGCTTCTCGCGTCTCGGCGAAAAAGACAACTTTTGGGCGATGGGTGACACGGGTCCGTGCGGGCCTTGTTCCGAAATTTTCTACGACCATGGCGAAGAGGTTCCGGGAGGCCCGCCAGGCAGCCCCGACGAAGACGGCGATCGCTATATCGAAATCTGGAATCTGGTTTTCATGCAGTATGAGCGGAAAGCAGACGGCACGCTTACGCCGCTGCCGAAGCCGTCTGTGGACACCGGCGCTGGGCTCGAGCGTGTTGCTGCTGTGATGCAGAATGTGCACAGCAATTACGAGATTGATCTCTTTCAAGCACTCTTGGCAGACATTGGCGAGATTACCGGGGTTAAAGATCTCTCTAACAATTCATTGAGGGTCATTGCCGACCATATTCGTTCATGCTCGTTCCTCATTGTCGACGGTGTGCTGCCGTCTAACGAAGGACGCGGCTATGTGCTGC
>Ga0209505_1002015_pt1 | contig 13232 bp, 24 predicted proteins | sample COGITO_mtgs_1103_2_FD_184794 | JGI IMG/M metagenome (GOLD analysis project Ga0209505, IMG submission 184794) | Pelagic marine microbial communities from North Sea - COGITO_mtgs_110331 (SPAdes) (version 2) | ecosystem: Environmental > Aquatic > Marine > Epipelagic ... | reverse complement strand
CATGTACATATAGATCAATCTGGAGCAAACATGCAAATGGAGATTGATCAGATTGCAGGAACAATCAATAAAGTAGACCTTTCAATTGATGGTACAACTAACTCACTTGATATTGATCAAATAGGAAACAATAATGAAGTATCATGGGTTGACTATTGGGGTTCAGGAGCAAGCTGGGGTGGAGACTTAGACGGAAACAATAACTCACTTCATTTCTACCAGTATTGCTCACGAGGCACTAACTGTGCTAAGAGTGATATAGGATTTCATGTATGGGGAGATAGAAATAGTGTTCGTTGGGGTCAAGGTGGTACACTTGATGATATAAATGATACTACTTTCGGAAACGATGGTGATGAAGGTGGTGGATCAAAACTCAATCTTGATATTCACGGAAACGACAATAAACTTGCAGGAGTTCAAAGAAACGGAAGCGCAAGTGTATGGAGCGCACATACAGCAACAATTTACTTATATTCAGACGATAATGAAGTATGGCTAAATCAAAATACAGACGGGGCAAAAACTTTTAATTTAACAACAAACAATGACGATAATAGTGTAAGCGTACAGCAGACAGGGTATGCAGCACATACAGGAACAGTTACCTTAAATGGTAGTGATCCAACAACATTAAGTTTACTACAACAAGGAAGTACAGCACAATCTTATAGTTTGACACAAAATTGTATAACTATTGGAGGATGCTCAGTATCGGTAACACAAGGAAACTAATGAGTGACGTAAAAGTATTATTTATTTATTTTATAATTTTCGGACTCATTGGTCGAATAGCAGAGGTCTATTTAGGAGCATGAAAGAAGAAGAATTTGGTAGTGGAATGGGAACAGCTATAAAATATATAATCGCAGCTGGATTCATAGGTTTCTTGTTAAATCAAGCACTATTTGCCGATGAAATGGTACATAAATTTAAAAGCCCTTCGTTCAATGGACAAGGTGTTTCCGCACACTATCTAACTATAGAAAATCAGGAAACAAGTAGAAAAGATGATGCTAAAGCAGCCGTGCAAGCAGCACTTGATGAATTAGAAAGAGATGCACAGAATACAACTCTTGCTAGATTTATGAAAAACTTAGAATCAAGAATTTACTCACAACTTAGTAGAGACTTGGTAGACAATCTATTCGCAGATGGAATAGGAACAGAAGCAGCAGGCGTCATAGAACTAGAAGGAAATATAATAGAGTATAGCAGCGACGGAGTGACAGTTACACTCAAAGTTACAGACGAGGAAGGGAATGTTACAGAAATCATTATACCAATCGGTAGTTTCGGCGATTTTAGTCTCGACTCTGACGGCTAGTTGTATGCTGACTCCTGGAAAGGATGTCAGAGATTTTATAAATAATAACAGACATACTACTGTTGAAAAAGGTGCTGTAATTAGTACTTTACATAATGCTGAACTTACAAATATTCAAAGAATAAGTAATCCTGCACCTGTTGTAGCTATATACAGCTTTCCAGACTTAACTGGTCAAAGAAAGAGTAATAGTACTTTTGCATTATTTAGTACAGCAGTAACAATGGATCCTGCAAGTTTATTACTAAGAGCAGTAAAACACGCAGGAGAAGGAAAGTTCTTTAAGGTTGTCGAAAGAGCTGGGTTAGATCATCTTACAAAAGAAAGACAACTAATTCGTTCTACTAGAAATAGTTTGGATGAAAAAGAACCTGTATTACCATTATTGTTTGCAGGTTTAATATTTACTGGTGGTGTTATTGGATATGACACCAATTTAAAAACAGGAGGTATCGGAGCAAGATATTTAGGTATTGGGGCACAGAAACAATATCGTGAGGATACCGTATCTATTTCAATAAGAGTCGTATCTGTTAGTAGCGGAGAGGTTCTTATGGAAACACTTGTTACAAAGACCATTCTCTCGGTTGGAGTATCACAAGATGTATTTAGATTTATAGAACTAGGAACTGAACTAGTTGAAGTTGAGAATGGAGTGACGAAGAACGAAAGCGTAACTATCGCACTTCAAAAAGCTTTAGAAACTGGAGTTTTAGAAATAATCTACGAGGGAGAGAAAAGAGGGTACTGGAAAACAGTACTAATAGGGGAAGAAAATGAAATTAGTGGGAGCTAATCTAATCTTAATACTTATGGCAGTATTTACAATCTTTGCAAGCGCAGCTGACAATGAAGTATTTATTACACAGAGCGGAACAAATGCTCAAATTGAAATCGATCAGATTGGATCAGGAAATACTGTAGAAGGTAATGAAGCCGCAGGATCAGAACCAGTTAGTGATTTTAAATTAACGGGTAATAGTCAAACTATTGATATCGACCAAATTGGCGATAGTAATATTTTTAGAGGAGATATTGATTCATCTTCTTTTACAGGTAATTTTAGTTTTACTGGAGATAGCAATGAGTTTGATATTCAATTCGATCCTGCTGGTAGTTATATTTCTGATAATGTTACTATGGATGTAACAATTACAGGAAGCACAAATGATTTAACAGTTAATATTGCAAATAGTTCAAGTGCAGCAAACTTAGATTATGATGCAGTTATTAGTGGAGATTATAATACATGGACTACTGCTATCGATTCTGATAACGTGACCTTTAATGTAGATGTGAATGGTAATAATGGAAGTATTGATTATGATGCAGACGGATACGCCGTTAACTCATCTGGGCATACATTTATCTTAGATCAAGATGGAGATTACGTAGACTACGTAATTGACCAACAATCAACTAGCGCTGTGGATTACTTAAATTTACAGATGACAACAAGTGGTACAAGTGGAAGCGAAGCTAATATTTGCGTTTATCAGTCTGATAACGCTACATCTACAAGCTGCTGATATAGGCAGTATTAGCGAATTAAAGGGAGACGCCCAGATCAATAGATCGGGCGAATCTCTTACAGCTGAATTAAAACTAGGAGTAGAATCTTATGACGACGTTAGAACTGCTAATAGTCGGGTTGGTCTTACTTTTATAGACGACTCTGTTGTTCGTCTTACTGAGCATTCGAAGCTTATACTTGATGAGGTTATATTTGACCCAGATCCTAATAAGTCTAAAATTGGGCTTACTTTCGCTTCAGGAACTGCTAGGTTTATTACAGGAAAAATAGGTGGAATTAATAAAGAAAATATTAAAATTCAAACTCCGACTTCTCAAATCGGTATTCGAGGAACTGACTTTACTGTTACTGTTGATGAGCTGGGTCGTAGCTTGGTTATTCTTCTACCTGATATCGATGGGATATCATCTGGCGAGATCACAGTGGAGACCGCAGCGGGACTGGTCATTCTTAACAAACCATATGAAAGTACCACCACATCCGTCTGGGAAAGTTCGCCAACGCAACCAGTAACACTGGATATTACACTAGACTTAATTGACAATATGCTCATAGTAAATGAGCCTAAAGAAGAAGAAGTAGCAGAAGAAACAAATAATGTAAGAACTGGAGACTTACTTGATTTTAATGATTTAGACGTAGACCTACTTAATGAAGATGTGCTAGCAGAAGAAGATTTAGAATTTACAGAACTTGACATTAACTTTTTAGATGTTAACTTCTTCGAAGACTTACTTGAAGTCATAGAAGAAATAGACAAACTACGAGAAGGAAACGAAAAAGATAAAAAGACAGCATCAGTAGGAAAAGCTACTATTGAGGGTACAACGATTGGTCAAGATCCTACTACTCAAATTATTACTATAGTAGATACACAGAATATAAACATATCGAGACAAGTGAACGACTTTGCAAAAGTCCGAATTGACTCACAAGCAGGAGTAAATTTAATTATATCACAAGATGGCAAAGAGTATAACATTATTATTAATAAAGGTGGTAATTCTAACATTATCATTAGACAGTCAAGCTAATTGGGACGATTGGAATAGTACAAATAAAACTTTATACAAGACTTATTTACTTGCAACCACTTTAGATTACATGCAAACAAAAAACGCATTAGATAACCATTATATAGAAGGAAATCCTTTTTTAGGCAAGTATCCTTCCGATGATAGAATACTATTACAAAAAACTTTATCTGCAGGATTTGTTTATTGGAGCTTCAATAAATTAGACGAAAAACGAAAAAGAAAAGGACTACTTATAGTCAATGGACTACAATGGGGAGTCGTAATAAATAATGAAAATGTTGGCGCTACGTTTATTTATCGCTGGTAGTTTACTTACTGCTTGCAGTACTGTACCACGAGAAGCTCAAGAAGATAAATGGGGTCAATGGGACTTCTGTGAACAGTGGGCAGACGATGGCGAATCATGGATGCAATGTATGAACTCATGATTCGACTACTCATTGCTTCAGGACTTATAGCACTTTTTATTTGGAATCCTTACCCCCTACAATATTTAGAACTTAAGAGTTATGATACTCTTATTATGTCAACAGAACCAGTACAAAATGAAAATATACTTATTGTAGATTTGGATGAAGACTTAGTAAAAGCTTACGAAGGATACCCACTACCAAGAAGTTTATATGCGGAACTCATAACAAAAACAAATGCAATTCCAGGGATCACAGTATTGATGCCCGACCCTGATATAAGAGGAAAAGAAAATGATTTAACGCTGAGTAATGCAATGATGAATGTACCTACAGTACTAGCATCGGCAGCATCTACTCAATCGTCAAAAGAAAGCCTACATGTAGGCACAGCACAATTAGGAGGTGATCCATTACCATGGCTATACGAATATCCAGGAATTTTACGTACAGAGTCTACTCTGGAGTTAAGCAGAAAGGGGCTAGGGCTGATAACCGCTACGCCGGAAATAGACGGGGTTACTCGTCGTATTCCCCTAGTCGTAAACGTCCAGTCAAAACTTTACCCAGCTTTCGGCTTGGAACTCTTAAGACTCGCAGTAAACGATCCTTCGTACCAGCTAAAAACAACACAAGAAGGTATTGATTGGATAAGGGTACCTAGCTACCCGCTAATGAATACCGATGCTAACGCTCGTATCTTTTTGGACTGGAATACGAACTTTTATAAACAAACAGGATTAGAGTTTTTAACCAATCCCATCGACGCACCTTTTGTTATCTTCGGCGTGACAGCAGAAGGTGTCGTCAATCCAACTCCAACACCAGCTGGAGTAAAGTATCCACATGAAATACAAGCGAATATTTTACATAATCTTATTAATGGTTCTGCTCCTTCCACTCCTACTTGGGCTGGTGGATCAGAGTTATTGGGAGCATTACTCGCAATATCTATTATTGCGGTCACAGCATCCTATGTCTGGGTTAGCTTACCCACATTAATTATACTTATAGCTGGGCTAATCTATGGAGCCTGGTATGCGTTTCAATCTTCTTACTTAATAGACGTCAGCGGGATTATTTTAATCTCGTTTTTATTCTGGAGTATTGAAAGTTTCCGTAATTTCATTACGCAGTATTTGCTGAGATTGCAAATTAAACAACAATTCGGGACGTATGTATCTCCAGACCTCGTAAAAAAATTACAGGAGGACCCAACATTGCTGAGATTGGGTGGGGAGACGAAACGACTCACTTTTCTTTTTTCAGATATTCGAGGATTCACACCAATTTCTGAAAAATATCAAAAAGACCCGCAAGGTCTTACAAAATTAATAAACCGATTTTTGGATAATCAAACAGAAATCATACTAAAACATGGCGGAACCATTGATAAGTACATGGGAGACTGTATTATGGCTTTCTGGAACGCACCACTTGACATTGATGATCAAGAAAGAAAGGCTACAGAATGTGTACTAGAAATGAGAGAGGCTTTAGGAGAATTAAATGAAAAACTTAAAGAAGAAAATCTTGACCAAATTAATACAGGAGCAGGAATTAATACTGGCTTATGTGTCGTTGGTAACTTTGGTAGTAGTAGTCGTTTTGATTACTCTGTCTTAGGAGATGCTGTAAACTTAGCTGCTCGATTAGAGTCATCATGTAAGAACTACGATGTCGATCTTGTCATATCCGAGCACAGTTTAGTTGACGGATATGACTACGAGTTTTTAGATGAGGTAACGGTAAAAGGCAAGTCGGAACCAGTTAAAATATATACCATCAGAAAATAATACTTGACACTTCTGCTCACTTTTGGTATAATTACAAACATATGAAGAAAAATCTTCAAGATATTAGGGAATACAACATGGAACTTAACGAAGTCGCTGCAAATTTGGACAAACACGAAGCCGTGTGCGCAGAACGTTGGAAAACCGCGTTCAATAAATTCGCAGATGTTGAACAACAAATAAATAGAATTGAGACAATTATGATTGGAGTCGCTGGCACACTAATAGTGGGCGGGGTAGCTACAATTGGAACAATATTGTCAATGCACCCCTAAAGGAGAAATTATGCAAAAAGAATATAAGACAAAAGATATAAAACCATCATCTACTAAAAAGAAAGAAGAAGTCCTTCCTATTTATAAAAAGAGAAATCATTGGTGTTTCAGACACAACGGAGTACTACATAAGCTAGACTCTGAATCTGAGGCGAAAGAAATGTATAAAGCACTAAATTAATATGAGCAACAGTATAGAAGAAGCTTTGAAAAAAGCAGTTGAGAAAACAGACTCAACAAAAGTCGTAGAAGGAGAAGGTGCAGAATCTTCAAAAGAACTCTCAGCAAGAGTCAAAAAACTCATGGCGAGAAAAACAAATCTAAGACGACAACGCAGACAAAAACTACCAAGAAAACTAAGATGAAGAAAAAGCTTTCCCACGAGGAACGCTATCAAATCTGTAAAAAATGCCCAAACTTAGATAAACGATGGAAAGTCTGTAAAGTTTGTAATTGTTTTATGCCCCTCAAAACAAAAATTAGATGGGCAGAGTGTCCTGAGGAACCACCTCGCTGGACATAAGGGGAAAATATGCCGTATCATTATAAACCAAAAAAGAAAAAGAAAAAAGGTAAAAAGAAAAAGTAATGCCTGTACGTAAAGTAAAAGGCGGTTACAAGTGGGGCAAGTCTGGCAAAGTTTACAAAACTAAAAAACAAGCTGAAGCCCAAGGCAGAGCAATATATGCTTCTGGATACAAAAAGAATGGCAAGAAAAAGAAAAAGCGTTAAAAAGAAACCAGTGCCAACAAATCCTAAGCTGTATGCAAGAATTAAAGCACAGGCAAAAAGAAAATTTAAAGTTTATCCAAGTGCATATGCAAACGGATGGTTAGTAAAAACTTACAAAGCAAAAGGCGGTAAGTATCGCATGGGAAAAAGAAAATGAAAGGAATATACACAGGAGACGGAAAATTTATCGTTAAAAGTGGACACACAGATGCTGCTTCTGCAATAACAAGCTGCAAAATCATTATGAGCCATTGCCAAATGATTCTAGATGGATTAGAAGGTAACGAAGGAATGGACAAGCTTCCTACATGGTGGACAAATAAATTAGCTATTTCTGAATACGAAGTTGTATCAGCTGCTAATTATTTATCATCTGGAGATATTGAACACGAACATGGCGAAACCTAAAGGTGGTTTAACAAAGTGGTTTAAAGAAAAGTGGGTAGATATAGGTCGTCCTAAGAAAAAAGGAAAATATCAACCTTGTGGTAGAGGAAAAGCAAAAACCTCTCGAAGAGGGTATCCAAAATGTGTACCTTTAGCACGAGCGAGAACTATGAGTAAAGCTCAAAAGAAGTCTGCAGTTAGAAGAAAAAGGGCAGTGAGCCAAGGAGTCGGAGGCAGACCAACAAATGTTCGAACAATCACCAGAAGAAAAACTAAAAGACGTACGAGAAGCAGAGGTTAAATTTGCTGACTGGGCTCTACAAAGAATTTCTCAAGGAGAGTTTCGAAAAAATTATTACAAACTATTAAAACAATACGAGGAAGAAAATGGTAGAATGGTTAAAGATTAAATGGACACAATTTGTGAACATTGTTTCAGGACAAGACAAAAACTGGGACGGCGAAGTGGATATCAAAGATAAACTGATAGAAGCCGAGCAAAAAGCTAAAAGCTAAAATTCATTAGCTAAGTCATATAAGGACTAGCATGGACAGACGAGAAACTGCAAACGAGATTTTACAAATAGTAAGGATGTCGCTTAAATTCAAAAAAGCTATAGAACAAAGACTAGCGTGGAGTGAAGAACTTCGTAGCTTATTAAATTTACCACGCACTAAAAATAATAAAGAATTATTAAAAACTCATTTAAAAAATGGGACGGAACAGGCTTAGCCTGTTTAGGAAAAGAAAATGGCAAGACAAGGCGGATTTCTTAGCGGACCTAGTGTACATGGTACATCAAAGTTAGCTAAACATAAACTAAAAAGAGGACTTACTAGAGACCTCAATGCAGCTGCAGGAACTTTTGTTAATACAAAGACCCCTATGTCCACTCCAGGTGGATTCTACGGAGCTGCTCCGAAAGCAATCGGACCAAGATTCGGCAAAACAGTCAACCCTAAAAGGGCTAGATTTAGTAAAAAAGGTGCAAGCCGAATATTACGTAGAAGATAAATATTATTCACAGAGACTTTCATAACTTTATGAAAGCAGGACGACTTAATAAAGTCGTAAATATGATACACAATGGCACTAACGACAGCAGAAAAAGCAAGGCTAAAAAAGGCAGGACTAAACGGACTAAATAAACCGAAAAGAACTCCTAAGCACCGAACAAAGAAAGCAGTTGTAGCTGTAAGAGTCGGTGGCAAAGTGAAAATCATTCGTTTTGGAGCGCAAGGCATGGGACATAATTATAGTCCAGAAGCACGACGCAGTTTCAAAGCGAGACATGGAAGAAATATTGCAAAAGGCAAATCTTCCGCAGCCTATTGGGCAAACAAAGTATTTTGGGCAGGTAAAGGTGGTTCAAAGAAAAGACCACCTCGCTCCCAAAAAAGACAACTTGGAATCAAACGAAGGAAAAAATGAGCGCAGTACCAAAAGTAATAGATAGACGAGAAATATGGCTAGATGGAGTATCAATAGATGCTACCAAAACTTTATCAAAATTACAAAATCGCAGAATTAGCGGTATTACTTTATCTGAAAAAGAGGAAGAAGCTTGTGAACTAGCAACAGGCTATTTATATCTACTCCGACTCTGCAAAGATTATGGAATGTTTGATTCTGATGACCCATTTAATTTATTTGAAAAAGAGACCCTACATTGATCGAAATCAGCCGTTCAGATATTGTATCTGACTATCACATGGATTTAACTCCAGAAGTTCGTTTTATCAAGCTACCTATTGAAGGCTATCTTGACTTATTAAACATCACTCCCAACTCCTCTCAGACTGCAATCATAAATGCAATCAATAATCCTAAATATCGTTTTATAACTGCAGCAGTATCACGGCGACAAGGCAAAACATATATAAGTAATATAATAGGACAACTAACTTGTTTAGTACCTGGTTCACATGTATTACTTATGTCACCAAATTACTCATTATCCCAAATCTCATTTGACTTACAGAGAAATCTCATCAAGCATTTTGACTTAGAGGTAACACGAGACAACGCAAAAGACAAAGTTATTGAACTATCAAACGGTTCTACAATACGAATGGGTTCTATCAATCAGGTAGACTCAGTAGTTGGTAGAAGTTATGACTTAATTATATTTGATGAAGCAGCACTAACAGATGGCAGAGATGCCTTTAATGTTGCACTACGTCCTACACTAGATAAAGAAAACTCAAAAGCAATTTTTATATCGACTCCTCGGGGAAGAAATAACTACTTTGCTGAGTTTTACTATAGAGGGTGGACAGAAGAGTTTCCTGAGTGGTGTAGTATAAAAGCTACTTATCATGAAAACCCTCGAGTCTCAGAAGCCGATATTCTCGAAGCTAGAAAAACAATGTCAGAAGCTGAATTCAATCAAGAATACATGGCAGACTTCAATGTATTTGAAGGACAAATATGGAAATTTAATCATGAAAAATGTACTGGAGACTTTTCAGAACTAGATATTCGAGAGCTTGATGTATTTGCAGGATTAGACGTTGGTTACAAAGATCCAACAGCACTATGTGTTGTTGCATACGACTGGGATACTTCGACTTATTACTTAGTTGATGAATACTACAATTCAGAAAGAACAACAGAACAACATGCAGCCGAAATAAGAAAACTAATAGAAAGATGGGATATAGATTATATTTACATTGATTCAGCTGCTCAACAAACAAGATATGACTTTGCACAAAATTATGATATTAGCACTATCAATGCAAAAAAGTCAGTACTAGACGGAATAGGGCATGTAGCGGGCATAGTCGATAACGATGGACTTATGGTTGATCAGAAATGCAAAGAAGCTCAAATGTGTTTAGACCAGTATCAGTGGGATCCAAATCCTAATTTAATGAGAGAAAAGCCAAAACATGACATGGCATCTCATATGGCTGATGCTTTACGATACGCACTCTATTCATTTGAAACCAATATCACTACATTTTAGTAAGACCTGTTAAAAACAGTTCTTGACATTTGATGTAAGTTTTTGGTATAATTCTAATTAAGAGTAGAAATATGAAATTAAAAAGAGATTTAGTTAAATATGTGAGAGACAAAGCTAAATCAAAATATAAGAAATCAAATAATTGTTATATCTGTGGCGACACAGATCATTTAGACTTTCATCATTATTACGGATTGACCGAACTACTAGAAACTTGGTTAAAACAGAAAAAAATAATTATAGAGAAGGAACAAGACATACTAGCACTTCGAGAATCCTTTATTGATGAAAATTATGACAAAGTGTATGATTATACGGTAACTCTCTGTCACAAGCATCATCTTAGACTACACTCGATTTATGGTAAACGACCCAAATTGATTACTGCAGAGAAACAAAACAAATGGGTCGAGATTCAGAGAGAAAAACAACATGGCATGGTACGATAGACTATTAGGTAGAACTCCCGAAACTGAGGAAAAACTCAACCCTGCCCAATATGTTATTTCTAGAAACGAAGGTCTAACAGTAGACTCTCGTGAAGTCGTTACTAATTATAGAAATGCGTATGAACAACTAGAAATAGTGAATAGAGCAGTCAACATGATAGTTGATGATGTTGCAGATATACCTTATACTCTTGGAAATCAAACTCCAGGAACTAATAATATTGTAAAAAATATTAGAAAATCAAAAGTTGATATTTTAGTTAATAGAGAACCAAACCCTTTTCAGGATATTAATTCATTTAAAAGAAACTTAATTATTGACTTGATGATAGATGGAAACATCTTTATATATTTTGATGGAGCGCATCTCTATCATTTACCAGCAGATAAAGTAAGAATAGAAACTGATGCCTCAACTTTCATTTCAAAGTATACATACGAAAACAGCATAGATTATAGTCCTACTGAGATTATACATATTAAAGAAAACAGTTTTAACTCCATTTATAGAGGAGTACCAAGATTAAAGCCTGCATTTAGAACTATGCAGCTTTTATCAAGTATGAGAACCTTTCAAGATAACTTCTTCAAAAACGGAGCAGTTCCAGGTTTAGTACTAAAATCACCAAACACACTTTCAGAGAAGATAAAAGAAAGAATGTTACAGGCATGGGTTGCAAGATATAACCCACAATCTGGCGGTCGTCGCCCACTCTTTTTAGATGGTGGACTAACAGTTGAGAACTTAACAGAAGTAAACTTCAAAGACTTAGATTTCCAAGAAGGCATCAAGTCAAATGAAAGAATAATACTAGAAGCAGTGGGAATACCACCCATTTTACTAGACGGCGGTAATAATGCAAATATAAGACCTAATCATAGGCTTTACTATTTAGAAACAATTTTACCAATCGTAAGAAAATTAGGGTATGCGCTAGAGCGTTACTTTGGTTTTGAAGTATCTGAGGATGTAACAGGAATACCTGCTTTACAACCAGAACTAAGAGACCAGGCAGCATATTATGCTACTCTTGTAAATACAGGGATTATGTCCCCGAACGAAGCAAGAGAGGCACTAGGTAAAGATCCAGTCGATGGATTCGATGAGCCTAGAGTGCCAGCTAATATAGCAGGCTCAGCAACAAACCCCGAAGAAGGCGGTAGACCTCAAGAGGCTGCCCCAAGCGAAGAGGAATAATATGACAAAAGATATGATGGCTAAAGCATTATCCGACTGGTTTGTAGAAAAAGGAGTCGAGTCAATGGATTTACGAACTTATAAAAGTCATGGTAATGATGTACCTGTTAAAGATTACTTGCTCAGAAGAGCATTTGGATCTTGGAGCAGAGTTTTATCTGCCATGAAGAAAAGACATCCCGTTGCTGTAGTTGAAGCTCCAGCACCTACTCCCGCCCCAAAGGCTCCCAAAGCCAAGAAAGCGGAGAAGAAAGATGTCAAATAAAATTTATCACTGGACTAGCACTTTTAAAACATTAGGCGAAACCGAAGACGGTGGCGTTGATATTAAAGGTTCTGCTAGCACTAACGCTCTTGATAGAGCAGGCGACATAATCGAATCAGATGCTTGGACAAAAGGCGGATTGGAAAACTATAAAGGTAATCCAATTATTTTGTTCAATCATAATTACGACAAACCAATAGGTCGTGCAAAAGATTTAAAAGTTACAGACAATGGACTAGAGATTTCTGCAAAGATTTCAAAAGGTGCAGGTGATAATGTAACACAACTTATTAAAGACGGTGTCCTTGGGGCTTTTTCTGTTGGTTTCAAAGTCAAGGACGCTGATTATATGACCGAAACCGATGGATATAAGATAAAGGACGCAGAGCTTTTTGAAGTATCTGTAGTATCAGTGCCATGCAACCAAGGGGCAACCTTTGGATTAAGCAAGTCATTTGATTCTATGGACGAATACAATGAGTATAAGCAAACTTTTTATAAGGCTAACTTAAAAGATTCAGCAGACGCTGTTGAAATTGAGCAGCCAAGTACGGCGAAAGCCAAGGAAATGGAGACAAATATGTCAAAAGAAAATAAATCTCCTGAAAGCAACCCAGAGTTCAATCTTGAATCATTTGCTGCAGAAGCTGCTGAAAAAGCAGTTGCTCAGTATGCAATGAAACAAGCCGAACTTAAAGCTGCTGAACAGAAGGCTGCAGAAGAAGCTGCTCAAAAAGCATCTGACGAAGCTGAAGTTCAAAAAGCCTCCGAGGAAGCAAAACAGGAAGAGCAAAAAACTGTAATCCAAGCTGGATTAACAGGTGCTGAAAAATTAATGTCTGACGTTGAG
>Ga0209505_1001993_pt1 | contig 13339 bp, 10 predicted proteins | sample COGITO_mtgs_1103_2_FD_184794 | JGI IMG/M metagenome (GOLD analysis project Ga0209505, IMG submission 184794) | Pelagic marine microbial communities from North Sea - COGITO_mtgs_110331 (SPAdes) (version 2) | ecosystem: Environmental > Aquatic > Marine > Epipelagic ... | reverse complement strand
CATCAAGGTAATTTTCGCCGAACGCCTGCAGACCCAAACAAGCGGCTGTCCTAACGGTGGATGCGGATTGAGTTTTGCTCACTGCAATGAGGTTTACACTTTGTCGCGACCTTCCCGCCGCCTCGCAGGCGCGTGCGATGCGTTGTTCTAAAGCAGACAAGCGGTCTTGAATGTTGGGCACGTAAACCTCTGAATAAGTGATAACCGAGTCGCAAATTCAGCGGCTTTCCCAGGCTTATCCAGCAGATACCGCCCTCGCCCCTTGGTGCGCCCCGTTGTTAGCGCTTAGTATACCCGTGGGGAGGAGCATGCCTATTGGCTTTGCGATTAGCTGGCCGTAAGAGCTAAGACCCCGATGGGGTCGACCCAATGATTAGTTGGACCGGGACTGCAATATGGATATTACAGAATTACTCGCCTTTAGTGCAAAACAGGGAGCGTCAGACTTACATCTGTCTGCTGGCCTGCCCCCCATGATAAGGGTGGATGGTGACGTTCGTCGAATTAATCTGCCGCCGCTTGAGCACAACGAAGTCCATCGTTTGATATACGACATCATGAACGATAAGCAACGCAAGGATTTCGAAGAATTTTTGGAGTCTGATTTTTCTTTTGAAGTGCCGGGCATAGCACGTTTTCGAGTCAATGCGTTTAATCAAAATCGGGGGGCTGGCGCAGTTTTTCGGACCATTCCTTCCAAAGTATTAACGATGGAGGATCTCTCGCTTGGCCAGGTATTCAAAGATATTGCCATGGTGCCGCGAGGGTTAGTGTTGGTGACCGGTCCCACAGGGTCGGGAAAGAGTACAACGCTGGCGGCAATGGTTGACTACATTAATGACAACCGTTACGACCATATTTTAACCGTCGAAGATCCCATTGAGTTTGTGCACGAATCAAAAAAATGTTTGGTCAATCAGCGCGAGGTGCATCGCGATACACACAGTTTCTCTGACGCGCTGCGCTCAGCCTTGCGTGAAGACCCCGATATCATCTTGGTTGGCGAGCTGCGCGACCTCGAAACTATTCGCCTTGCGCTGACTGCAGCCGAAACAGGCCATTTGGTGTTCGCTACGCTGCACACAACCTCGGCGGCTAAGACAATTGATCGGGTGATTGATGTGTTCCCCGCCGCAGAGAAAGACATGGTGCGTTCGATGCTGTCTGAGTCTTTGCAGGCCGTTGTTTCGCAGGTGCTGCTGCGTAAAAAGGGGGGAGGACGCGTCGCTGCCTTTGAGATCATGCGGGGAACGGCGGCGATCCGAAATTTGATTCGTGAGGATAAGGTTGCTCAGATGTATTCGACTATTCAGACGGGGGCATCGCAAGGGATGGTGACGCTCGATCAGTCGCTGAAAAATCTCGTCGATCAAGGGATCGTGCACGCCGACGTTGCGCGGGCAAAGGCCAAGTCGCCAGAGAGTTTCTAAGGACGTTCTACTTACTTACCCGAGTTAGTGGACCGAGTTATTAAACAGAGTTACTGGACAGAGTTATTGGACAGAGTTATTAGTCCTCGTTAGGCGCTCGCCTTGCGAATTCTGCAAGCCAGTTCTCTAAAATAATCTGTGCGGCGACATCGTCTATCGCCTGTTTTTTCCTTGCACCGTGACCGCTTGTGCGCCGGCTGCTTAGTTTTTGGCTAGATTCCCAATCGGCGTCATCGATAATGCGCTCTGCAGCTTCGACCGACGATAGCCGCTCGTCGAAGCCGTAGCTGGGTTTATGGAATCGGCCATTGAGCCTGTGACCAAACTTCATGGCGCGCAGCATGAGGGGGCTCTCGCTGCCATCGAGGTTGTAAGGCAGGCCGACGACGAAAACATCCGGTTGCCAACGATCGATTAATGCCGCGACATCATTCCAATCGGGCACACCATCGCGCGCGCGTAGGACTGCCACCGCTTGCGCGGTGCCCGTGAGACTTTGCCCATAGGCAACGCCGATTCGCTGGGTGCCGTAGTCGAACGCAAGCGCGCTGAGTTGCTTCTGCTGCTGTGGGAAACTGTCTAGAGGCGTCATTGTCATCCTAGGAGTTTAAGTCGCGATCTTAGTAGCTACGCAGGGCGTCGCCTTCGTGAAAGCGCCACGTACGAATAATCTCAACGATGTCGGCCTGTTTGCTGAGCTCTGGCGGAAAGGGCTCATAGGGCGAGGCGAGCATGACAATATCCAGCGCTGCCTGATCGAGAACCGCATGCCCCGATGACTGCAAAATTTCGGTCTTTTGTATGCTGCCATTCGGGAGTATCGACACCAAAAGCCTCAGGCTGCCGTAGAGTTTTTGCCTTCTAGCCGCATCAGGGTAATTGAGATTGCCAATAGCCTCGATACGTCGGCGCCAGCCATCGAGGTAGAGAGCATCTTCGCTGCGCTGGGTTGCTGCTGCGGTAAGGACTACTCGCCTTGGGCGCCGCGCATACTCCTGCACTTGAGAGTCGAGTTGGGCCATTAGAGAGGCGATTGCGAGTCGTGAAGAGTCGGGCGAAGAGACCTGAGCGTCGCCCTCATCGGTTACGGTCAGGGCGTCGTTTGACTGTTTGCGCGCGTTGGCCGATGTCGTAACAAGCTCAGTGCTACCTTCTCGTTGTGCGGCTGTTTGTTCAGGGGCCACCGGCTGCGCGGCTTGCAGCGTGGCTGATTCGTAGTCGGCCTGAAAGGGCGAGGTTGGTGCCACTGCCGGAGCGTCTTCGGCGAGAGAGCCGCTGCCTAGCTGATTGGCCTGTGCCAGAAAGTCGGCGCGGTTAGGGGCAATCTCGCTGTGATGCGCCGCGAGGGTTATCTCGAGCGTAGGCACCTCGCTGGTCGACTGCACTGCCCCGAAGCTTATGCCAAAAATAAGGATGCCGTGCGCCGCAATCGACAAAAACATCGTGAAATTAAAGCGTTCGCGCTCGTCCGCGCCCGCGTTCATTTTCGCTTAGCCCCTTGCCGCGAGCTTGCTTGCAATCGCTTCCATGAGATCACCCGCTATATCGAGTTGGTGTGCGCGATCGAGTTCGCGTACGCAAGTTGGACTAGTGACATTGATTTCGGTCAGGTAGTCACCGATTACGTCTAAGCCGACGAAGAGGAGGCCCTTCTCACGCAAAACCGGAGCTACTTGGGAGCAGATCCAGCGTTCACGATCGGTCAGTGGCATCGCAACGCCGCTGCCGCCGGCGGCGAGATTTCCGCGGGTTTCTCCGGACATCGGGATTCGGGCAAGGCCGTACTCAGCAGGGACTCCGTCGACCATAAGAATACGCTTGTCTCCATCGACGATCTCAGGGAGGAATTTTTGAGCCATTATCTGCTGGCGGCCATGGTCGGTTAGCGTCTCGATGATAACACTCAGGTTTGGGTCGCCGGCTTTCACGCGAAAGATAGAGGCGCCGCCCATGCCATCTAACGGTTTAAAGATCACATCGCCGTGTTCGGCGTGAAACGCCTTCAGTCGTGCAGCCGACGCGGCAACGATCAAGGGAGGGCAGCACTGCGGGAACTCAGTGGCGAAAAGTTTTTCGTTACAATCGCGTAAGCTACGGGGGTCATTCACGACCAAAGTGCCTTCGCGCTGCGCCGCCTCGAGAATATAGGTTGAGTATATAAAATCCATGTCGAAGGGCGGATCTTTTCGCATTAACACAACATCAAGATCGGACAGTGCAATGTCCTGCGGGCTGCCAACCTCGTACCAGCTTTCGGGATTGTCTTCGACACTGAGACGACGAACGGTGGCACGCGCCAAGCCTTGATCAAGGGATAGGTCGCTCTGCTCCATATAATAGAGCTCCCACCCACGGCGCTGCGCGGCGAGAAGCATGGCAAGTGTCGTGTCTTTTTTGACGTTAATGTCCGCGATCGGGTCCATGACTACGCCGAGTTTTACCGTCATTGCATCTTTCCTGTGGTCTGATTAGCGAGCAATTAATGGGAACGATAATAGCCTAGATCGGCATTTCACGCACCGACGTTTACTCAGAACACACGCGATAATTGCGCAAGGCTCGTGCGGGAAAGCACGTCGTCTCGCAGCAGCAAAGTCACTATAAAGCCGCTATAATGCCAGCCTCACCAAGCGCGGTAAGCAATAGTAGCCGCACGCGAAGCAGAGCAATATCGATAATCGAAGAGGGTAAGACTTGAGAACACTGGGCTTTGCATGGGGTATCGTTGGCGTGCTCCTCTTGCTGTCATTCGCTATATTCCGGCTCGCACCCATTGCCTTCGAATTAGGCGATTTGCAGCTAAGCGCTGTTCATTGGGCCAGCCTCGCCTTCAGTATTGTCTATATGGCTTATGCCGAGGGTTATAAAGGGTTTCATCGTGGGTTCTCGCCACGCGTTATTCAACGAGCGAATTATCTGCGCGAAAATCCGCGTTGGCACCACGTTCTTTTGGCGCCGGCATTCTGCATGGGCTACATCTACGCGACGCGTCGCCGTCAGATTCTCTCCATTGGTCTGACGCTCGTCGTCATGGGCTTTGTCGTTGTCGCGCGACAACTTCCACAGCCCTGGCGTGGGATACTCGACGCAGGGGTGGTTACTGGGTTAAGCCTTGGAATCATGTCAATTCTCTACTTTTTACTGAACAGCCTGCGCACGCCTGGGTTTATTACAGTCTCGCCCGAGGTTCCTTTGCCGGTGACTATCGAAAGTAACACGGCTGCACTGCCCGATGCCTAGCTCATCCCAGACTCCCACAACATCCAAGCCGAGTCGCTACTGCGCGGTTGTTGTGACCTACAATCCCGATCTCACGGCGTTGCTAAAGCTTCTCGGCCAGCTCGAGAAAGACAGCGACTTTATTGTTATAGACAATGGGAGTGCGAATATCGAAGAGCTGGCGGCATCAATTGAGGTGTATTCCCGGTGTCGAGCAGTTGAGAAAGTGGGCGACAACATTGGCTTGTCACGCGCGCTGAATAAGGGCATAGCCTGGGTGAAAGAGCACGGTTACGAATTTGTGTTTCTGTTCGATCAGGACAGTCGCCCCGGCGATCTTTTTGCTCAGGGGCTTATCTCGGCATTAGAACGCGCTTCGAAATTTAGCAGCAAGGGTGTGGCCGCCGTGGGGCCACGAATAATGAACCCGCAGTCGATGAAACAAACCCCGTTTAAACTGTTCAATCGATTGTTGGGGCGCACAAACCGACGTTTCGAAGGATTGCGCACCGAGTTCAAAGCAGATTTCCTGATCACCTCCGGCACGTTAATTCCGTTGAGTATCATCGATGCCGTTGGGCCGATGCGAGACGATTATTTCATCGATAACATAGATCTCGAATGGTGTTTCCGCGCGAAGGCGCTAGGCTACGATCTGGTGGGATCCGATGCGTCGATTCTCTATCACGCTATTGGCGAGCGCAGCGATCATCCTTGGGTGCGTGCGGGGATAATCGCTCAGCACAATCCTTCGCGCAGCTATTATTCGAGTCGAAATCGCGTGCATCTCTACGGTGTCGACTACGCCCCTCTTGGCTGGAAGCTGAGGGACATGCCGCGGTTTGCATTAAAAGCACTTTGGCTCATGCTGAGTTCGGCTCAGCGCAGCAGTTACTTTACGAGCATTCGCCGCGGGATTCGCGACGCAAGGACTCTGCCGAAATGAGTGATCAGTCGTCACAGCGCGTCGCAGTGTTGTTATCCACTTACAATGGCGAGGCGTTTCTCGCCGAGCAACTAGATTCGCTTCTCGAACAGACTCATCAGAATTTCATCATCGTCGTGCGCGACGATGGGTCGAGTGATGGCACGCTGCTCCTACTGCAGAAATATGCCGAGGCCTCACCCGAAAAGTTCCACATTGTCGAAGAGGAGCCGGTGAACTATGGTCCAAGCGGCAGTTTTTCTGTGCTTTGCGAATACATGCTCGCGAACAAATCTGTCCTCGGGTTCGAGAGTATCCTTGCCTGCTTCTGCGATCAGGATGATGTGTGGCTCAATAATAAATTGGCGTTGCAGCTGGAAAAATATTGTCAGATTCAGGAAGACGAAGACAAACCTATTCTTATCCATTGCGATCTCGAAGTTGTGGACGAGAATCTTCGGCGGGTAGCTGAGTCTTTAATTTCCTATCAAGGCCTCGAGATCGAACGAAACCAGTTTCCTCATGTCGCGGTGAGCAATTTGGTCACCGGTTGCACCGCATTCTTCAACGAAGCGCTAATGCGTGCAGCGCTACCCGTGCCTAAAAGGGCGATGATGCATGACTGGTGGTTTGCGATGACGGCCACTGCATTTGGCGAGCTCGTGTTTATGCCGGCACCACTGGTTCGATATAGGCAGCATAGCCGCAACACGATTGGTGCGAAGCAGAGAGAGGATTCGGCGCATTCGCGCAGGGGGTTGATAAGCCGTGTTTTTGCGCTTGAGCATAACGAACATCTTGTGGACGTTGCGCGGCAGGCGAAAGAATTCTCACGCCATTTCGGTGGAAAGCTGCCGCTTAAGTATCGACTCGTTCTCCTCCTCGGCAGACGAATGCGCACACGCAGCGCTACCATGCAGCGCGTCTATTATCGTTTGCTGAGGGAGTTCTAACTAATCTCTGAGAGTCGAGATTTCATCTTTTCGCCCACGGCTCTGGGTGAAAATTCCGCGTCGATAAACGCCTGCGCTTTTTTTCCGATTTCGTCTGCAAAAGCTGGCTCGTTAACCAGTTTTCTCATCGCGGCGCTGGCTTCTTCAACCGATGGCTCCGCCCAACGCTGACCTTTTAAGTAAGGCCCGTAATCTTGCTCTAGGGTAATTAGTTGGTAATCGATTGGCAGACAGTGATCAGCATGCGTATAGTCCGTCGAACCCGACCAGTTGGTTAGAATAACACTCTTGCCTAAGCTCATCGCCTCGGCTGGTCCCAAGCCAAACCCTTCAGAGCGGTGTAGTGAGACAAAACAATCGACGGCATTAATAAGCGAGTCGATTTCCGATTTGCTGTGGTCTTCTTTCAGTACGATGATGTTTTGATGGTTGCCAATAGCCTCGTCGAGTTCGCGCAGCGCATCAGCGGTTGCATTATTGACCTTGAGAACGAGTGTTGCGCGATCGTCATCTGCGCCGAATGTGGCGATGAAAGCATGCAGTGCTGCTTTGGGGTTTTTCCGCTCGGCGATGCTACGTGTGTCATACATCGCGAGAAATATGAACGAATCTTTGGGAAGTCTGAAGTAATCTCTATCGAGCGACTCAACAGGGTTTGGCGCAACACAGTGTGGAATACACACAACAGGCTTAGTGGTTTCCGATGCGATTGCGCGGCGTACAAATTCTGACGGTACCCAAATCTCATCGGCTTCGTCGAGCGCAGGCCGCCAGCCTTCGGGCATCGTTTCGAGTTCCCACGCCCAGTAGGCAATGTGATAGCTTTTTTCAACCAGGTGAGTCGGGATAGTAGCGCGGGCAAGTGCGAGATGGTCGGCGTTAATATGCCAAAGAGTGACAGAGAAGGGCGCGTCGTCGCGCTCTTTATGCTGCCAAGAGGTGTCGCCCATACGCGCGGAATTTCCGCGTTCAAAATTAATCACGCCAAATTCGATGCCCGCCGCAGCAAGCGCACGAGCATCTGATCGAGCGCCTTCGCCTACACCCATTTCAGCGCGGATATAGCCGATGAGATTCACGCCCTTTTGTGGGGACGTATCCGATAGAGAGAGCGAGGCTGACGCTTTAAATGTTTTGCTCTCTAGCAAGGAGGAGGGCAGCGTTAGGCTAGCGGCGCAGTCTACACCTGTTAAGGTGAGGTTGGGGTTATAGTATTCGTCGCCTGAGCGAAACAACTCTCCCCATTTATTCCACATGAGCGCTTCATCTTCTTTGGGCACGCTAGCCTTACGCGAAATGCTTTCGTGATGGATAAGCGAACAGCGCGGGGTCCAGATATTGACGAGGCCTTTTTGCCTAAGTTTAAGGCAGAGGTCAATGTCGTTTCCGACGACAGCAAGATTTTCGTCGAAACCCTCTACAGCTGAAAAATTTTCGCGGCTAACCAGTAAACACGCGCCGGTGTTCGCAGACACTTCTCGTACTAGATTATGAAGATTGCCACGGAGTTCACTGCTCGGCGCCATCTTATGGAATAGGTGTGCGCAGCCCCCGCCGGTGTCAACTAGGAATACGCCAGCGTGTTGCAGCATCCCCTCGGGGTAATAGAGCAGTGCGCCAACAGTGCCGACGCAAGGTCGCTGCGCTTGTTTAACGAGTTCGGTGAGCCAGCCTGTGTCGGTAATTTCGACGTCGTCGTTGAGAAATAACAATAGCTCGCCGTCTGATTCGTAAGCGCCCAAATTGTTTAGGCGAGGCCAATTAAAATCGAAATCACATTCGATTACCTTTAGACCTTTGTCGACCAAATAACTTATGCCGTCGGGATTCTTACCGCGGCTGTTGTCGAGAATGACTATTTCGAAATTAGGATAGTCTGTCAGCGAAAGCAATGACTCTATACAGGGTGTCACCAATTCTAGTTTCGCCATAGTTGGGATGATAATGCTGACAAGTGGTGCGGACTTTAAAGGACGGTCTACGTAGCGCACAGTGTCTGAGCCATCGTTAGGGTTGTGCGCTCGAATGCTGCTGCCCGGCTCAATCCTAGCGAGAAAGCTGCTTGCCCAAAGAGATTCAGTTAATTGCTGCGTGCTCGGAAGTGTCGTCTTTGTCCAGAGTACGTCAGGGACTCTGGCTACTTTTTCAGCGGCATTGCCGAGTTCGAGTAGGAGACAGTAGCGGAAAGTAGCGGCGGCCTCTGGATTCTTTTCTAGAACCGCCGCGACTGATTCAGAGAAAGCAGGGGTATTGATGCGCTTGAAGAGCGTCGCACTAAACAGATACACGCCGCCAATGTAGTTGCGACCCAGAAGGTGTTCGGGCGACCAGCCGAAAGTGAACTCGGGGTCTGTGTGCTGTCCCTGCGAATCGAAGCGGTCGTGATCGGAATAGACAAGGTCAGCGGCGAGCTCCTCGCCTGTGCTCGACAGAAATTGTAGTGCATGCGGCGCTAGCACATCGGTCTGATGCACAACGATTAAGTCGTCGGCCGACTCACTCGCGTCGTGAAGGGTTCGCAGTAAGTCTGTGGCGACTTCTTTAGAGTCACGGCCGCTCGTTATAACGCTGGATACAGTCGCTACCGAGGTGTGTTTTTCTAGTGATGACACGGCTGCGTCGAGGTCGTTGCCGCTTGCGTCTGCGAGCACTAAAACGGCAACCTTACGCAGTAGTTGGTCGGGGGATGGCAGTGTCTGAGCAGCGCGTTCGCTGAGCCAGAGCCGGTAGATATCAATCCGCTCGAGATTGACTACTTCTCGCTCGAGAGTGACCTGCTCGAATCCGTTGTCGAACATAACAACAACGGTGAATCTTCCCTGTGGTAGAAAACGCTTCTCGATTGTTTCTAAGAAACCTGATCGGCGAGCCTCGATCGTTGCACGGAAAGACGCGGCTACGTCGTCGCGCGGAAGTGTAGGTTCGAACGTGCGGTAGAGTTTCTCGCCAATAGACACGGAAATTGTCGTTCTATTGCCAGCCGAAAAAGCCCAGCCGGCGAGGACTAAGTCGTCGTCTACTAGGTGAATATTGCGGCCTGGCACATCGATACTGCATCTTATCTTGCTTCGTGAAGCCCTAGCTTTAGCCTCAGTACTCGAGGGCTGCACGGGCTGTTCGGCAGTAACTTTGCTAGTCGAAAGGGCCGCAGGGCGAGAGAAAAGTCTCTTTACTCTATTAGAGACATAGCGATAAGGCTTAGTTATCCGCCACGAGAAAGAGTTGAGGATAAGCGCTAGGTCAGCGGACAGGTTTTGGTGTTGGAGGTTGAGAAGCTGATGCGCTTTGCTAAGGCGTTTCTGTTGTGTCTGCAAATTCTCAATATTTTGATTGAGCTCGTCACTCTCAAGTTGAAGGCTGCGGACTTGCTCTGCGGCTTCGCTGCGCTGAGTTTCAAGTGTCGTCTCGAAGATGTTACGTTCGGCACTAAAACTTGTTAACAAGTCTTGCCTTTCGCTCTCGGCCTCATGGCCAGCCTGCTTAAGCGCCGCTTGATACTCTGCTTGCGAAAGCCGTAAATGCTTATGTAAATCTTCTATTTCGGCTGACACATCAAAAGTGCCAAAAACTGCGTTGAGTTCAGCGGCGCTCCAGGTGGGCGCCCATTTGGCGAGCACTTTTTCTCGCCACAGGCTGCTGAGGCTTTGAGTGTCGTACTTTTCTTGCTCGGTCTTTACAGCTGTCTCGGAATCACCGCCGGCTCTATAAAAAGCCGTGATTTTGTCGATGTGATGGATGCTGCCGAGCGCGGCGACTTGTAGCCAAAAATCCCAGTCTTCATAAATATCAAGGCTTTCGTCTACGCGACAACCGGCTGCGAGCGCTTGACTGCGAAAGAGCACGGAATGGATTGGCATAAAATTATCGCGGCGCAGGAAAGCGATATCGAAATCGCGCGCGAAAAACTCATCGAGCAACTCGCCACTCGGCGTCGTGCGCTGAGTGGTGCTATAAACCGCAATTGACGTTGGGCTGCTCTGCAGCTCGTGAACCAGATTTTCGACATGCGACGCAGAAAGCCAATCGTCGTCGTCTAAGAACATCACGAACTCGCCGCTTACTGCATCGAGCCCTGCGTTGGCAGCTTTTGGCCTGCTAAGCGGCGCTCCAGTGGACACCAGCGTCTGCCCTGCACTCAGCTGCAACGACGGCAGGCCGTCGCCGCGGGCATCGACGATAAGCGTCTCAATATTTGTGTGGCTTTGTGCTGCGATCGATGCGAGCGCCTCGGTAAGCTCGGGTCTGCCGACGGTCCGAACTATGATAGAGACAAGTGGCAGCACAGTAGTCACGAGTTAATTAGACCTGCTCAGAATAGCGCCAACGACATGGCCAATGAAGTCGAGGAAAAGTGTATCGAGGCTGGTGTTAAAATAGTCTTCCGATTCGTTGCCGAGCGCGAGCAATGCAATGATTTCGGACTCATGCATTATTGGACAGAGCGCTGTGGAGCCAACGCGATTGCTATTTGCGCCAAACAAATTCTCGACGCTGCTGCGGGGTATCGCGCCGCAGTGCGTGCGCCTGAGGCGAAACACATCGGCGAATTCCTCTGCCAGTTTTTCGGCATTCTCCGTGCGTACGCCTTCGGAAACTTTGAGTCCTGGGCGCGCAACGACAATTATTTCGCAGGCGTCCACACTGCCTAATGCAGTGAGCTTGTCCTGTGCGATTTCTGCAACTTCTGTGGCATCCCGTGCGCGAAGAAGCGAGAGCACTAGGTCGCGCGTGACATCAAACAGCTGATCGTTATCGCGTGCATTGGCGAGAAGCGACCCGAGTTTTTGTCGTGCCTCTTGGCCACGTTCACGCAGAATGACCACCTGCCGTTCGAGTAGCGATATCGCCTTGCCGCTTTCATGAGGGATTTTTAGCTCGGCGAGGAGTTCGGTTTGGCTTTCGAAAAACTCGGGATGCGCGCGGAGATAGTCGGCTACCTGTGCGGCGCTGAGCGCGGGTGAAGAGAGCGGCTGCCCGGGCGTTGCCCCGTTCGAATCTGATGAATCGTTCGTCGCGGTTACTTTATTGGTCATCGTTTTCTGCTTCCTATCAATTTGCAACGCGTGGCCGGGTTAAGCTCTGGTCGCTGCTCGCTAAATTAGTGTGTGTGGTCTGGCAGGTCGAGAATGCCGTCGTAGACAGTGGTCGCCGGGCCAGTCATCAGCACCGGTGCCCCGTCTCCTTGCCACGCGATCGTGAGTGTTCCCCCGCGAACATTGACCTCGACGGGTGATTCCAAAAGACCGAGCTTGCAGCCGCTAACAACCGCTGCGCAGGCGCCGGTACCGCAGGCAAGCGTCTCGCCCGATCCGCGTTCGAAGACGCGAAGACGGATACTCTGTTGCGCCACAACCTGCATAAACCCGACATTGACGCCCTGAGGGAAGCAGCCGTGTTGGCCTAAGGCCGCGCCAAGGCTAACGACGTCGGCTTTATCCAGGTCGTCGACGACGATGACTGCATGCGGATTGCCCATAGAAAGAGCCGAAAATTCTATTTTTTGCGTCGTCGATGCGGCAACAACCTCACACCTGTAGCGCTGCCCACTGACAACGTCGACAGACGCGTTTTCCGCCTCGAAAGGCAGGCTCTCAGGCGCAAAGTCGGGCTCGCCCATGTCGACTGTCACCTCACCGTCTTCGGACAGCTGGAGACTGAGTAGCCGATTTACCGTTTCGACCTTAATCGGGTTGTGCGTCGTCAGGCCCTTGTCGTGAACATATTTGGCGAAGCAGCGCGCGCCATTGCCGCAGTGTTCTACCTCGCTGCCGTCGCGATTGAAAATGCGGTAGCGAAAGTCGGCATCCGGGCGCGTCGCGGGCTCGATCTGCAAAAGTTGGTCAAACCCAATGCCAAGCTGCCGGTCGGCATAGAGGGCGATCTGCTCTGTGCTGAGGCTATGCGTCTGCGAGACACAGTCGATGACCATGAAGTCGTTGCCGAGGCCGTGCATCTTTGTGAAGGGAAGTCGCATCTTTTGGTTATCGGCCGTTTGCTGCATCGCTGTCGGGATTGCTCCCAGAGTCCAACTGCAAAAGCGACTCAAGAGAGAGCTGAAGTTCTACCGTTTCCCGTGCGCGAACAATTTGATAGGCCCCGCCATCGACCATGACCTCAGCGACGCGGTTGCGCGTGTTGTAATTCGAACTCATGACAAATCCGTACGCACCTGCAGAACGCACGGCGAGTAGGTCACCGGCGGCGATTCGGAGAGGGCGGTCTTTACCTAAAAAGTCGCCAGATTCGCATACCGGACCCACAACATCGAACTGCAGCTCGGGGCGCGAGGGATCGTCGCTACACTCTACCGGAATAATTTTTTGCCACGCGCCGTAAAGCGCGGGCCTCAGAAGATCATTCATCGCGCCATCGACGATTGCAAAATTTTTGTGTTCATTGCACTTTAAATATTCGATGCGAGTGACGAACACGCCGGCATTGGCCGCAATGGAGCGCCCGGGTTCGACCATCAGCATTAAATTGCGCGAGGCAAAGCGGCCGCGTACCGCATTGATCAATTCGTCGGGTAACGGTGGTTCTTCACCATCGTAAGGCACGCCAAGGCCGCCACCCATGTCGAAGTGCTTGAGATGAATGCCCTCGGCTGCCAGGGCATCGACCATAGCGAGTAGTCGATCGATAGCGTCAAGGAACGGCGCTACGCTGGTGAGCTGAGAACCGATATGGCAGTCGATGCCGACCAAATCGAGACCAGGCAGCGTAGCGGCGTGGCGGTAAACGGCAAGCGCTGCATCGCTGGCGATACCAAATTTGTTCTCTTTTAGCCCAGTCGAAATATACGGATGGGTGCC
>Ga0209505_1001986_pt1 | contig 13386 bp, 9 predicted proteins | sample COGITO_mtgs_1103_2_FD_184794 | JGI IMG/M metagenome (GOLD analysis project Ga0209505, IMG submission 184794) | Pelagic marine microbial communities from North Sea - COGITO_mtgs_110331 (SPAdes) (version 2) | ecosystem: Environmental > Aquatic > Marine > Epipelagic ... | reverse complement strand
GAAGCGGGAGCCAAACAGATATAGGGTTTGGCTTGCCACTCTTCAATGGCTTTGAAGTCTTTTTCAGATGGATAGAGTTTCGGGTTGCAATGATCGTCACCTGTTAAACTCCGGATTAAGTCATGATTTCTCACTACTTCGTGAACACCATTACCTATTTCATGAGGTACTTTCTCGTTGAAGGACCAAGAGAAAGGGTTCTTGTCAAAACCGATTTTCAAGGGAGCTTTAGATAACGCGGTGATTAAGCCTGAGTTGGCGAATCGTTGTACATTCACCACAAGGTCATAGGGAGTGGCTCGGATCTTTCCGATCAGCTTGAACAGGTTGCTGTATTTCCCGCCTTTTTTGTCCCAAACAAGAGTCTCTCTAACAAAGGGATGTCCGTTCATTAAACTCTCGTTGCCTTTGCGCACCAAGAAATCTATGTCAGCGTCTGGGAATTGATGGTGTAACTTTTCTAACAAACCAGTTGCTAGAATTACGTCCCCAATAAAGGCAGTTTGAATAATAAGAATTTGACGGAATGCCATTGATAGTGAATTCACTCAAATATAAAGGAATTGATTTTTCTAAAAGCACCTTGACCCCTTTAGATCATAACCTTGAGCGTTTGAAAGACGAAAATTGAAAGCTAAAAATTGTATTAGCACAAAGCCAGATACTATTCGGTTTAGTGCCCATTAAATAATTATCTTTGCCCACTTGAGGAGAATCGGAGATGGTTGACTATAACCTATTTACATTGCCCAATGGCATCAGAATAGTTCACAAAGAAGTACCAAGTACAAAGATTGTTCATTGTGGGTTTGTGCTAGATATTGGTAGCAGAGACGAGCGTGAAGATCAGTTGGGAATTGCCCACTTCTGGGAACATATGGCCTTTAAAGGTACTAAAAAGCGTAAAGCTTTTCATATACTGAATCGACTTGACTCCGTTGGGGGTGAGTTGAACGCCTACACGACCAAAGAGAAGATTTGTTTTTACGCTTCTACGCTTGAGAAGCACATGGAAAGTGCCTTTGAATTATTACAAGACATTACTTTCGATTCTATTTTTCCTGAAAAGCAGATAGAGAATGAGAGAGGAGTGATCCTAGAGGAAATGTCTCTTTATCGCGATAGTCCAGAAGATGCCATTCAGGATGAATTTGATGATGTGATTTTTAGAGATCATCCACTTGGGAAAAATATTCTGGGTACACCCTCTAGTGTTAAGTCCTTTCAGCGAAAAGATTTTCAAGACTTTTTGAAAACCAACATGAATACTGAAGGCATCGTGTTTTCTTGTGTTGGCAATGTATCATTGAAGAAGGTGACCAAATTAGCCGAAAAGTATTTTGGAGCTATACCACACGTAAAGGCTAAGAGAGAGCGAGTACTGTTTCAGGGGTACACGCCAAGTTCGGAAACGATAAAAAGAAATATTACTCAAGCCCACTGTGCGATTGGAACTACTGCTTATGCATTAGGTGACAAAAGTAGGCTCCCTTTCTTCATGCTAATAAATATTTTGGGTGGGCCAGGGATGAATTCAAGACTGAACCTTGCACTTAGAGAGAAGTATGGTTTTGTCTATAATATCGAAGCCTCATATAATCCATACTCTGACACAGGGTTGTTCGCTATTTTTTATGGAACAGAGTTAAGCCAAGTGAATCGAAGTAAGAAGTTGATTGCAAAGGAGCTTAAGCTATTGCGAGAAAAGCCACTCGGAACTCTTCAACTACATAAAGCCAAAGAGCAGTTGGTTGGTCAATTGGCCATGGCGGAAGAAAACAATGCTAGTTTAATGCTCATGATGGGTAAAAGTATTCTCGATATAAACAAAGTGCATAGCCTTGAAGGTATTATCAAGAATATCAGATCGATTAGCAGTGAACAACTAATAGACATTGCCAACGAGGCTTTAGTCGAAGATCAATTGAGTTATCTAACATTCTTACCCAAGAGCTGATGGAATTTATATCTGCGGATCTACAAGCCTATGTCGAAGCTCACTCGGACGAAGAATCAGCGCTTTTAGCTAATTTGAATAGAGACACCTATACCAAGGTGATGCTACCGAGAATGCTTTCGGGTCAGCTACAAGGGCGAATGCTTTCAATGCTGAGTCAGATGATTCAGCCGAAACGTATCCTTGAAATCGGAACATATACCGGTTATTCTGCGATCTGTATGGCGGAGGGCATGCAGGAAGATGGAAAGCTGATTACGTTAGACATCAATGAAGAATTAGAAGTAATGGTCAGAGGTTATTTTGAAAAAGCTGGCTTGACCCAAAAGATTGATTACCGCATTGGTAATGCTATGGAATTGATTCCAGAAATTGATGAGACTTTCGATCTTGTCTTTATCGATGCAGATAAGAAAAACTATACGAATTACTTTAACTTAGTATTTGAAAAAGTCAGACCAGGTGGATTCATAATAGGCGATAATGTACTCTGGAGTGGCAAAGTAGTTCAGACTGAAAAGAAAACTGACAAAGACACACAAGCAATCCTTGATTTCAATCGTTTCGTTCATGAAGACGATCGGGTTGAAAACGTACTGTTTCCAGTAAGAGATGGCTTGATGGTAATAAGAAAAAAATAGTGAGACATCTCCTTGTGTCAATCATCATCTTAATGATGGCTTCGTTGAGCTCTTTAGCGCAAGCCCCTATGATTGTCCCTTCCCAAATCACCGTTGCTGGGGTAAAACTCAAGATTAATAACGAGGCGAAAAAGGAAATAGAAGAGACGCTAGATTTGCTAACACGTAGCCAATATCACTTCCAGCTAAAGGCCGACCGTTCTAACCTATACATGCATTTCGTGGAGAAGGTGCTGAAAGAGGAAGGAATTCCTGAAGACTTCAAATACCTGGCAATTCAAGAAGGGGAGTTTATAGCTGACGCTGTTTCTACTTCAAATGCAGTTGGTTTTTGGCAATTTAAAAAAGCATCGGCACAGGAGTTAGGTCTAAGGATAGACAACGTGGTTGATGAACGAAAACATATCATTGCCTCTACCATTGGTGCTACCAAATACCTAAAACGGTCCAATTTCGTGTTTGACAATTGGATTTTATCCATGCAATCATACCTACAAGGCCTTACTGGAACCCAAAGAACTGTTACAGACAAACTCTATGGCGCCAAGACAATGAATATCACTGGGAAATCGCACTGGTATATCAAAAAGTTTATCGCACATAAATTGGCCTTTCAAGATTTTGTCGGTGAAGGGAGAAAACATCCAGAGGTTAGGTTGAATGAATTTGAGGGTAAGGGCAGAACTTTACGGCAAGTGAGTCAAGATGTGAAAGTAGATTATGATGAGCTCAAGCGATTCAATAAGTGGTTGAACCAGTCCAAAATACCTGAAGATAAATCATATATGGTGATTTATCCTACAAAGGGCGAGCAGAGACCGATCGCTCAAAGGCAGGTGACCAAAAAGCCAGAAACTAAGCCACAAAAGAAAACAAATACTCAAATAGACAATGTAAAGAGAGAAATACCTAAGGCCATTCAAGCTGGAAATTTATTTAGACCGCTTGAAGGTAATGTTGGACTTTATCCAAGCATTACGGGAAACTTGAAGAATGCCTATGCATCTGGGCAAATCAAAATGAATGGTATTCCTGCTATTCGCGCTAGGGCTAATGAGTCTGTTCAGACCCTTTCAAATAGAACTGGAGTTAGTGTTCAACGCTTGGTAAAATTCAATGATCTTGGAAACAATAGATTGAAGTCAGACGCCTATTACTATCTCAAAAACAAGAAGGCCAAGGGAAAAGTACACTATCATGTGGTGCAGTCCACAGAAACTTTGTGGTCGATTGCACAGGATTATGGTATTCGTTTAAAAAAGCTAAGGCAGAAAAATAGAATGGCTAAGGATGAAAACCTTAAAATTGGTCGTGTACTATGGCTTCGCTTTATCAGACCTCAAACCATTCCAATTGAATACAGCAATGTTCTAGTTGAAAGAGCCGAGGTTTCTGCTGAGGATCGACTGATTACAGAAGTGACGCTGTCTTCGACACTCGAAAATAAAATTGAAAAGCCGAAGCCAGTTGAAATGCCTTTAAAGGAAGAGATTGAGGTGTTTGTTCAACCAATAGTAACAAAGCCATTGGTGGAGACAGCGCTGGATACTATTATTGTACACTTAGTAAAGCCGAAGGAAACTTACTTTGCAATATCTCGGATTTACAACGTTGAAATTGATGATATTTTAGAGTGGAATCAGTTGAGTATTCTGGATGGCTTAGAGGTGAATCAGGAAATCAAACTGCTGGTGCCGAAGGCGCAGGCTAAACGAATTGGTTTGGAAGAAACTCTACACGAAGTACAGGTAGGGGAAACACTTTGGTCTATTTCGAAACTATATGACGTTGCCATTGAGGACATCAAAAAGTGGAATAGAAAAGAGACCAACAACCTCTCGCCAGGAGAGCAACTTATAATTTTAAAGAGGCCGTAGCGGCTATTAACGAATTTGAACAATGCCATAACGACTAAGCCGCTTCGCTTGGTTTTATTTTTTTTAATGAATGCATTGCTAGTCTCGGCATTAATTGCCCAGGAGGAGACTAGTCAAAAGGATACGACTGTCGCTATTCCAGATAGTCTTATCTATTGGAAGCAAGGAGCTAAGTTTAATCTAACGGTTCAACAAGTGGGACTAACCAACTGGGCGGCAGGTGGTGAATCATCGGTTGCTGTAGGTGGTGGAATACAGGCCTTCATGAGTTTCGAGCGGGATGAAGTCGTTTGGGAGAATAGGGCACAAATTGGTTATGGTGTTATTCGAAATGGAGGGGGAGGTAATCGTTTTGAGAAAACCGATGATGCCATTGAATTATCGTCAAAATACAGCCAAAAATTCACTGAGAAAGTATTAATGACAGGGGCTATTAATTTCAGAACCCAGATGGATCGTGGTTTTAAGATTGAAAAAATTGCTAACTCTAGTGAAACGAGAAGGATATTGATCTCAGATTTCATGGCGCCTGGTTATTTACAAACCTCTTTGGGTCTTACTTTCCGAGATGCTGAAAAAGGGCATACAGCCACACTAGCACCATTTACAGGTAGGTTTACCTTTGTGTTGAACGATTCACTTTCAACTGCAGGCGCTTTTGGTATTATTCCTGGCGATCAGATAAGGTCTGAGGCAGGGATAAGTTTACGCGGAGGTTTCCAGAGGGATATAATGCAAAATGTGAAGCTTCAAACAAACTTTAACCTCTTCTCAAATTATGAGAAGTTCCCCAATACTGTTGTCAATGTTGAAGCGATACTCAATTTGAAAGTCAATGATTTCATTCAGTCAAATATTAGTAGCCAGATCATTTACGATGACGATGTAATTGTCACTAGATCAGACGGTAGTCAGGGCCGCGATTGGCAGGTTAAGAATGTAATCAATGTTGGCTTTGTGCTGAGTTTCTGACAATCTACATTTACTTGATAATACTTTGATTGTTCGCCACCCTGAGCACAGTGAGAGATCTTGGCCGCTCAACAGACCTTTTTCTCTTTCTATCCCGAGTTTACTGAGGGATTATATTCTCGAATCCAACTTCTTCTCTTATAGAGGTGACATACAGAGGGGTAATTTTAAGCAATCTATATCGTTTCGTCATCCTGAGCGCAGCGAAGGATCTAATCTCTTGCAGCGTTTCTTCGCTGCGCTCAGAAAGGGAAGGAAGACACAGAGAGATTGCTTCGAACGATGTTCTCGCAATGACATTATGCGTTAGAACTCTGGATCAAGTCCGAGTTTATCCTGTAAATCTTTGAGGGCGGGGTATTTGTTCTTTAAAAACTCGAATTTTTCTCGATCCGTATAGAGCATTTTTTCTTGTGCTATTTCTACGACATTCGACTGAAGAGAAATGTTATCATTCTTCAGGGTATTCCGAAGGTGGTGGAGTAACTCTGCTCTGTATTTTTCAAAGCTAGAAACCAAAGCGGCATTAGGAATTGATACTGTTACTCTATTATCTTCTAAATGGAAAGGGTTCTTTAGGACTTCTTGATCAAGGCTTTGGAAATTGCCATCGGCTATGAACTTTTGCCAAGCCGCCTCCATGTCTTCTTTCGAGTAGTCATTGTTTCTTAAATCGACTTTCTCTACTTCCTCCTCATTTTCTTCTTCCTTAGGCTTGTTGATTTCCTTTTTTAAAGCATTTAGATCTGTCGGAACCAGCATCGTTTTAGATGGGGTTTTTCTAATGCTCGGTCTAGCGCTATTGGGAGGCGCCAAGGGAGCTTGCGTAATAGGTTCAACGGGTTCTGGAATTACTGGGACGGCTACTTCCGGCTCGACTTGTTCCGGTTCATCCTCGACTGTTGGTAAAGGAGGTTCTTCTTCTTTTTGAGGAGCAGGAGCAGGAGCAGGAGCAGGAGCAGGAGTGGGAGCAGCTTTTGACTTTACTTCTGTCTTGTGTTCCTCTGCAGCAGGCTCAGTTAAAGTTTTTTTTTTGATGAGTCACCATTGGTGCTCACTTGGGCTAGCGAAAGCGCTGAGTTGAGATGCGCCATCTTGACCAAGGCCAACTCGACATGTAATCGCTGATTCTTACTGGATTTGTAATTAATGTCGCATTGACTGCCAATGTTGAGGGCAGTCAGTAAGAACGAAAGCGGAATTTGATTTGCTTGTTCTAGGTACCTCGCCTTAACACTGTCTGAAACTTCAAGCAATTCAACCGTAGCATTGTCTTTGCAAACCATTAAATCTCTCAGGTGACTGCTTAGCCCGATGATGAAGTTGTGTCCATCAAAACCTTTCTTCAAAATTTCATCGAAGATTAATAAGGTATTGGCAGTATTTTCTCCAAGGAGGGCTTCGGTCATTCTGAAGTAATAATCATAATCCAGAATGTGAAGGTTGTCAATAGTGTCTTTATACGTGACCTTCTTTCCTTTCGAGAATGTAACGATCAGATCAAATAGAGACAAAGCGTCACGCATGGCACCATCTGCCTTTTGAGCAATCAGGTTAAGCGCGTCATCTTCCACCTCAATATTTTCTTTCTCAGCGATCATTTTTAATTGATCAGAGATATTACTGATTTCAATTCGGTTAAAATCGAAAATCTGACAACGAGAAAGTATCGTAGGAATTACTTTGTGCTTTTCCGTAGTGGCCAAAATAAAGATAGCATACGAAGGGGGCTCTTCCAGTGTCTTCAAAAAGGCATTGAAGGCCTGATTAGAAAGCATGTGCACCTCATCTATGATATAGACCTTGAATTTTCCTTGCTGAGGAGGGTAGCGGACTTGCTCAATCAAATTTCTGATGTCGTCAACAGAGTTGTTTGAAGCAGCATCCAGTTCATAGATGTTGAAAGTGTCATTACCCATTAAAGGGTTATCGATGGTCTGGTCGTTGATAAGTCGTGCGACAATACGTGCACAAGTAGTCTTACCTACTCCTCTCGGTCCGCAAAATAGGAGTGCTTGCGCCAATTTGTTGTTGTCGATGGCATTTTTAAGGGTAGTTGTGATGTGTTCTTGTCCCACAACTTCCTCAAAGCCAACCGGTCTGTATTTTCTAGCCGAGACAACGAAGTTTTCCATTGGCGCAAGATATAAATCTTAGGGAAGATGTTGAATGTTATTGCTTCAAAGTTTTTCAAAGTACGAATGTGAACCAAAAAGCGTTTACCTTTGTGCAAAGCACCGAAGCTTTAGCGAAGGTGTTTAATTATTGACATCTACGCCAAGGCTACGGTGTTAGCATGGGGCCGACTGGAATTGACAGTAGGTGAAATGCGAGTGTAAGCATGTCGGGAGTTGTTTGTATTTCCCGTAAATAAAACAATCACACTTTATAATAGGCGAAAGACAATACGCCCTTGCAGCTTAATTAGATTTAAGTAGCAATGTGTCTCGCTGGCCCCCTGTTCTGCCGGGTCGGCACCAGAGGCATCAACCGCAGAACTGGCTGCTACGGAGTTGTGACGTAGTTAGCGAGATTAATCGCATCTAAGGTTTGAATCAGGGTGGTTGCTGTCCTTATCAAACTCGAAAATTAATCAGCAAATAAACATGTAGAAGGCGCTTAGTGTTCCTTATCTGGACGAGGGTTCGATCCCCTCCGGCTCCACTGTTAACTCGATCCCTGAGTTAGAAAACTGCCCCTCAGCATAAAGCGCTGAGGGGCTTTTTCTTCCCACGCACCCACCCAAAAAGGCGATCAGATGCATCTCTGACAAGGTTTTATGAATTTATGTGCTAATTAGAATAGCGAAAATTTCATGGCGAAATGTGTGGATTAGTTTAATGAGTGTTAAAATGGTTTTATTAAAAAGGGGAATAAACTGGTGCGTTAATGTTTTGTCGAATCTTAAACAGAGAATAATTTTTTTTTAAGGGTAAATTATTTCAAAAGGGATATGATTTTCCGTAGAAATTCGTTTAGCTAAATAATTTGAACTTAAACCCTTAGTTGATAGGATTCATGGTTAAAAACCGGATAATAATGAAATGATGTACTTGAATAGAATCCCCAAAAATTTGATCAAAAAGACATCAAATAAAGAAGCCTACTCACCACTCTAATTTATCTTACGAAACCAGCCCACAGCAGCCTCTCGAGACTCAAAGTCGATGGCTTTCGCTCCTTTTGGAAGGGGATAGGATTGGCTTGAATCAGGGAAAGCAATCAGCTTCAATTCACTCCTTCTGTTGAGTTGGTGATCTGCTTCTGAACAAGGAACACCGTCTCCACATGGAGTGACCAACTTTTGTTCATTAAACCAGTTGGAACTGATTCGATCCAAAGCAATTCCCTTGCTTTCCAAGTATCGTATCACTGACTGTCCACGGCGCTCACTCAATTTTTCATTGTACTCCACATCGGCTCTTGAATCGGTGTGAGACTCGATTACTAGACTTAATTCTGGATGCTTGGCAAGGTACGCAGTAAGCTCATCCAGCTTCTCTTTACTCAACTCTCTAAGCTCATCTTTATCTAAATCATAGTAGATGATTGCTTCATACACCTGTAAACCATAAGGAATGGGGTACATTTTCAGGCTTAGGTCTGTGACATCAACTTTGAATGAGAAGACCAACTCCTGGCTAAAATACCCTGGACGCTCGCCCACTAGGGCGTAGGTATTCCCATTTTCTAACAAGTTTGCTACTTCTTCACTTGTCTTCCCGCTAATATCAAGGGTTTGACCCTTACTCACCAATTGAAGGGTTGTTCCTGCATTGATCTGATTGTCCACTTCATTCAAGATATTGATAGCTAGTTTCTTATTGGCTATAGTCAGCGCATAGAGATCATCCGATCCAGTTCCAGAAACTCTGTCCGAAGCCAAATAAATGTTGTTGTTGGCAGTTTTTACAAATCCAAAATCATCTGCTACCGAATTGACTGGCTCTCCTAAATTGACTGGGTTCATATAATTTTCTCCCTGCACTGTCGCCACATAGACATCTAAGCCTCCCATGCCCCCAGTTTTATCCGAAGAATAATAGAACTCATTTCCGATTCTATAGCCGTCACGCTCGTTGAACACAGTATTGATCGTGGACCCAAGATTGACCGGATCAGAAAAGGTCATTTGTTCATCCCACGTCACATAATACAAATCGTATCCTCCCAAAGTTTCTGGACGATTGGAGGAAAAGTACAAGTACTTCTGTTTTTCATTCACTCGAGGGCTAATCACCCCGAAAGCATCGGTTTGATTAAATGGAAAAGGCTTCACATCCGTCACCTGACCGGATACCGCATCGTAGTTCCCATAAAATATACCAGGATAAATCACCTTGTCTTTTTTGCTCAAGGCGTTTGCAGTACCTGTAAAAAACAGCTTCCCTGAAGCCGTGGCTTGAGGATCCGTTAAATGGTAGAGCTCAAATCCAAGAACTTGAATTCGTTTCGGCTCCTGGCCTTCCTTAACTGAATAAATACTGTAGTAATTATTTCCGTTCGAATTGTAATAGCTTTTGTTTAGCCTATTCCCTTTTGCGTCCCAACGTATCCTTGATTTTTTAAAATCTACTCCATCACCTCTATTGCTGGAAAAGAATTGAATACCGTTGGTACCAGCATCCGTAATCCCGTAATCGGATCCGGCAGAGTTTAGCTCATTCAAGGCCGTCAAACCAGAAATCTTCATGGCTACTTGAGGTGCTACAGAAACGGAAGTAAATTCTTTAAAATCCCCTTTTTTATAGGGGGTCCCAACCAGATCGGCAATTGGATCATAACCCTTGATCGAACGATATCCTGCTCTTATCAAAGACACATAATCTTCCTTGCTGTTCTCGGAATAGATGGTCACCTCTTTCCACCAAACATAGGATTCGGCATACGCATAGATGTTGTCAAGAGCTGTAGCCGTTTTCTTTGCCAACTCGTAGCTCGTCTCGGTTTCATAAACCTTTGCATATTCATCTGCGGCAATTCGGTAATTGGCTAATTCATATTGTCTATCCGCATAATTGATACGGCTAGTCTGTGCTAAACCTGCTTGAACGAATACGCTAAGCAGTACACATGCCAGCACTATTTTTGTATATTTTTTTATCATCAAAACCATCTAGGATTTTTCATTACTATATTTTTAGGTCTTAAGTAAAGACCCAAAGAAATTTCATGTGAGTTGTTTCTGTAATTATTCAGCACATTGAGGTTGTGGTCATAGGCATACCCCACACGCAATTCTGGGGTAACAAAAATCTCCACGATTGCCGCTAGTGCGTTTCTAGTTTCGAGATCTTCCTGAATAAAATTCTCAAAAACCAGAGCGTTCGCTCTGTAAGATCCACCAAACCAAATTCGCTCATTGACCAAAAACATCGCGTTAAGATCGTAATTGGTTGGACTCCCCTTTACCTGCTTCACCAATACAGATGGCTTAAATTGAACTTGTTTGCTCAAATCAAAAAGAGCTCCAGCAGTCAAGAAATAATGGATGTCATGGTAACCGAGTGCTACATCTTGCTTAGCCGCTGCCTGCTTACCCACCAAGTTGTAGGCACTAAACCCTGCATAAAACCGATCTGTATGGAAAAACAATCCCGAATTCAAGTTGGGAATCGTCACATTTAAGTTGCCGACAGGTATCGTGGGATCGGATGAATCATTGGGGACAAACTGACTCGGATCCAAGCCATACCGTGAAAAACCACCACTAAGCCCTAGCGAAAGAAAGGAGCGGTCACCCGTTCGCAAACGGTAGGCATAAGTCAGCAAGCCACTTGAATTGACATTGGGACCAATTCGATCGTCCACAAAAGAAACACCAAAGCCCATCGTGCCCTCATTGGCACTAAAATCAGCAGTTACTGAAACTGTTTTAGGTGCGCCAGGAAAATTGGTCCATTGGCTACGGTAGGTGCTTTGGATATAGCCCACATTTTTGTAACCTGCATAGCCAGGGTTGACATGCAATCCATTAAATATGTACTGGCTGTATTGAGGGAGCTGCTGAGCCTTTACCCAACCCGGAAGGACTAGGAAAAGTAACAGAACCGGATATTTTAGTAATGTATTTTGTCTCATAGTGCTAACGTTTTCTTAGGGCAGTTGCTAGTAGAACTGTAGTTGATTAAGGTCATTTATTCGCGAATCAATTGAATCCATCCTTTGAATTTTGTAGCAGCGCCACCCGGATCAACGACCGATAAAACATAGAAATAGGTTCCTGCAACTAATCCTTGTCCAGTCCAATCGTTCTGGTATCCCTTCTTCTGGAATACATGGCTTCCCCATCTATCGAAAATGATCAATTCGTTTGAAGCAAATTTTCCAAGGCCATTGATTACAAAGGCATCGTTTTTCCCATCCCCATTCGGGGTGATTACGTTGGATAAGAAGAATGGCTTGATCGCCACTGACGTAGTGGAAGAGTTGTCATTTGGACTCAACTCCCGAGCAGGTGAACTTACCTTGGCAGTATTTGCGATAAGCTTTTCTCGGCCATCGGCTAGTGGATTTGCTTTGACACGTACCGTTATCTCTGCAACTTGATTAGCGGCCAAGGTAGCAAAGGTCCATCGTACTTCTAATCCAGAAACTGAAGCGACGGCGGAAGCACCTGACACCGTAGAAGTGACATAGCTAAAGCCTGCATCCAACTTGTCAGTCACTACTACCTCGGATGCATCTACGGAGCCGTTATTTTCTACTCGAATCAAAAACTCAAGTTGGTCCCCCTCGTAGTTGCTTGGAGAAATTGCACTCTTTGTGATTTTCAAATTCACCCCATGGAAGACCTCGACAATCACCATCGCTTCGGAGCAGTTGGTTGGGAAATTCACATCGCAAATGGTGTAGGTAACCACATAGCTACCAGGAGCTGTACCTTTTGGCACAATTAAGTTGCCAATCGCATCAATTGTCAAACCTGTAATCCCTCCGTTATTCTTCACAGCCACAACTACATCTGCTGCTTTAACTGGAGCACCATTGAACAAGTCATTGGTCAATACATTGCCAACCGTACCACCAGCCAAGCCATTGATCTCATTGGCCTTGAAGTTGTCCATGACTGCAATCAAGACAGCTGGTGCAACCAATAGGTAAACAGTAGCTCTTGTAGAAATAGGAGTAGCCCCTCCAGTAGATACTTCGTAGATAAATTGAGTGGGGCCTATAAATCCTTTTGCCGGAGTAAATACAAAAGTTCCATCAGCGTTAAGTTTTGAGACCCCTACTTGACTTACTACCACTTGAGGGGTCACCTGCAAAACTTGGCCATCTAAATCATCATCATTAAAGATCACATTGCCCGAAAGAATGGATCCTGCAGATGCAGTAGTAAAGTCATCGGTTGCGGTGATGGTATTTGGTTCATCTGCTGACAAAACCGTGATTTCTTGAATCGCAGTGGAGCAAAGTGCTGAATTGCCCGTATCACACACCGTGTAGGTATATACATCCTTGCCCACAAAACCAGCATTCGGCGTGTAGGTAATTACACCGGTGACAAGATTTACAGTTACCACTCCATTTACTGGAGCTACGGTTACTTGAACAGAGGCTGGATTAAGTTTGACACCAATTCTTCCTGGAGCATCATTTCCTAAAGTTTGGATGGCTACTGGTTCACCTACTCTCACCGCCCCCAAATCTGTATTCAAAATAGGTGTATCAGGTTGTCCTAGTTCCTTCACTGTAATGGTAAGTGTGGTGGTGACACAATCACCAAAGGCATTGCATACAGGAACAGTAAAGGCGTAAACACCTGGTTTGGTCGAATTGAAAACATAGGACCCGTCTGGCTTAAGTTCAAGAGTGGCTCCCTTAGGGTTCGAAGAGGAAGGAACTGGCTGACCGTAGGTAGAGCCTGCTGGAACTTCATCGTTGGTAGCAATTGATCCAGTGATAGGTATACCCAAATACGTCGCGTTCAAATCTG
>Ga0209505_1001974_pt1 | contig 13412 bp, 10 predicted proteins | sample COGITO_mtgs_1103_2_FD_184794 | JGI IMG/M metagenome (GOLD analysis project Ga0209505, IMG submission 184794) | Pelagic marine microbial communities from North Sea - COGITO_mtgs_110331 (SPAdes) (version 2) | ecosystem: Environmental > Aquatic > Marine > Epipelagic ... | reverse complement strand
CCCAGTAGCAAGATATGATCTTCTTTCCGGATAGAGGTTTTCAAGGAATTTACCGTCTTTCTCTACTTTGACAGTTGCTTTTTCTGAGTTATAATTAGGTCCTGGATGGAGAGATACTCCCCCAAAGGTTACTAAAAAACCCGCTATCTCTAGCTGTGATCCCTTTTCTGCAAAGCCAATAACTTCCTCTTTCCAAGCACTAGAACCAACAACTCCAAGAATAATAAAAGACATCCCAAGATGAGCGATTGACATTCCATTCGCAGATCTAGGTTGGGATCTAATTCTTTTAAAAATGCTAAAATAATTTTTACTAAATAGTTTTACTCGATCCATCCATTCAAAAAGAGTCGCAGTAAACAACCAAAATGAAACTCCCACACCAACAATTGCAAATACTGGACCAGAAGTTTTAAGGTACCAAACAAATAAAGATACCCCCAACGAAACAAAAAATAGAAATTTTATCCTAGATAAGATCCCAGCGATATCTGCTTTTTTCCATTTAAGATAGGGGCCAATCGCCATTGTTGACCCCAACAATAGCCCAATTGGAGTAAAAGAAATGTTGAAAAAGGGCGGCCCAACAGAAATTTTTTCTCCGGTAATCCCCTCCAAAAATAGAGGATACAAAGTTCCAAAAAGTACTATTACTGCAGCAGTAGTTAGAAATAAGTTGTTTAAGAGTAAGCCAGATTCTCTACTGATCGGTGAAAACAAACCACCACCCTCTAGTGATGGCGCTCGATAGGCAAACAACAATAATGAACCACCGATTGAGAGTGCTAGCAAAATTAAAATGTATATTCCACGTTCAGGATCAACAGCAAAAGAATGCACTGAGGTTAATAGACCGGAACGAACTATAAATGTTCCTAAGAGGGATAATGAGAATGTTAAAATAGCGAGCAGTACAGTCCAAGCCTTAAAAGCACCTCTTTTCTCAGTCACAATTGCTGAGTGAAGTAATGCCGTACCAACCAACCAAGGCATGAAGGATACATTTTCAACGGGGTCCCAAAACCACCAACCGCCCCAACCAAGTTCATAGTACGCCCACCACGCACCGAGCGCTATTCCAGCAGAAAGGCTAGTCCAAGAAATTAGAATCCAAGGTCTCACCCACCTAGCCCAAGCGGAGCTAACCTCACCTTCGAGTAATGCAGCAATAGCAAAAGAGAAAACGATCGAGAACCCTACGTACCCAACATATAATAAAGGTGGATGAATAGCTAAACCAATGTCTTGCAATAAGGGGTTTAAATCATTTCCATTCAAAGGTGGCGGAAAAGTTCTTTCAAACGGGTTAGAAGTAAACAACATAAAACTAATAAACCCAACACAAATCCAACCTTGAACACTTAAAACTCGGGCCCTTAATGTGGTTGGAATATTAGATCCAAAAAGAGATAGAGCACCACCAAAGGCCACTAAAATTAAAACCCACAATAAAATAGAACCTTCGTGATTACCCCATGTTCCAACAATTTTGTATAGTAAGGGTTTATTTGAGTGTGAGTTATTGACAACGTTAGTCACTGTGAAGTCACTCACAATATATGACCGCATTAAGGCCATAAAAGCGATTAGAACTAAAAAGAACTGTAAAAGTGCCAAATACTTTGCTGAGTTAATCCATATTGAATTTTTTCTTACTAAACCAGTAATAGGCAAAGTGCTTTGCACAATAGCTATTAAGAGGGCTAAAATTAGTGAGAATTGTCCAAGTTCAGGGATCATTTTAACCTCAAATTATATCCATCTTTGGGCCGATAGAAAGCAAAGGTCAAGAGCTGTAAGCGCGACCCGTTGCCTCTATTATGGTTTTAAGGGAAGATTCAAAATTTATGTGAATTATAGAAAAATGGCGCCAAATTCAATCAGCGCCATTAAATTTCTTTTAAATACAGAATCTTGCACTGATTAGTTTAGAGCTGCATCCGTAATTGCGTGCGACCAAGCTCCAACAGGCATTTTAGTTATAACTGGATCAGATCCTCCAGTCATTAAACTATCAACAGTTCTGTTAAAGTCAGCTTCTGAGAGCGAGCCATTACTTCCAGCTGTAAGTTTTGCAATTTCACCCATTTGTGTAGTATTGTGATCTACGGTTTGCGCTCCAGAGTCATCATTATTCACTACGATCTCAGCGGCTTCTGCCTGATTAGTTTCGGCGTATTTCCAGCCTTTCATAGATGCTCTAACGAAACGAACCATCTTATCTTTGAAAGCTGCATCCTTTAAATTGTCTCCATGAACATAAAGACCATCTTCAAGCGTTGCAACACCTTCATCTTCATATCTAAAAACAGTTAATTCTTCTGGCTTAAGACCTTCATTAAGAACTTGCCAGTACTCGTTGTAAGCCATAGCGGATACGCAGGCTGCATCACCTTGTGTTAGCGGTAAAATATCCCAACCTTGTCTAAATACAGATATATCTTGATCAGGTTTTAAACCAAGCTTGTTCATCCAGCTAAGAAATGGCCATTCATTACCATAGTACCAAACATAAAGGTTTTTTCCTTTCAAGTCAGCAACGGTATTAACACCTCGATCTTTTCGACATACTAACATCATACCCGAGCTCTTAAAGGGTTGCGCAATATTTACTGCGTTAAAGCCTTTTTCACGTGCTGCTAGAGCAGAAGGCATCCAGTCCACGGCGACATCGGCACCTCCACCAGCTAGTACACTCATTGGACCTATATCAGGCCCACCAGCTTTTATGGTCACGTTAAGGCCTTCTTCTTTATAAAAACCTTTATCTTGAGCCACATAGTATCCTGCAAACTGAGTTTGCGTTACCCATTTTAATTGAATAGTTACATCATCAGCAGCACTTGCCATCGATGCGGTAAGTGCAAATAACGCACTCATTATATAATTAGTCCAGTTTCTCATTTTCTTCCTCCTTGTTAATAATTTTATATTATCACTTATTGATATCAAGCTCTACCCCTTTGCGATGGATGCCAAAAAGTGAACCATTTTTCTAATAAAACAACACTACCATAAAAAAACGAACCAGCTATGGCCGCAACGGTTATCTCAGCCCAAACCATATCTAATGCAAAGCGTGCTGCCTCAGTTGATATTCGAAAACCCATTCCTCTGACTGGTGAGCCAAAAAACTCCGCAACTATAGCACCAATTAACGCCAATGTTGTACTAATTTTTAAACCATTGAATATAAATGGCATCGCAGTAGAAAGTCTTAACTTTAGTAACGTTTGTATATAACTGGCGTTATAGGTTAACATCAAATCTCGGTGAATACGATCCGACATCTTCATTCCCTGAACAGTATTAATCAACATAGGGAAAAAGACCATAACAGTAACTACCGCAGATTTTGATTGCCATCCGTAGCCATACCACATCACTAAAATAGGAGCTATTCCAATAATTGGCATTGCCGCCATAAAATTTCCTATTGGTAACAAACCACGTTCTAAAAATTTAAATTTGTCTACTATAAGAGCAACAACAATTGCTGATACACAACCTATTATATAACCTGAAAGAGCACCCTTAATAACGGTCTGAACGAAATCTGCCCAAAGCATTGGAACACTCGTAATTAGTTTAAAAAAAATCGCCGAAGGCGGTGGTAGGATGACGGGACTAACACTAAAATAAAAAATAGTTGCTTCCCATATCAAAAGTATACTTGCTCCAAAAAGGATAGGAGGAATAATATTTAAGATTTTTATAGATTTTTGTCGAGAAATCCAAACGTTTATCCCCCAAGCAATTATCCAAAATAATAAAGCTAAATAAAAATAAATCATTAAGGCTCCAGCGACATTTTATTTAAAACTATTTTTTGCAAAAAGCCTATAATTGCGATCAAGGCAGCCGCTAATATCGCAGCGGAGAATAAACCACTCCAAATTTGCAATGTATTGCCAAAGGTGCTGCCCGATAGCATTCTAAAGCCTAATCCTCCTCCCCCGCCTGAAGGAAGTTCTCCAACAATTGCGCCCACCAAAGAAGCTGCCATTGCTAGTTTTAATGAGGTAAAAAGATATGGCATGGATTTTGGGAGGCGTAACTTAAGGAGAACTTGAGGTCCCGTGGCAGACCAGGTCTTCATTTGATCAATTTCAAGCTGCTCCGGACTTTTTAAACCCTTTACCATACCGACTACTACTGGAAAGAATGATAGATACATTGAAATTATGGCTATTGGAAGTAAACCGCTAAAGCCAGCTGATCCAAGCCCCACAATTATCATTGGGGCAAGAGCTAGGATTGGAATGGTTTGACTCGTAATTATCCACGGCATCACACTCAACGCAGTAGCTCTGTTGTGAACAATAGCTATCGCCAATGCAATACCCAACCCCATACCCATAATAAAGCCTAACATTGTTTCTGAAAAAGTAATCCAGGCATGAAAAACTAAAGATCTTTTGGAGGATATTTTTTGATTTACTGTTGTATCCCACATTTCACTTGCGACTTGATGCGGTGTAGGTAATTTTGGTCTTTTCTGTGACCATGTCTTATTTACTAATTCTGGAAGAGTTAACGTAATTGATTGCCTTTTTGCTTGATCATATGCCCACGGAGCATTTAAGACGACAGAAAAACCATACCAAAAGAGAACTATTAAAGTGACAATCGATAGGATTGGAAAAAACCTATTGGCATCTTTACTCATCAGTATGGCCTGTCCTTAAACCTTCTCTAACCCGTTGTGAAATCTCTATAAACTCTTTTGAGTCTCTGATTTCGAGTGGTCTATTTGGTGACAAGTCACTTTCAATCACATCTACAATTCGTCCTGGCCTTGGTGACATAACTACTATTTTTGTTGAAAGAAAAACTGCTTCTGGAATTGAATGCGTAACAAAACAAATAGTTTTACTGGTAGATTTCCACAATTTTAATAATTGTTCATTCAAATGATCTCTTACTATCTCATCTAATGCCCCAAATGGCTCATCCATTAAAAGTATGTCTGCATCAAAAGCCAGCGCACGAGCAATACTAGCTCTTTGTTGCATCCCACCAGATAGCTGCCAAGGAAACTTTTTTTCAAAGCCATTCAGCTCAACTAGCTCAAGTACTTTTGAAACTCTATCTTCCTGATCACTTTTGGGATAACCCATGATTTCCAAAGGAAGCTTAATATTTGAAGCGATATTGCGCCAAGGGTACAGTCCAGCAGCTTGGAAAACATAACCATACGCCCTCGACATACGTGCTTCAGAAGGGCTGACTCCATTTACTGTAACAGATCCTTTTGTTGGTTCATCTAGATCCGCTAACACCCTTAATAAAGTAGTCTTGCCACAGCCAGACGGACCTATAAAAGATACAAAATCTCCCTTTTCAATAGAAAGATTAATGTCACTTAAGGCATTAACTGGACCATCATTTGTTTCAAAGGTTAAGTCTAGATTATTGACTTTTATTACTGGAGTTTGACTCACGTTGATTAATTCCTTAAATCAAATTCCGGCTGGTATGTTAAGTGGATCACGTTCGATACGACGAGGCGTTTTAAGAGCCTTCCACTTACTTAATGCTTGATGGGGCGAAGGGAACGCTGGACGTGGAACAAACTTTCCCCTTCCCGGTTGTGGTTGACTATTCTGTCCCCATGCCCAAATTATATCACCCCTATTTAAGGTATACCTGGCCTGAGCATTAACTTTAAATCCCTCAAAAACATTATAATCAAGTATTGAGTGATGGTTGGCGGGTGAAATTGTTTTGGAAATTTTTGGATCCCACACAACAATATCAGCATCAGCACCCTCTACGATAGCACCCTTTTTAGGATAAATATTTAAGATTTTTGCTATATTAGTTGAAGTAGCCGCAACAAACTCATTTGGAGTTAATCTTCCAGTTTCAACACCCTCAGTCCATAATACTGCTAGACGCTCCTCTAAACCATTAGAACCATTTGGTATAATTCGAAAATCGTTAAGGCCTGCACGTTTCTGTTCCGTATTGAAAGCTGCGTGATCAGTAGCAACCACCTGCAAAGACCCTGCCTGCAAGCCAGCCCAAAGACTATCTTGATGATCCTTTGATCTAAAAGGTGGACTCATTACACGCCGAGCCGCATGATCCCAATCTTTATTAAAGTATTCATTTTCATCAAGAGTTAGAAATTGTATTAAAGGCTCTCCATAAACTCTCATACCTTTCTGTCTTGCCCTTCGGATTGCCTCATGAGTTTGCTCACAAGATACATGCACAATATACAGGGGAACTCCGGCAGTATCAGCAATAGTTATTGCTCTATTTGCAGCCTCTCCCTCTAACTCTGGCGGTCTGGAAAATGCGTGACCTTCTGGACCAGTTATACCTTGATCAAAGTACTTTTGTTGAAGCTCGGCTACTAGATCACCATTTTCCGCATGGACCATTGGTAAAGCGCCTAATTCCGAACACCTCTTAAAACTGGAGAACATTTCATCATCTTCAATCATCAAAGCTCCCTTATACGCCATAAAGTGCTTGAATGAGTTTACACCCATTTTAACTGCATCTTCCATTTCAGTGAAAACACTCTCATCCCAACCTGTTATTGCCATGTGATAACCAATATCTGAACAAATCTGTGGTGCTGATTTTCTATGCCATTCATTAATTGCATTTTTAATCGAACCGTCAGCACCAGGTAGACAAAAATCGACTACCATAGTTGTACCACCCGCAGCTGCAGCCCAAGTACCAGTTTCGAAAGTTTCAGCAGCTGTAGTTCCCATAAAAGGCATCTCTAGATGAGTGTGTGGATCAATTCCTCCAGGAATTACATAAGCCCCCTCAGCATCTATATATTCATCCCCACTTAAATTTTCCCCTATTTGTTTAATTTTTTCGCCTTCAACCGAAACATCTGCCTTCCAAGTTCGATCTGCAGTACAAACCGTTCCATTTTTAATAACTTTCAACATAAGTTTCTCCCCAAACTAAATTATGACAAAAAATAACCACTATATTATTTACTAAAGCGCTTAATCAATAATTTCTGCTGTTTCTAGTACAGCGTGAAATAGAACATTAGTGCCTGCGGCGGCCCAATCTTTACTTATTTCCTCTGCCTCATTATGACTTAACCCATCTACACATGGGCACATTATCATTGCAGTAGGTGCAACTTTATTAATCCAACACGCATCATGACCCGCACCAGATATTAAATTCATATGGCTATAACCCAAGGTTTCTGCCGCGTTTCGAACAGCTGCAACGCAATTTTCATCAAAGGTTACTGGATCAAAACCTCCAACTTTTTCAATTTCAACTTCTAAACCCATATCATCACAGATTTTTTTTGCACCCTCTTTCAGCCTTTTAACCATGTCTGCAATAACATCAAAACTTGGAGATCTAAAATCTACAGTAAAAACAGCTTTACCAGGTATCACATTCCTGGAATTGGGGTAAACATCAATATGACCAGCTGCACCAACAGCGTTTGGACTATGCGAGAGTGCGATCTCCTCAACGAGTTCAAGCACTCTAGCCATCCCTAGTCCAGCATTTCGTCGCATGGGCATTGGAGTAGAACCTGTGTGACTATCCTTACCTGTAATTGTTAGCTGCATCCAGCTTAGACCTTGGCCATGAGTAACTACACCTACCTCAATCCCCTCTGCCTCTAGAATTGGTCCTTGCTCTATGTGCAATTCAAAAAACGCATGCATTTTACGGTCACCTGTAGTTTCTTCACCTCGCCAACCTATTCGCTCAAGCTCTTCCCCAAACTTTTTACCATCTGCATCAACTCTTTCATAAGCCCAATCTTGATCATGAATACCAGCAAAAACACCCGAAGATAGCATAGCCGGCGCATACCTAGTCCCCTCCTCATTGGTGAAATTAGTAACCACTATAGGATGTTTAGTTTTGATAGATAGATTGTTCAGTGTGCGTAATATTTCCAGTCCACCTAGAACTCCTAAGATACCATCATACTTACCCCCAGTAGGCTGCGTATCCAAATGTGAACCAACGTAAACTGGTAGTGCATCAGGATCAGTTCCCTCTCTTCTAGCAAACATGTTTCCCATTTGATCCAAGCCCATTGCACACCCCTCTTTCAAACACCACTGTTTGAATAACTCCCTTCCCTTACTATCTTCATCAGTGAGTGTTTGCCTGTTATTGCCACCAGCAACACCTGGACCAATTTCTGCCATTTCCATCAGGCTATCCCAAAGCCTATCGCTATCAATTCGTATATTACTTGTAGGTTGAGACATGTCCACTCCTTTGACTTTTTTTTGACTATTTGTTAAAAATAATGGCGTCGGCCTTAGCCTAAGTCAAGATTATATTATAGTAAGTCACTAATGCCAATGATTATAAATTTTCCAGTCAATACCTGGAAAATAAAACTACTACGCAATGGGGTAACATTTTGGCACGTTCTGAAGCAACAAAAAAGATAACACGTATCCAACGTGAAAAAACAAAAGAGATTTTAGAGGCAGCCCTTGATATATTTTCAATAAATGGTTTTCGTGGATCAACCATCGACATGATTGCAGAAAAATCATGTCTTTCGAAAACAAACATACTCTATTATTTTGATAGTAAAGAGGTTATACATTCCCAGTTAATCACACAACTTTTAGAAAAGTGGATAGAACCCTTAAGGGAATTGTCAGCCACAGGTGATCCTATTGACGAAATATGTGGTTACGTCTGCAGAAAATTGCAAATGAGTAAAATGTATCCGCGTGAGAGCAGGCTATTTGCCAATGAAATCATTCAAGGTGCACCAAGAATTCATACAGCCTTAAGCAATGATTTGAAGAACTTAGTAGATGAAAAAGTATTGATTATAAAGAAGTGGTCTGACCATGGGTTAATTGCAAAGGTGCACCCTTATCATTTAATTTTCTCCATTTGGTCGTTAACTCAACACTATGCAGATTTTGATGTTCAAGTACGTGCTGTCCTAACAAATGAGGAACCCTTTGAAAACGCTGAGAATTACCTCATAAACTTGTTTTCTAGGTTATTAAGACCTTAAATGAACAACATCGATACCTTAAAAGAGACCAAATTACAGCAATTATTCGGCTGCACAAGCACCTGAGTTATTTGAATGAGTTGTCCAATTTGCATATTCTTCTTCAACAACTTTTCCAGTTCTAGTATCCATCATACCTGGCTCAAGCGCTTCCATGCTAATACAGTTTTCTACAGGACATACATCAACACATAAGTTACAAGCTACACATTCTTCATCAATTACCTCAAAAACTCTTCCTTCACTTATTGATATTGCTTGATGAGACGTGTCTTCGCATGCAGCATAGCACCGACCACATTTTATACATGAATCTTGATCAATCTTTGCTTTTGCTACATAATTTAGATTTAGATGCTGCCACTCCGTAACATTAGGAAGAGCTGAGCCTATAAAGTCTGAAACCGAAGTATAACCTTTTTCATCCATCCAGTCAGACATACCAGACTTCATTTCTTCAACAATCTTAAATCCATATGTCATCGCAGCAGTACACACCTGAACATTCCCACAGCCCAAACTCATATATTCTGCAGCATCTCTCCAGTTAGTTATTCCTCCAATCCCTGATATTGGAAGACCTCCAGTTTCAACATCATTTCCAATTTGAGCTATCATGTTTAACGCTATTGGTTTGACTGCAGGACCACAGTACCCTCCATGACTTCCCTTTCCATCAATAGAAGGTTCTGGAGACATAGTGTCTAAATTAACTGAAATAATTGAGGCTATGGTATTTATTAAACTAACAGCATCAGCACCCCCTTTTAAAGCAGCTCTAGCTGGATAACGAATATCAGTGATATTTGGCGTTAACTTCACAATCACTGGCATCCTTGTGTTTTGTTTACACCAGCGAGCAACCATTTCAATATATTCTGGGACCTGTCCTACAGCAGCTCCCATTCCTCTTTCCGACATTCCATGAGGACACCCAAAATTTAACTCAATACCATCAGCACCAGTTTCTTCAACTTTTGGCAAAATAGACTTCCAAGCACCTTCTTCACACGGTACCATTATACTAACTATCATGGCCCTATCAGGATAATCGCGTTTAACAGTTTTAATTTCTTGTAAATTTAAATTAAGTGGCCTGTCGGTAATCAACTCAATATTATTAAGACCCAGAAGCCTACGGTCTGCTCCATACAAGGCTCCATACCGTGGCCCATTAACATTAACTATTGGGGGGCCATCTTCCCCCAATGTTTTCCAAACTACACCTCCCCACCCAGCATCAAAAGCTCGACGAACATTGTATTCTTTATCCGTTGGTGGCGCAGACGCTAACCAAAAAGGATTTGGTGATTTTATTCCTAAAAATTCAGATGATAAATTGGCCATTGTTATTACCCCATTAAACTTAAATTTATATCTTCTGCTGCATCACGACCCTGAGCGACTGCAGTAACAGTAAGATCTTCTCCTCCAGAAACGCAATCTCCACCAGCCCATACACCGCTACAAGAAGTGCGACCAGAACCAGAGACATTGATCTTATTTCCTACAAACTCTAATCTTTCCTCATCTACACTTAGTGCCTGACCGATGGCCACAAATACTTGGTCTGCAGCAATAATTACAGCCTCCCCTGTAGAAGTTAATCCCCCAGCGGTTTGCTTAGTCTTTTCAAATTCAACTGTAGAAACTTTACCATTACCAATTATGGTTTTAGGATTAAGGTTTTCTCGGATAACTACTCCTTTTGACGTTGCAAGTTCTTGCTCATAAATCGATGCACCCATTTTATCCTTAGATCTACGATATGCTATTGTAACAGTCTCAGCTCCTAGTAATTTTGATTGAACTGCCGCATCAACTGCTGTCATACCTCCGCCTATAACTAATACATTCCTGCCCACTTCCAAACTAGTTAAGTCATCTGTCTGCCTAAGCGTTGAGATGAACCGAACCGCATCAGAAACGTTCTCTAAATCATCTCCAGGAACTCGCAAATTATTAACTGCGCCCAAACCGAGGCCAAGAAAAACAGAATCAAACTGCTTTACTAACTCATTCAAATGAATGTTTTTTCCTAACTCAAATCCTAGCTGAAGATCAATTCCACCGATCTCTAATAACCAATCCACCTCTTTTGCTGCAAATTCATCCGTTGTTTTATATGCAGCAATCCCAAATTCATTCAGGCCACCAGCCTTTTCTTTAGAGTCATAAATGATAACCTCATGCCCGTGCATAGCAAGCCTATGTGCACATGCAAGCCCAGCTGGACCAGCTCCAATTACAGCAATCTTTTTTCCTGTACTGGCTTTTCTTGAAAATGGTTGAACTCCAGATTTCATGAAAGAGTCTGTTGCGTGACGCTGTAAGCGCCCAATTTCAACAGGTTTTCCTTCAGCAGCCTCCCTTACACATGCCTCCTCACATAATGTCTCAGTTGGACAGACACGTGCGCACATACCACCAAGAATATTTTGTTCAAAAATAGTTTTAGCGGCTGCATCAATAGTGTTTGTTTGGATTTGTCTGATAAAAAGTGGTATATCAATCGCCGTTGGACATGCTGTTATACAAGGTGCATCATAACAAAAATAACATCTATCAGCGGCTACAGAGGCTTCGTGAGCACGAAAAGGTTCATGTAAGTCAGAAAAATTTTCTGTCACTTTTGAGGCGGAAAGCCTACCAGGCAAAACTCCTGGCGATGATACAGTATTTGGCATTTAAATTCTCTCTCACTTTATTTTTAGTTATATAAGAAATCTTTTTTTTTATCAAATGGTAAATTTTATGTAAAATCAATAAAAAAAAATTTAAATTATAATAAGATTTTATTTATTCTAAAAAATGTTAACTTAACGGTTATATCTCCAAAATCGCGATTGTATGATTGAAACTAGAAAGGAACCTATACCCATTAATAATAGTGCGAGTGACCAAGCAAGTAAGTTTTCTTCACCTCCAGCTATATCTAAGGTGTATCCTATTACCGGGGCACCAATTGCGCCTCCTGCAAAGCCAATCATAGAATGAACTGCTAACAAAGCACCTCTGTCTTCCGGATCAGATACTGAAACAGTACCAGCGGTTAAACTGCCGGAATCAAACATTATTGCTACATTGTAAACACAAAGTATTCCCAAAGAGAGCCACAGTGGTGCAGAAATGAGAAGAGAGCATGCAACAGCCAAAAGTGCAGTTAAACTCCCCATCCAAGAAATACTTCGATGTCGACCAAACATTAAGCACAGCTTTGCGCCAGTAGTAGAAGCAACCATACCTAATATCGTCAAAAAAGCAAAAATAGTTGCAATCTGGGAAAAATTTAGAGTTGATTCAGCTCGATCACCTAGAAAGACAAACAGTGCGAAGCTCCATGACCTAAATGCGAATAGCTCGTAAGTATGAGCCGAGTAAGCAAAGATATATCCCATAGCTTTTGGTTTTCTAAAAGCAGGACGCAAATCAAGTGGATGACGGTCAACACCTTTGTTTAGGCTTAATGTTGGACGAATAGGTGATACAAAAAAGTAAACATAAACGCCAGAGGCTAAGGCCCCAATAGCTCCTAGCAATGCGGCAACAGTATAATTTGAGTAAGCTAACAAATATCCCATAACAAGAAATGAAATTCCTGACCCTAAACCAAAACTTGAAGTATACCATGGAACAGCCTTAACACGAAAATCATCGCTTAAGCGTGCATTCAAAATTTGTAAGCCAGGCATATACGTTCCAGCTAAACCAGCTCCCATTAATGTATAGGTAATCAGCGCAGATAAAAAATCGTTTGCTAAAAATGCAAACCCAAGACACCCTAAAAAGCTAGAGACACAACCACTTAAAAATATTAACCTAGAATCCAGAAAGTCCGTCAAACCTACAAGCAGAGGTGTTGCAACAACATAGCCAACAAAATAAGCACCACTTATCCACCCTATTTGTGAATTACTTAACTCCCAAACGTCTCTAAGTTGAACAAGAAAAACAGGCCATAAGGTTATTCCAATCATAGACATAATACAACAAACGCATATTGCAATTAACAGCCTTTTAGGATGAGGAGAAGAAATCAAATATGCACCCATTACTATATAGTCTTAGCAAAGAGTAACCCGATCTATAAAAACTGTACAATAGAAATTACTTGAACATACTTAGCAGAAAAGTCTAAAAGCAATGATTAGGAGAACTTAAACTATTTAAATTTTAATTCTATCAACCGCCTAAGAATAATCTTCCTACATCTGGGTTTTTTAAAAGATTGTCTCCTTTATCTGCAATAGCAATTTCACCCGAGACAAGAACATAACCGATATCCGCAAAGGCTAGACCTTTCTTTGCATTTTGCTCAACCATAATTATTGTTTTACCATCTTTCTTTTGAAGATCTTCTAAGATTTCAAAAACCATATCAATAAATCGTGGCTCCAAACCA
>Ga0209505_1001969_pt1 | contig 13460 bp, 12 predicted proteins | sample COGITO_mtgs_1103_2_FD_184794 | JGI IMG/M metagenome (GOLD analysis project Ga0209505, IMG submission 184794) | Pelagic marine microbial communities from North Sea - COGITO_mtgs_110331 (SPAdes) (version 2) | ecosystem: Environmental > Aquatic > Marine > Epipelagic ... | reverse complement strand
GCTTACAAATAAAGGCGGCTCTGTGGCAAAAATCTGCGGTCCAACCTGCAAGCCATTCACCAAAAACATTCCAATCAATACCGCTGCAATTGTTGATCCTGGAATCCCAAGGGACAACAGAGGGATCATTGAGGGGCCGGAAACCGCATTATTTGCTGACTCTGGTGCAGCTATTCCCTCTACAATACCAGTGCCCCATTTTTCCTTTACTTTAGACCTGCGCTTTTCTTCACCGTATGCCACGAAACAAGCAACCGAAGAACCCAAACCTGGCATCATGCCAATTAAGGATCCAATTATCGAAGACCTGAACATCAATGGAAAACAACGTTTGAATTCCGCCCAAGTAAAGTAGTGTGAGGTAGGATCATCAAGCTTGTCCGAGGCCATATCAACCATTTTCACCTTGGCGTTCTTCTCAGCTTGAATGATAACTTCAGATATTACAAAAACACCAATAAGCAAAGGCACCAAAGCCATTCCAGACTCGAGTTCATCTATACCCATGGTCATTTTGAATTGACCTGTGATTGTGTCCTCGCCAATTAGGGCGATGGCGGCACCAAAGAGCGTTGATATTATGCCTTTAATGATGCTGTCACTTACAACTGAACCAATGACCACAAAAGCCATTAGATAAATTGCAAAGTTCTCTGGTGGGCCAAATTGCTTTGTGAAGGCAGCAATCGTCACGGCCCCAAAGATGAGCACTATCTCACCAAAATAATCGCCGTAGGCTGACGCAACAGCGGCTGTCTTTAGAGCCTTTCCAGCCCGACCAGACTGTGACATTGGGTAGCCATCTTGCATGGTAGCTGCTGAGGCTGCTGTTCCTGGGGTGTTAAACAATATCGCAGCAATCGAACCTCCGTATCTTCCGGATTTTCCAACAACATACAAAAACGCCAAGCCTGCCAGGCCACCTATAGTGTCATTATACACTATCAAAATAGGCAGCATCATAGCTATTGCAGCTGCTGCGGTGAGCCCGGGCAAGGCCCCGAATACAATGCCTACAAAAGAAGCGAGAAACACAAACCATATAGCGTAAGGGTCGGCAAATAATGTCCCAAAGCCACCAATAATGTCGTCAAAAATCATTTTATAATCAGTTCCCACTTATCAAATTTGTATAAGGCCTTAAATCGATGATGTAGCCCCTAGTATCATTTAGACGCATGACACCCATGAACAGCCATTGGAAAACCACTGCCATAATTATTGCAGACCCAACAACCTTGACTTTTTCCCTTACGCCAAAGGCGAGGAGGGTCGAAATATAACCCACAACTATTGCGGTGAAATAACCAAATGCCCAAAATGCTAAAACAAAAAGTACGCCACAGCCAATAACAAGGGTGATCCGCTTCATATCACTATCGAGAAACCCATAGTCAGCTTTAAGCTCTCCAAACTTTCCTCGAAAAGCACGAACTGCCAACCAAAAAGCGCCAAGAACAAGCGCAGTGGCCAAAGTCATTGGCATTGTGCGAGGTCCTACAGCCTCAGAGGAAACTCTGATAGTGAGTGCTTGGAAAATAAAAAATGTGCCAACTAGTGCAACCACTGCAGCGACGCCAAATTCTACTTTCGTCTTGTAGCTTTCATTAGCCATCTTAAAAACGCCTATTTTTTAAAATTTGCAAATAATCAGGGGGTGAGTTTGCAAGAAACTCACCCCCTGCACTATTCTTAATGTTAGTTTATTTTGCTGTCAATTTTTCCATCACAGGTATCATTGCTTTGTACATTGCTTCCTGAGCGACAACTGCTTTTGCGGACTCAATGTAGAAGGCCCCTAGATTGTTTTTCTTCATGAACCGCTTGAAGCCCTTTAAGCCAGAGACGTGTTTGATCGCTGAAGCTACGTCTGCTTTAACTTCGTCAGAGACACCCTTTGGAGCGAAAAGACAGAATAGGCCAGTGAAATCCGCCCCTTCCATTCCCTGTTCTTTGAATGTAGGAAGGTCCTTCATGGTTGGATCACGCTCAGCACCAGCAGTGGCAAGTGGACGGATTGTGTCCTCAAAGCCTGCGATAGTGTTGTTTCCACCAAACACAGCACTTACTGATTTTGAAATCAATGCTGCACGAGCTGGTGCGCCACCTTTAAACGGAACCATTTTGTGAGGAATGCCGTATGTTTCGAAGAAGGTAGTGCCAATGCCTGAGTGCATTGTGGTGGCACCAGATGTTCCCCATGTAAATTCTTTGCCAGTTGCCTTTGCGGCAGCCACAAATTCAGCCATAGATTTAGCTGGGTTAGACTGATGAACCTGCAATGAAGTAACGAGTTGTGACATACATCCAAGATTTTCCCAGTCGTTGCGCACACTGTACGGAGCATCTTTTCCTTTAGCGAGTTCACCAACGATAAATGTGCCGATGTTGATCATGTAAAGTGTGTGGCCATCAGCTTTTTCACTCAAAACCTGCTTGGCACCCTTCTGACCCGATGCACCGGAGATGTTGACAATGTAAGCTGGTTGTCCACCCATGCTCTCGGCTTCGTGCATGAATGATGCAAAGCCACGAGAGGTCGTATCCGTTCCACCACCAGCAGAAAAACCAACAACAATTTTAATTGGTTTTGATGGGTAGGCTCCATGACCGCCTGCAAACGCAGTGCCTGACGCAATTGTAAAAGCCGCAGCAGCTGCACCGATCACAACTTTCTTTGAAACTCTCATTTTTTCCTCCGAGTTCTATCTAGAAATCTTATTTTTCTTTGGGACCCTACGGTGGCCAATTATGGCCCTTATGTCAATGAAATTTCATAGATTTTGGTTTGAAAGTGTGGAAGAGTTTTGTCATTAAATAAACCTAAGTGAAAATCAGGCAAAATTTTGACGTTTATAATTCCGAATGAGATGCGTTTTGTTGGTGTAAAAAGTCCCGGCGGACCTGATTCATTGGAAGTTCTTTTAACCAAAACTCCAAAACCAAAGACAAATGAATTACTAATTAAAGTTGTTTGTGCAGGCGTTAATGGCGCCGATTTGCGCGAACGCGAGGGGAAATATCCAGTGCCGCCCGGTGCGCCCGACATTATGGGGCTTGAGGTTTCGGGCGAAATTGTTGCTGTTGGAGAATTATGTGAACGCTTTCGGCCGGGCGATATGGTCTGCGCGCTCTTAATTGGTGGCGGCTATGCTGAATATGCGATTGCGCCAGAAGGCCAATGTATGGGCATTCCCGACGGGGTGTCGGTCATTGATGCGGCAGGCTTGCCTGAGGTTTTCTGCACGGTATGGACAAATATGATGGATCGCTGCCAGCTGCAAGCTGGTGAAACCGTATTGGTTCAAGGTGGCACAAGCGGTATTGGCTTTGCGGCGATTAAGGTTGCCAAGGCATTTGGCGCCACTGTTTTTGCCACTGCACGAAACGAAACTAAATGTGCGGCAATTCGCAGATTTGGCGCTGACGCTGCGATCAATTATAGAAAAGACGATTTTGTGGAAGTGGCACGTAACCTGACTAACGGTCGCGGCGTTGATGTTATCATTGATATTATTGGCGGTGATTATTTACCGAAGGAGGTCAAGCTTCTTGCCCATGGTGGGCGTTTGATGATTATCAATCTTCGCGGTGGAAAAATAGCCGAGATCGATTTTGGCCAGATCCATAGCAAACATCTCACCGTAACAGGCGCGCGCTTGCGGCCACGTTCTATCGCCGAAAAATCTGCAATCTGCCGATCATTAGAGATGCATGTTTGGCCAAAATTTAAAGACCAAACCATTGCACCAGAAACATATGCAATCTTTTCATTTGCTGAGGCAGCCGCAGCGCATCACCTGATGGAGTCAAGCGATCATATTGGCAAGATTCTTCTTGTGCCATAATCGAAAATCTATTGTGCGTTTGGAAAAAAAAGCTGTTTACCATCTAATTTGAAATTGGCAATGGCAGCTTGGCCTTTTGCCGAAATTAGCCAATCGATAAATATCTGGCCTTCCTTTGATTTGACATTCGGGCATTTTTGCGAATCAACAAGCATGACACCATAGGGGTTGAAAAGCCTTTGATCACCCTCGACCATGATTCTGAAATCTGCCTTATTCGCATGTGCGCCCCATGAGGCGCGATCACTCAAAGCATAGGCGCCCATGCCAACAGCGGCATTCAAGGTCGCACCCATACCCGAGCCGGTTTCGCGGTACCAGTCACCCGAACTTGCCGCCTGATCAATCTTTGCCGTTGCCCACAAGGATTTTTCCTTGCTATGCGTTCCCGAATCATCCCCACGTGATGCAAATTTTGATTTCGAATTGGCGATTTTCACCATTGCAGCGATGACATCCTTGCCGCTAGCAATGCCGGCCGGATCACCCGCCGGACCAATCACCACAAAATCATTATACATGACATCATAACGCTGCTTGGCATAACCAGCGGCAACGAACTGGTCTTCGCGTTTCCGGCTATGCACCAAAAGGACATCACCATCACAATTCATGGCATTCTTGATCGCCGCCCCGGTTCCAACCGCGACCACATTCACCGTGATGCCGGTGTCGGCTTTGACCATTGGCAGAATATAATCATAAAGACCGGCGTTTTTTGTCGACGTTGTTGATTGAACAAGGATCGCATTATCGGCCATTGCGGCAGTGGCAAGGCAGGCGGCGCCAGTAGCAAACAGAATTGCAAATTTCATAAAGGCTCCTTTGGCAGATGCCGTCTATTGGGTGTTATAAAACCAGCTTGCCAGCCAGATAGGCTCTGGCGGCGGCTGATTTTGGTTTTTGAAAGAAAGATTTGGCGGGGCTATGTTCAGCTAATTTGCCGTGATGCAAAAACAGAACATCATCGGCAAGCCGCTTGGCCTGTCCGATATCATGCGTCACAAAAATAATTTTCGTGCCTTGTTTGCTAACCGATTGCAGATTGGTTTCAATCGTTTCAATCGATGCTGGATCCAGATTTGAGGTTGCTTCGTCTAGGAACAGGATTGCCGGATTGATGATCAATGCCCGCGCCAAGGCAAGTCGTTGCTTTTCGCCGCCAGATAAAAGCCGCGCTGGATGCTGGGCAAGATGATCAAGCCGTAATTGCGCCAGATAATCCATTGATATTTTCGGATCATCAATGCCGCGTTGGCGCGCCACAAACAGCAGATTTGCCAAAACCGTCCGACGCAAGATAGTTGGGGTTTGAAAGACCAATGATTGCTTTTGCCTAATCAAAGGATCAAGCGGCGCAGCGGCATAGAGGATTTGCCCCACATCAGGCTTTGCCAGCCCGTGAAGACAGCGCATGAGAAGGCTTTTCCCAGCACCATTCGGCCCCATAATGACGCTCATACCGTCTGATTTGATGATACAAGACAGATCATCAATCAACATACGCTCATTCAGCGTCAAGGTAATATTCTGGACGGTGATTGGCATCAGGCCGCGCTGTGCCATTGCGGTTTGATCAGACATAGGCACGCCGCCTTGCCGATGCTTTTAACCATTGCACCAGAAAATTCACCGCAAGCGAAATCGCCAATAGAATCAAGCCAAGCGCCAAGGCCAGCGCCAGCTCGCCTTTCGAGGTTTCAAGCGCAATCGCCGTTGTCATGACGCGGGTGAGATGATCAATATTGCCGCCAACTATAATCACCGCGCCGACTTCGGAAATGGCGCGGCCAAATCCGGCCAGAATAACCGTCATAAGCGAATAGCGCGCATCAATGATATAGGCTAAAAGTGCGGTTCGTTTTGGCACCACAAGGCTATCGAAAAAATCTTTATAATCTTCGTGCAGATCCTCAAGGACCTGACAGGATAGCGCGATGATGATCGGGGTGATCAAAATCATTTGTGCAATCACCATGGCCTGCGGCGTATATAGCAGCCCAAGCCAGCCAAAAGGCCCTGATCTGGATAAATGCAAATAAACCAACAGCCCCACAACAACCGGTGGCAACCCCATCATGGCATTGAAAACACCAACCAGAAAATCACGCATCGGGAAATGACGCATGGCCAGAAACGCACCAATGGGAAGACCGATCACGCAAGACAAAACCAGCGATGCCAAACTGACATTGATGGAAAGCGCCAGAATTTCCATCAGATCACGATCCGAGCTGGCCAACATGCCAAAGGCAGCGGCAAAAGATTCTGAATAGATTGGCATTGACGTTCCTAGCTATGTGATTTTTTACATCTACTATGAAAAAATCACCGGATCAACCGTTATGCTGAAATTATCACAACGAATATTTGCTGGTCATATGATGATTTTGGCCACAAGCCGAAATGGGCATGGAACGTGGGTCTGGCGTTACCCGCATAAACTGAAATCTGCTGGTCTATCGATCGCTGAATTCGGTGCCAAGTGCCTTTTCATAAATCTTGATAATGGCGCTTTTTGGCTCGCGGCCATACCCAGCGGCGATGGCATTTTGATAGCTGCTTGTCATCGCATTCACCAATGGGGTCATGGCGCGTTTTTCAATGGCAATGCGCTGGACATTCAAAATATCTTTATAGGCGTCCTGCATTGAAAAATCATTGTCGAACTGGCGCGCCAACATGCGTGGTACGAAATGATCGCCCGCAAAGCTGCGGGCGCTTGCGGTTGTCACTACTTGGGTCAAGGCCTCGGTTGAAAGACCGCCAGCAACAGCCAGCGGCAATACCTCACATAGCGCGACAATATTGATATCATATATGATGTTATTGACCGCTTTCATCATCTGGCCAGCGCCGCTTTCGCCACAATAGACGATAAATTCGCCCATTGCATTAAGTTGTGGCTTGGCACGATCAAACAAGGGTTTGCTGCCGCCAAACATCAAGGTCAATGTGCCATCTGTGGCACGAAAGGGAAGGCCGGAAATTGGGCAATCAGCATAGGAAATGCCGCGGCCTGCCAATTGATCATGGATGGCAATGGCCTCAAGACGGTCAATTGTTGAGGTGTCGATAATGGCAAGATCACCTTGTGCCGATTCGGCAATACCACCAGCGCCAAAAATTACCTCATTCACCTCTTTGGCAGATGGAAGGCATAGGAATATGAGATGACAATTCGCCGCCAGATTGCCAATTGTGCTGGCAATGATGATATCGTCGCCATCCAGCCTGTCAGTGGCGGCTGGCACCGCGTCATAAGCGTAAAATGGTGCGGCGATTTTGGCCAGATTATTGGCCATGCCAAGCCCCATTTGGCCGAGGCCGATAAACCCAATACCGCTGTTACGCATCGTATTTTACCCCTTAAAAAGATGACCGGTGGTGGTGTCGAAATGAAACTGCCAACTATCAGTCTATACAGAAATTTTACCTTGTATATATGGCGGCGCATATATGACAACAGTTGTCAGCGTGGACATTCTGCATTAGCGTTCTTACCAAGCATAATAATCTTGCTGGTCTAATCTTGCTTGGCATTGTCGCATGACAAGATCCGCGGCCAGCATCCCTCATATATCTCTCGTTAAGGATCCGTCAAATGGCTCAGCGTGAAATTCCATTTCTGTTTATGCGTGGCGGCACGTCGCGCGGCCCTTATTTTAATGCAGCTGATTTGCCATCTGATCGTGATGCTATTGCCAAAATCCTGCTTCAGGTGGTTGGCGCGGGTCATCCATTGAACATTGATGGTATTGGTGGCGGCAATGCCGTAACCAACAAGGTTGCGATGCTGTCACAATCTGCCGATGATTCGGCTGATATTGATTATTTCTTTGCGCAGGTTTCGGTTTTGGAACAGCTTGTCGATTTCAAACCAACCTGCGGCAATATTCTATCGGGTGTTGGCCCAGCGGCGATTGAAATGGGGCTTATGCCAGCCATTGATCCGCTTACCGAAGTGCGGATCAAACTTGTCAATACAGGCGCTCTGGTCGTGGCAAGGGTGCAGACGCCGGGTGGGATTGTGCGCTATGATGGCGATATGGCCATTGATGGTGTGCCTGGAACCGCTGCGCGCATTGATTTACAATTTATGGATGTTGTTGGTGCGGCCACGGGTAAATTGTTGCCAACGGGTAACCTTCGTGACCAATTTGATGATATTGAAGTGACCTGTATGGATGTCGCAATGCCAACCGTTTGCGCGCGCGCCGACGCATTTGAACTTTCTGGATATGAGTCTGTTGAAGAGCTTGAAGCCAATAAAGACTTCATGACTAAGATGGAAACAGTAAGGCTCGCCGCTGGTAAGGCAATGGGCATGGGCGATGTGCGCAAATCTGTTACACCAAAATTTGCTGTGTTTGCGCCGGCAAAGGCTGGCGGCACCATTGCTGCCCGTTATTTTATGCCATGGCAAGCACACCCAACGATGGCGGTAACTGGTGCGCAATGTCTGGCTTCTTGTGCTATTACCCCTGGCAGTGTTGCCGACGGGCTATTGACGCGGCCAAGCGCAAATCCAGCAACAGTTACCATCGAGCATCCATCTGGAACGATTGACGTGGTTGTCGACTATGATGTCACTAACAATGGGCTTGATCTGAGATCTGCTGGGCTGGTTCGCACTGCGCGCAAATTAGCATCAGGGCAGTTATTTGTTTCCAGTTAACAGTCGGTTATAAAACCCATACGGCCACTTTTTTGCTTGAGGGCCTTTGCAAACAGAACCAAGACAATTGATTTTGTGCCCTGACAATTGTGAGTGCCCGTTCCGAATTCCATTAAAGGGGTGGCGCGGTTAAACTTTTGATTTACTGCTACCAAACCGGCGCCAGAGGATAAAGCTGCTAATAGCGATTGCTGCAATCGCCAGGGTTGTCCGCAAAAAGCCGCCCATCATGAATAATGGTAATGATAGGGAAAGCAGCACTAATGGTGAAAATAGCCGCTCAATCAACGAGCCAGTATCGCGATGTTTCTGATAAATTGGGAAAATCATTGAGAATACGGCAACAATGGCAAAGAACAGAGACCAAGGCCGAACAAAAAACAGCATAGGGTCGGCGTCAATTGCTAAGGCTCGAGCTAAATTTAATTCCGCAATATTGCCAAGAACAACACCAAGGATCATCGGCGCTAGTGGAAATCCCAATTGGCGCATAACAAAACCTAGGATACCAAAGAAGAACAAGGTCCAGATATCTTCAATTGAATTATGAAGCGCAAATACACCGATGGTTGCAAAGGTCAAAATTACTGTTGCTAGCACATAGGTTTTAATCCGCGTGACCAAAACAAAAACGCGGAGAACACCTGACTGCATACCAATCATAATGAAGCTGGCCAAGAAAAAGGCGATGTATATTGAATAAGCGAGGGCAGGTTCATCTTTGATGAAAGTCGGCCCGGGCACAATATCATGCATGAGTAAAGCCCCTAGCATAATTGCTGCCGTGATATCACCAGGGATACCAAGAGCCATAAGAGGGGTTAGTGCACCGCCTTCAACAGCATTATTTGATGTCTCCGGCGCAATAATGCCGCGTGGGTCTCCTTTACCAAATTTTGAGTCATCTTTGGCTGCTTTTTTGGCTTGATCATAAGCGAGAATATTTGCGATGGAACCGCCGGCACCAGGCAAAATCCCTGTGAACATTCCAATCAGTGCTGAACGGATTACCACTACCCAATTTTTGATCAAAATAGCGATGGCGCGCCGGTGCTCTATTTTTACCTTGACTTGTTTGCGGTCGCTAAGGGCATTGCGCGCAGTTACGGGATTACGCAAATCAGACAGCAGCTGGGAAAAGGCAAACAATCCAATCAACACTGCGATAAAATCAAAACCTGTCAAAAGATAGTCAGAACCAAAATCAAACCGGCCAACACCAACTGCTTCATCCTCGCCAACCGTCCGGATAAGCAAACCAGCAGCACCGGCAATCAAACCCTTAATCAGATGTTCGCCAGCCAGTGATGCTGTCACAGTTAAGGCAAACATAACCAGCATGAAAAAATCCCAGGGCTGGAACTCTAAGCCGACCATCGCGAGCTGGGGTGCGAACAGTACTAGTAGAACTGCTGAGATAATGCCGCCACAAAATGATGACCAAACGCCAATGCCAAGCGCAAGGCCGGGTTCACCATTACGCGCCATCGGAAAGCCATCAAAGGTCGTCGCAACTGAAGATGGAGTTCCTGGAATGCCTGTTAGGATGCCAGACATAAGGCCGCCAGAAAGGCCACCGACCAGAACTGAAATCATGGTTGCGAGCCCCTGTGCGGGTGGCATTGAAAAAGTGAATGGCAGCGTTAAAACAATCGCCATTGCAATTGTAAAGCCCGGAATAGAACCAGCCATTAGCCCTGCACCAACACCAATGACCATATAAATCAAAGTTATTGGATCAATTATGTTAAAAAGTGCTTCAAGAAAAATATCCATTTGACGATCAAAGCCCTGTCAAAGACCCGCGTGGAAGGAACACTTCCAACGCAAAGGTGAATAAAAACCACATGCCTCCAGAAGCGCCAAGTGCAACCAACAAATGCATTAAAATTGAACTCCAGCCACCCAGAACAGTCAGCAAGATAAAACTAAATAAAACGTTGCCAATCAGCATGCCTAAATAAGGCAGCGTAATTAGGTAAACAGCAAAAATTGAAAAAACGGCAATCACATTTCGCCAATAAAAAATAAATTCGCCAATGGTCTTTCTTGGAACGGCATCCTTGTCCTCTTTTGGCATGCCAATGGATTGCAGCAAATAAATCACACTCAAAATACTAATAATTATGATGATGAGTCGAGGCCAGGCTGCGGGTGATAATACACCATAGTCAGGCTCACGAATTTCAAAGCTGGCAAGCATAAGCCCACCACACATCATAATGAGGCATAATGCTATTAAGCTATCCCGATTAAGTGTCATATTAAGACTGCGCCATTAGAAAATATTGTAAGGTTAATTAGAAGCTGGTGGCACCAGGCCACCAGCTTTTACTTTTTTCGTAGCCACTTGCTAGGGCAGCTAACCCGACTATTTTTTGTACATACCAATTTCGATAGCAACAGCTTCATAGTCACTGTAGATCTTGTCAGCGTAAGCACGGAAATCATCAGGGCCCTGGAAGCGAAGGCCGGTGCCTTTAGCGTCCATTGCGGCTTGCAGTGAAGGGTTGTCGACCGCCTGCTTAATAATGCCCGCCCACATGTCAATTATTTCACGTGGGGTTCCTTTTGGCGCTACAATACCGCGCTCGAGAGCAAAGGTCATGTCATAGCCAGCTTGTTTAAGAGTTGGAACATCAGGAATTGCTTTATCACGGTCATCCGATGCAATCGCCAGCGGCTTAATTGTACCGGCCTGTAGATGCTTCTTACCTGAAGCCACATTAACTGCGCCAAGAGTGATAGCACCTGACAACAGCGCGTTCATTCTTTCTGAGGTGCCGTCATAAGGAACAAGATTTAATTTGATCCCCATTTTCTTTTCCAGCAAGAGCCAGATGAAATGTGATGTAGACCCAAAAGTGGCGCCGGCTGAAACCTTGCCTGGATTGGCCTTAGCATAGCTTGCCATTTCTTGAATGGTGTTGAAAGGTGCATCTGCAGATGCACCGATGATGTCAGGTGTTACGGTGACATTGGCAACAGTATCAAAACCATTATAGTGGAAATCGATCCGGCCATTCAAAAAACTGGTAATGGCCGACTGGTGAATGGCGAACAAGGTGCAGCCATCGGGTGCGGCTTTGGCTGCTTGTTTGGCGCCTTTGTTACCGCCTTGACCTGGAACTGTTACAACCTTCAAATTATAAGGTGTATCCATTTCGCTGATTGTTTTCTCAACCAAAGCGTAGAGAACCTGTGTGCCACCGCCAGCTTTCCATGGAACGATTAACTGAGCAGTATCACAAGGCAGTTTTGGAACGGAATGGGATCCAGCCTGTGCGAAGGATGACGCCATCATGACGCCGGCAGCCGCGGCTCCGAGAATTGAAAGTCTTGAAATTAGCATAGTAAGATTACTCCCTCTTGCTTAGTTTAAGCGACAACATTTCAATGAAAATAGGCGCCGCGTTAGATGTGTTTTTGTTGATTAAGGTTGCAAAGGTTCGCTTCACCGAGTCAATATAATTCGACAAGCCCACCCCTTTTTTGATTATTAATAACTGTGATGAAGTCACTGCATTTTAAGCTTTAGGAAAAATATGTTATCTGTAGGAATTATTGGCCTTGGAACCATTGGCAATGTTGTCGCAAAGGCGCTTGATGCGGGCATTAACGGCATGTCGCTGGTGGCAATTGCGTCAGGCCGACGTGACAAGGCGCTTGCCAGCATTGCTGGCTTGTCATCACCGGTTGAATTGATGTCAATTGACGAGGTGGCCGCTTGCTGTGATGTGATTGTGGATTGTGCGCCAAAATCGGTGTTTCGCGATATTGCTATTGCGGCTTTTTCGCGGGGGCGCATTTTGGTGACGGTAAGTGGTGCCGGTATTCTTGCGAATGAAGATATCGAAGATATGGCACGCGCAAATGGTGGCCAGCTTGTTCTTGCAACCGGCGCATTGCTGGGGCTTGATGCGGTTCGTGCCGCGGCCGAGGGCAACATCCATTCAGTGCGCATGATCACCCGTAAACCGCCTAATGCGCTAAAAGATGCGCCGCATATCATCAACAATAATATTAGCCTTGATCGGCTGAATGGCGCCATTCAGGTTTTCAAAGGCAGCGCGCGTGAAGGGGCCAAGGCGTTCCCGGCCAATGTCAATGTGGCGGCGGCTCTGGGGCTTGCCGGTATTGGCGCTGATTCAACCGAGCTTGAAGTTTGGGCCGATCCGCATCTTGACCGCAATACACATTCGATTGAAGTCGATGCTGATAGTGCAAAATTCACGTTGCAGATTCAGAATGTGCAATCTGAGAGCAATCCGGGAACCGGCAAGATTACCGCTTTAAGCGTGATTGCATGTTTGCGGGGCATGACCGCACCGATGAAAATTGGCACCTAGGCGGTTTGGATAAGCAGACGATAATAATCTCAATTCAACAAATGATTTTTTTAAAGGAGTAATGAAATGCGGCTAGTTGCATTTGAACAGGCGGATGGACCACATATTGGCGTTATCTCTGATCGAGGCGTTGTTGATTTGTCGCGCCTTGACCCTGCTGCACCGCGCGATCTTGGCACGGCGATAAAAACAGGCCAGCTTGACCAGATTGCCGCGCTAATGGCCAAGGCTGGCGATGCGATCCATCATCAGATCGAGGATATCACCATCGGGCTGCCAGTCGCAAAGCCGGGCAAAATCTTATGTCTTGGTTTGAATTACATGGATCATATTGCTGAAGGGCCATTTGACAAACAGCCCTTCCCGGCGATTTTTATGCGCAGCGCCACGTCGCTTGTCGCTGCCAACCAGCCAATCATTGCCCCGGCTGTTTCCGAAACGCTTGATTATGAAGCCGAATTAGCAGTGATTATTGGCAAGGAATGTAAAAACCTGACCGAAGATAACGCGCTTGATGTCATTGCTGGCTATAGCTGTTTTAATGATGGGTCGGTTCGTGAATTTCAGCGGCATACGATTCAATGG
>Ga0209505_1001961_pt1 | contig 13480 bp, 10 predicted proteins | sample COGITO_mtgs_1103_2_FD_184794 | JGI IMG/M metagenome (GOLD analysis project Ga0209505, IMG submission 184794) | Pelagic marine microbial communities from North Sea - COGITO_mtgs_110331 (SPAdes) (version 2) | ecosystem: Environmental > Aquatic > Marine > Epipelagic ... | reverse complement strand
TTGAAGTGTGTACGACAAATTTTGGTAACCTTAACCGTCCACACTTCTCTTCTTAAATTTTTACTTTTTAAATAGCTAATTGGGTAAAAAAAGCCCAATAATCCTCACAAATTTATTGAGTTAACAATAATATTCTTGAGAAAGTGGACTGCTTATAAGCTAAAATAGAACTAAATCAAGCATTTACCATTTAATAAATAAGTAAAATTATCAAGGAAATATAAGGTTTTTTTTGATTTTTACTCCTTAGTAAATTAATAATTGAAAATTCTAGATGATATTCAAATTAAATAATATAAAAAATCTGATTTTTAAAAATATGGAAATTACTTTCCTAATTTTGCTATTAATCATTACCATAACTAGCACAAAATTTTATAATACTAGAAAATTAATAGTTAATGAAAATTATAAAGAGATAATAAATAATATTTACTTTCAAAAAAGTATAAATCACATTTTTGATAATTTTTCTCCAAGATACAAAGTGATAAATCACAAAGTTCTTCAAGGAGAGGTGTTTGATAAAATATTAAAGAGTTATTCTGTTCCTGATAATGAAATAGCTAAAATAAAAAAAAATTTAAATTCAAGCTATAACTTAAATAACCTTAAAGCAAATTCAATCTTAAAATTTACAATAGACCAATCTGACAACAGAAATATAACTAATTTTATATTTCCTATTTCAAGAACTGAAAAAATTCAATTAACAAAAAATATAGAAACTGAAAATTTTGAAAAAAAAGAAATAATAACAAACTTGAACAAGAGAATAGTATTTAAAGAAGGAAAAATACTTCAAAGCCTTTATAGAACTGCTGTAAATTTAGATATTAAACCAAATATAGTCATTGAATTTGCAGGTCTTTATGGATTCCAAGTTGATTTTCAAAGAGACATTAGAAAAAATGACTCTTTTCAAATTATGTATGAAGTTTTTGAAGATGACAAGGGCAAAATATTTGAAACTGGAAATATTGTTTTTTCAAATCTTAGATTAAGTGGTGTTAATAATACATTATACTATTTTGATAAAAAAGAAAGTATTGGTCATTATGATGAAAATGGAAAAAGTGTAAAAAAAGCTTTAATGAAAACTCCAATTAATGGTGCAAGACTATCTTCTAAATTTGGAATGAGAAAACATCCTATAGATGGTTTTAACAAAATGCACCGTGGAACAGATTTTGCTGCACCAATGGGTACACCTATTATGGCATCAGGAGATGGTGTTATAACAAGAGCAAGATGGTGCGGTGGTGGAGGAAATTGTATTAAGATTCGACATAACAGCACCTATGAAACGGTTTATGCACACATGAGAAATTTTGCACGAGGAATTAAAGAGGGTTTAAGAATAAAACAAGGTCAAATAATTGGTTTTGTTGGTTCGACAGGTAAATCAACAGGTCCTCATCTTCACTATGAAGTAATAAAAAACGGAAAAAAAATAAATTCTCAAACTTTAAAATTGCCATCTGGCAAAATTTTAAAAAATAAGGAAAGGCAGGAGTTTGAAATTAATAAAATTAAATTAGATGTTTTAAAATCAGAGTTAATTATTGGTACAAATTAACTTGCTGCTGTTTCTTTTTCTGCAGATTCTTTATCAATTGATTTTTGATTTTCTTTGTCTTCACCCTCAGTAGCAGAATCTTTTTTTTCTTCATCATTATTTTTAACTTTATTTGTTTCAATAGATGTTGTGTTAATTCTTGAAACTCTAGTGTTTTCTTGCTCATTTAAAACTCTGGTGAAGTGATCTGCGTGTTGATAATAGTTTTCGGATAAAATTTTATCCTCATTTGCCAAAGCTTCTCTTGCTAAATCATTATATTTTTCAATTAATTTTGGTGCATTGTTGTTATTTCTGCTTGGCATCTTTCTTTGAAAATTATTACTTTGAAACTTTGAATTATCATCACTTCTTCTAAAAGTAGGTCTTCTATTATTATTGCTACCTCTAAAAGATGGGCGCCTATTATTATTTCTGAATGTTACCATGTTTCTATCTATTTAATTAAATTTTAGTACTAATTATGCATCTATCATTATTTCCATGATCTTGAAAAGTGTGATTAACATAAAATCCTTGTTTTTTTAACATTTCTTTAACTTTATCTTTTTGATTAAAACCAATTTCTAAAATTAATTTTCCTTTTTTTTTAATTAAACTACTTGCTTTAAAAATAACTGTTTTAATTTTTGAAAAACCATCTAATCCACCATTCAAAGCTAACTTTGGTTCAAAGTTAACAACATCCTTTTCCAAATATTTTAAATTTAACAACTCAATATATGGAGGATTAGATACAATTAGATCATATTTGCCTATATTAAAATTGTCAATACTAGAATGAAAAAACTTTGTTCTATTACTTAAGTTAAGTAGCTTAGCATTGATTTTGCTTACATTTATACTTTTTTTTGAAATATCTATGCCAGTCCCATAATCTTTTTCTCTTTCTTTAAGCAAGGAAAGAATTATGCATCCAGAGCCTGTTCCAATGTCAAGAATTTGTAGTTGAGATTTATTTGAGTAAATTTTTAATATTTTTTCTATCAATAATTCAGTATCTGGCCTTGGTATCAATACATCTTTATCAACATAAAAAACATTTTTCCAAAATGCTTTTTCATTAATTAAATAGGCAACTGGTTCTCCCTTTCTTCTTCTTTCAATTAGTTTTTTAAAAATATCTAGCTTTTCTGAGCTTACAACTTCCTCTGGATTAAGAATAAGATATTTTTTATCCTTTTTAATTAATTTTGATAACAATATTTCCGCATCTAATTGTGGATTCCTTATTTCATTTTCTTTCAAAATATTTATTCCTTCACTTATGGTTTTGCTTATATTCATATTAATCTAGATTACTTAATTTTTCTTCTTGTGCTTGCAATGTTAAAGTTTCTATCATCTCATCAAATGCTTCTCCTTCTAAAAATTCTTCAAGCTTATGAAGTGTTAAATTAATTCTATGGTCTGTAACTCTTCCCTGAGGAAAGTTATAAGTTCTAATTCTTTCTGATCTATCGCCAGTTCCAATTTTACTTTTTCTATCTTGAGATCTCTCTTGATCAATTCTGGATCTTTCCAAGTCGTATAATCTTGATCTTAATATTTTCATTCCTTTTGCTTTATTTTTATGTTGTGATTTTTCATCTTGTTGAGAGACTGATAATCCAGTTGGAATATGTGTAATTCTAACTGCACTATCTGTTGTGTTAACTGACTGCCCTCCTGGACCGCCAGCTCTGAAAACATCTATACGTAAATCAGAGTCATTTATTTTTAAATCAACTTCTTCTGCTTCAGGTAAAACTGCCACTGTTGCTGCTGAAGTATGTACTCTTCCTTGTGTTTCTGTATCAGGAACTCTTTGTACGCGATGAACACCACTTTCATACTTTAAAGTTGAATAAATATTTTTTCCTTTAATGGTTGCAATAACTTCTTTTAAGCCACCTGCCTCACTTTGAGACATGCTTATTAACTCTAAGTCCCATTTTTTTTTGTGACTTACTTTTTCATACATTTTAAAAAGATCTGAAGCAAACAAGCTTGCCTCTAATCCTCCTGTTCCTGCCCTAATTTCTATGATTGCATTTTTTTTATCAGCTTCATCTTTAGGTAATAAAAATAATTTTAATTTTTTTTCCCTTAATTCATTTTCAGATTTTAAACTTACTAATTCATTCTGAGCCATCGATTTAAAATCATCATCACTGCTTGAATCTTCTAGAATCTTTTCTAAATCCTGTTTTTCACTATCATAAGAAAAATATTTTTTTGCATCTTCTACTATTTCATTTAAATCTGAATATTCTTTTGATTTTTCAGCAAATAGTTTTTTATCTACTTCTCCTGAGGACAATTCCTTTTCCAATAATAAATGTTTAGAAATTAGATCTTCTATTGTTTTTTTAGGAATCATTTTTTTCTAGTTCAGTAGCTTTTTTTTCAACTTCACTTACTACTCTTGATATTATATCTTCTGATAAAACCTTTTCTGTTTGAATTCCAGATAAATAGAGCATATTATTACCTTTACCACCTCCAGTTATCCCTATATCCGTTAATGCAGCTTCTCCTGGGCCATTCACAACACACCCAATGATTGACAAAGTTAATGGGGTTTTTATATGTGAAAGTTTTTCTTCTAATTTTTTAACTGTATCGATTACTTGAAAGGCCTGTCTAGCACATGATGGGCAAGATATAATCTTTACACCTCTATTTCTTAGATTGAGAGATTTTAAAATTTCATTTCCAATTTTTACTTCTTTTACAGGGTCATCTGATAATGATATTCTAATAGTATCTCCTATTCCATCCATTAAAAGTGAACCTAGTCCAATTGATGATTTAATACTCCCAGGAATAAAGCTACCAGCTTCGGTTACACCTAAATGTAATGGATAATCTGTAACCTTTGATAGCTTTCTATATGCAGCTATCGAGAGGAAGACATCTGATGATTTAACACTCAATTTAAAATTAAAAAAATCTTTGTCCTCTAAGATTTTGATATTTCTTTGTGCACTTTCAACTAAAGCTTCAGGGCATGGTTCTTTATATTTTTCTAAAATATCTTCCTCTAGAGATCCTGCGTTAACCCCAACTCTTATAGAGCATCCATTGTTTTTTGCTGCACTCAGTACTTCATGAACTTTTGATTTGTCACCAATATTACCTGGATTAATTCTTAAACAACTAGCTCCATTTTCAGCTGCCTCAATAGCTCTCTTATAATGAAAATGAATATCGGCTACGATAGGTACAGAAACTCTTTTTGTAATCTCTTTAAGAGCTATTGTGGACTCTTGATCGGGACATGAAACTCTTACTATATCAGCACCCTCTTGATGAATATCATTTATTTGTCTAACTGTTTTCTCAACATCGGATGTTAAAGTATTAGTCATTGATTGAACTGATATAGGATTATCTCCACCAATTTTAACATCACCTACACTTATTACTTTAGTTTTTCTTCGCTTAATATCTCTAAAAGGTCTTATGCTCATTTTTAATTATCCAATTTAAATTCTTTGTGTAATGCTATTAATGCTTTTTTAGTATTCTTTTTATCAATTAAAACTGAAATTTTAATCTCTGAAGTTGAGATAACTTGTATGTTAATTTTTTTATTTGCAAGTGTTTGAAACATTCTAAAAGTAACACCAGGTGTTGTAATCATTCCAACTCCAATTATTGAAATTTTTGAAACACCTTTTTCAAATAATAATTTTCTATAATTAATAGTTTTATTTTCTTGAATTATTTTTTTTGTTTTGTTCAAAGCATCTGTTTTAATCGTAAACGTTAAATCTGTTTCTTTACCATTTGCAGAAATGTTTTGTACAACCATATCAACGTTTATTAAATTTTTAGATAATGGTTTAAAAATAGATGCAGCAACACCTGGTTTATCTTTTACACCAATTAGCGAAACCTTTGAGTCATTTTGAGTGGATGTGATTCCTGTAATAATTTTATTGTTAATTATATTAGATTTTTTAGTGATTAATGTTCCTGATTTTTTTATAAAAGAGGACTTAACTTCAATATCAATTCTATTTAATCTTGCATCTTGAATTGAAACTGGTTGCATCACCTTAGCGCCAAGGGAAGCCATTTCCAACATCTCCTCATATGAAATTACTTTAATTTTTTTCGCTTTTTTTAATTTATTTGGATCTGTAGTGAAGACACCTTCTACATCAGTATAAATTATACATCTTTCAGCTTTGAAAAATTTTGCGAGCATTATCGCAGTTGCATCAGATCCTCCTCTTCCAATAGTGGTAATTCTATTTTGACTATTTATCCCCTGAAACCCAGTAACAATTGGTATGCCACCTTCTTTCAAATACTTTATTATTTTATTTTTATTAATTAGATTAATTCTTGAATTCTTATGTGCTCCTACCGTAAGAAGTGGAACTTGCCAGGATAACCAAGACCTAGATTTATAGCCTCTATGAATTAATCTTCCAGCTATCAAAGAGCAGGAAACTTGTTCTCCTGAAGAAACTAAAACATCATGCTCAGAGTCAGAAAAATTATCACTTATTTCTAAAGATTTTTTTATTAACTCATTTGTCGCACCACTCATAGCTGATGAAACAACAATTACTTTATAATTTTTCTTTTTGTAGCCTACAATTATCTCGGCAACTCTTTTAATCTTTTTGATTGTACCGACTGAAGTGCCTCCAAATTTTAATACTACAATTTTCATGATAAACTATTATCTTAAATTTAAAAAATATTGAATAAATACATGTTGAATATAAAGTCAACTCACTAATGAAAAATAACACAATTAATAAAAAAGAAATAGAAAAATTTTCTAAAATTGCCGAAGAATGGTGGAATCCTAATGGAAAATTTAAACCCTTACATAACTTTAACCCTATAAGAGTTAAATATATAAAAGAAAATATAACTAGGAAATTTGGTTTAAAACATTCAAGCAAACCATTAAAAAATATTCAAGTATTAGATATTGGATGTGGCGGTGGACTGCTTTGTGAGCCTATGTTTAGAATGGGGGCAGAAGTAGTTGGAATTGATGCTTCTAAAAAAAATATTGAGGTTGCTAAATTTCATGCAAAAAAAAATAAACTTAAAATAGAATATAAAGCAACATCACCTGAAAAATTTAAGACAAATAAAAAATTTGATGTAGTTTTGAATATGGAGATTGTAGAGCATGTAGAGGATATAAATTTTTTTATTCAAGAAAGTTCCAGGTTATTAAAAAAAAATGGCTTAATGTTTGTGGCGACATTAAATAAAACATTAAAGTCTTATGCCTTTGCAATTTTAGGTGCTGAGTATATTTTAAAATGGTTGCCAATAGGAACTCATGATTGGGAAAAATTTGTAAAACCAAATGAATTAATCAATATCACAAAAAAAAATAAATTATCTTTAGAGAAATTAGAAGGTATGCAATTCAATATATTAAATAATACTTGGAAAATTAGTAACGATACATCTGTAAATTATATAGCTATTTTTATAAAAACTTAAGTTCTGTAACTAGCGTTAATTTCTATATATTTTTTTGTTAAATCCATTGTGAATGCTGTAAATTCTTTTTTTCCTAAATTAATATCAACTATTATATCAATTTTTTTTTCTTCTTTCATATAAACTGTAGCATCATCTTCCACATAGGTTTTAAGTAATTGTCCTTTTTCAATTATTTTTATATGTCCCAATTTTATGTTAAGTTTATTAACATCAATATCTACATCTGTTTTACCTATTGCCATTACAATTCTTCCCCAATTAGGATCACAGCCTGCAATAGCTGTTTTAACTAATGGTGAATTTGCAATCGAGAAAGCAATTTTTTTTGCATCTTCTTGTGTTTTGCAATTTTTTACTTGGACTGTGACAAATTTTGAGGCACCCTCTCCATCTGAAGCTATTCTTTTTGATAAATTTAATAACACCGAATGTAATGCTTTATCAAATTCTTTTATTTTTTCATCATTAATATTTTTAACATTTGTATTTTTTACTTTTCCAGTAGAAAAAATTGAAACCATATCATTAGTGCTTGTATCGCCATCACAACTTATTGCATTAAAAGTGGTTTCGATGTTTTTTTTGAGCAACTTACTTAATACTTCGTTTGAAAGCTCAGCATCTGTAAAAATATAACCTAACGTTGTTGCCATATTTGGAAAAATCATTCCTGAACCTTTTGCTATTCCATATATCTTGACTTTTGAATTTCCAATGTTGCATTCTTCCATTGCAAGTTTAGGCTTTAAGTCAGTTGTTCTAATCCCAAGAGCTGCTTTAATCCAAATCGGCTTATTTTGGGTATATTTAATTTTGCTAACTAAATTTGTTAAATTTTCTTTAATTTTTTCAGTTGGAAATTTTTCTCCAATTGTGCCAGTACAGCCAAAAAGAATTTCATTCGGTGAAATTTTTATTGGATTATTGTCATCTTCAATTTGCTTTTTTGATAGTTGTGATGATACCTCTTCAGCTATTTCCTTTAGGCCAAGATATCCGGACGTACCTGTAAACGCATTTGCATTTCTTGTATTTACAATTAAAGAGTATATTTTTTTGCTTTTTATACTCAGATTCCATTTGATATTTTCAGAAACTATTTTTGACTGTGTAAAAACTGAGGCATAATTCGCACCATCTCTAAAATAAAACATGACCAGATCATCTCTTGCATGATCATACAAATTTGCGCTAACAGTTGACAAAGCCACACCATCTATATGCTCTAAATCTTGAAAGTCATTCACTTTTGACTGTAACATATCTATGTTTATTAATTTTTTAAAATCAATTGCCATTATATTTAAATTTTTTATTTAATACCTATATTAAAAGATGTAATGAATTAATATATCAAAAAAATAATATGATTAATCCTCTAAATTTGTTCTCAAAACTACTTAAATCTAGCAATCAGAAAGAGCTTGATAGGATATCTAAGGTAGTAAAAAAAGTTAACTCTTTTGAAGGGGAAGTTAAATCGCTTAATAATATTGATTTTCCAATTAGAACTAAAAATTTAAAAGAAAGACTGAGTAATGGTGAAAATATCAACGAACTGTTACCTGAGGCTTTTGCTTTGGTTAGAGAAGCATCCAGCAGAGTAAGAAATGAAAGGCATTACGATGTCCAAGTTATTGGGGGGGTTGTTTTACATGAAGGAAAAATAGCAGAGATGAGAACTGGTGAAGGTAAAACCTTAACAATCACTCTTGCAGCATATCTTAATGCATTAAATGGTAATGGAGTACATGTCGTAACAGTAAATGATTACTTGGCTAAACGTGACTCAATTGAAATGGGAGAAATTTATAAATTTTTAGGTTTATCATGTGGTTATATTAATAATGAGCAAGATGATTATGAGAGAAAGAAAAACTATTCTCGAGATATCACTTACGCAACTAATAGTGAATTAGGCTTTGACTATCTAAGAGATAACATGAAATTTTCTAAAGAAGAAATGGTTCAAAGAGGACATTTTTTTACTATCGTAGACGAAATTGACTCCTGTTTAATTGATGAGGCTAGAACTCCACTTATTATTTCAGGTGCAGCAGAAAACAAAACTGAGCAGTATAATGCAATTGATAAATTAGTAAGAACATTAAAGCCTGAACACTATGAAATTGATGAAAAAGATAGAAATATACTATTAACAAATGAAGGAATAGATAATATAGAAAAAATATTTAATGATGCTGGCATTTTAAAAAATAATAATTTTTATGATCCACAAAACTTAAATTTAGTTCATCACGTAAATCAATCCTTAAGGGCAAATCAATTATTTGAAAAGGGGAAAGATTATATTGTTAAAGATGGTTCTTTAAAGATTATTGATGAACTCACTGGTAGAATTTTGGAAGGTAGAAGATTTGGTGATGGACTTCATCAAGCTCTAGAAGCCAAAGAAAAGATAGATGTTCAAGCAGAAAACCAGACACTTGCATCTATTACATATCAAAACTACTTTAAGTTATACAACAAAATCTCAGGCTGTACAGGTACAGCATCAACTGAAGCAGAAGAATTTTTTGAAATTTATAATCTTATTGTTGTGATAATTCCAACCAACAAAGAAATGGTAAGAAAAGATTGGAATGATAAAATTTTTAGAACTGAATTAGAAAAAAATGAAGCAATAACTAAAAAGATTTGTGAACTTCATAAAGTTGGTCAACCAATATTAGTCTTCACTTCAAGCATAAATAAATCTGAAATTTATTCACAATTCTTAAAAAAAGAAAATATAAAACATACTGTTCTCAATGCTAAAAATCACGAAAATGAAGCCGAAATCATAGCTAACGCTGGTAAGTTAAACTCAGTCATAATAACAACTAGTATATCTGGAAGAGGTGTGGATATCCAATTAGGTGGAAAAAAGGGAAGTGAACCAAATGAGCAACTAACTTTAAATAAAAATAAAATTAAGTCACTAGGTGGTTTATTTGTAATAGGTACCGAGAGAATGGAGTCTAGAAGGGTAGATAATCAAGCCAGAGGGAGAGCAGGTCGGCAAGGTGATGAGGGGAGTTCTATTTTTTATGTAAGTCTGGAAGATGATTTAATGAGAATTTTTGGCTCTGAGTCCATGAATAATATTCTTCAAAAACTTGGTTTAAAAGATGGTGAAAGTATTGACCATCCATGGATAAATAAAGCACTAGAAAGAGCACAACAAAAAGTTGAAGCTAGAAATTTTGACATAAGAAAAACTCTATTAAAGTTTGATAATGTATTAAATGACCAAAGACATGTCATTTTTTCTCAAAGAGAAAAAGTCTTAAATAACCAAGATATATTTGATTATTCAAATGAATTTTTATCAGAAATATTAGAAGACTTAATAAAATTAAAGAATGAGGGTCTGTCAAAAAGTAAGAATAGTGAGTTTTACAATCAATTAAAAATTTTGCTAGGAAAAAGTGTTAATGATGAAGAATTTGAAAATTTGGTAAATTCAAAAGAAGATGATGTTAAAGAAAAAATCAACTCAATATTTTTGTCTTCAAGAAATGAGAGAATTAAACTTTTAGATATTGATAAAGCTAAAGAAATTGAAAAAAGAATATTTCTCCAATGTATTGATCTAAATTGGAAATCTCATATTCAATATCTAGAACAACTTAGACAAGTCATTGGTTTAAGATCTTATGGACAAAGAGACCCTCTGGTAGAATACAAAAAAGAAGCTTTTAATCTTTTTGAAAATTTATTAAATAAATTGAAAATTGATTTAGTGACAATTTTAATAAATTTAAAAGTAGTACAAGAAAACAATAGCAAAGATAATAATTTTAAAAAAAATACAATCAAAGCCTCAGATAATCCTAAATGCTTAATTCTTTTAAAAAAAGGCAAAAAAATTTCACGAAATGAAAAATGTGAAGCTACTGGTAAAAAGTTTAAACAATGTTGTGGTGCTCTATAAATAAAATATTAGGCATCCAATCAAAATTACCACTAAAAATATAACACCAATATTTATTTTTGATGTAAAAAAGTTTTCAATCAAAATGTTAATTTTGTTTTTTTTCATACTTAGTGAGCTCAAATCATCTAGTTGACTTACAAAACCTTTATTTCTTCCGATTGTTAGAAATTTATTTTTTCTATGATTTAAAACTTGTTCACCTGTCATATTAAGAAACTCATTGAGATTATTTTCAATTGAACTTCTGACATTTTCTAAGATTAAATCTCTATCTCTATGAGCGCCTCCAACTGGTTCAGGAATTATTTCATCTATCACTTTTAAATTTAAAAGATCCTTAGATGATAATTTCATGGCTTCTGCAGCGTCTAAAGTTTTCTTTGGATCTCTCCACAGAATTGTGGCACATCCCTCAGGTGAAATTACAGAATAAATTGAATTTTCTAACATAATAACTTTATTGGATGAGGCTAATGCTATTGCTCCACCTGATCCTCCTTCCCCAATGATTATTGAAAATGTTGGCACACTCAGCTCCATGCAACATTCAATTGATTTTGCAATTGCCTCAGCTTGCCCTCTTTCTTCAGCTCCAACACCTGGATAAGCTCCTGGTGTATCTATAAAAGATATAATCGGAATATTAAATTTATTTGCTAGCCTCATTAATCTAATTGTCTTTCTATATCCCTCAGGTCTCATCATTCCAAAATTTCTATCAATTCTTGTTTCAAGGCTGTCTCCTTTTTCTTGGCCGATAACTAGAACAGAATTTTCATTAAATTTTGCAAAACCTGCTAAAACAGATTTATCCTCACCATAAAATCTATCCCCTGAAAGAGGAATAAAGTCTTGGAATAAATTATCTATGAAAAACTTAGCTTTAGGTCTGTCCTCATGTCTTGCAACTAAAGTTGTTTGCCATGGATCAAGATTAGAATAAATATCTTTTAATTTTTTATCTATTTCTTGCTGGGTATCAGAAATCTTTTTTGTATCAACCTCAGAAAGTCCATCTTCATTGTATGGGTCTTTTAGTTTATCAATTTCTGACTCTAAATTTTTAATGTCTGTTTCAAAATTTAAATAATTTTTCATTTATTTTTTTATTATTAATTAATTATCAAAAAAGGCAATAAAATGATTTAAATGTATAAAATTGAAAGCTAAATAATCATTCATTTATTTATTATTTGACTTAGTAAAGTTTACGTTTTAATCTATTACTATCGGGAGAGACTATTATTTAGCGCCGAAGGAGCAACAGCCCCGGAAACTCTCAGGCAAAAGGACCGATTGTGCATAACACTCTGGAAAGAGATTTTATCTCGCCGACGGAGCAAAACTCTCAGGCAAAAATACAGATGGGGTTAAAAGAGTGCTATGAAAAAAAAATACATTAAAATTAATAATCTTTCAGTATCAAGTGATCTTTTAAATTTTATTAATAATGAGCTTCTCAAAGATACAACAATATCTCCAGAAAATTTTTGGAAGGGTTTCGATAAAATTGTTCATGAGTTATCTCCAATAAATAGAGAATTAATTAAAACTAGAGATGAATTACAAAAAAAAATAGATGCCTGGCATATTAAGAATAAAGGTAATGAAATTAATATAGAAGAGTACAAGAAATTTTTAAAAGAAATTGGTTATTTAAAAGAAGTAGGTCCTGATTTTAAAATTAAAACTAAAAACATCGATGAAGAAATATCTAGTATTGCAGGGCCACAATTAGTGGTTCCAATAATGAACGAAAGATATGCGCTTAATGCAGCAAATGCTAGATGGATGAGTTTGTATGATAGTTTATATGGAACTGATGTAATTGAACAATCTGAGGATAGTGTATCTGAAAGATATGATCCACAACGTGGGCAAGATGTTATAAAATATGTTAGAGAGTTCTTAGATAAACATATACCAATTGAGAATACTAGCTGGAAAAATATATCAGGCTTAAATATTAAAGACGGAAATCTTATAATTAAAAAAGATGATAATGATTATAAATTAAAAAATACAGAAAAATTTATTGGTCATAGGGGGGATATTACAAAGCCATCTGGAATAATATTAAAAAATAACAACTTACATTTAGAAATAATAATTAATCCAAGAGCATTTAGTGCGGCTCATGATATCGCAGGTATAAGTGATGTTATTGTTGAAGCTGCTGTCACAACTATATGTGATAATGAAGATAGTGTTGCTGCTGTAGATGCGGAAGACAAAGTTATTTGCTATCGAAATTGGTTAGGGTTAATGAAAGGTGATTTGAAAACAACTTTTGTTAAAAATGGAAAAAAATTAGAACGTAAATTAAATCCTGACAGAAGTTATATATCCAAAGATGGTCAAGGGTTAAAACTACATGGAAGAAGCTTGTTGCTAGTAAGAAATGTTGGTCATCTTATGACAAACCCTGCAATTACTTTAAAAGATGGTTCAGAAATACCAGAGGGGATTATGGATGCCTTTATAACTAC
>Ga0209505_1001953_pt1 | contig 13536 bp, 17 predicted proteins | sample COGITO_mtgs_1103_2_FD_184794 | JGI IMG/M metagenome (GOLD analysis project Ga0209505, IMG submission 184794) | Pelagic marine microbial communities from North Sea - COGITO_mtgs_110331 (SPAdes) (version 2) | ecosystem: Environmental > Aquatic > Marine > Epipelagic ... | reverse complement strand
GAATTGGTTGCGGGGGACGGATTTGAACCGCCGACCTTCAGGTTATGAGCCTGACGAGCTACCAGACTGCTCCACCCCGCGGTATACTTAAATTCTATTCTTTAGCTTGTTAAGCTTTTTAACTCTTTTAATATTTTCTTGAAGAATTCTTTTTTTCTTCTCAGAAGGTTTTTCATAAGTATTTTTTAATTTTATCACTTTAAAAAAACCGTCTCTTTGTAGTTTTCTTTTTAAAACTCTTAAAGCTTGTTCAATATTATTATCTTTAACTTCTATTTTCATATTTGTTTCTAAAGCGAATTAAGTAGCATTATAAGATTTTATTGTCCATTAAATTTATGCATTGTTTGAAATTTCTTTTGATTGTTTTGCTTTTTCTTTTTCTTTTTTTTCTCTTTTAATTCTTCTCTCAGCTTTTTCTAGTGCTTCAACTAAATCTTTTTGGTTAAATAAATTTAAAGCAACAGGATCTTTTGGATTAAGATTATTGTAATTCCAATAGCTCTTATTTCTAATTGATGTAACAGAGTTTTTAGTAACACCTACTAACTTTGCAATTTGAGAGTCTTTTAACATATTATGTTGTCGTATAAGCCATAGAGCAGAGTCAGGCTTGTCTTGTCTTTTAGATAGTGGAATATATTTTTTAGTTTTTTTCTCAGTATTTGATATCTCAATATCACTACTTTTAATTTGAAGAGCTCTATTTTCATCTTTAGACGATAATTCTATTTCGTCTCTAGATAGTTGTCCTGAGATTATTGGATTGTAAGCTTTAATTCCTTTCGCAACTTCACCATCAGCAATCCCTTGAATTTCTACCTCATGTAGATTACAGAAATTTGCAATTTGTTTAAATGTTAATGTTGTGTTTTCTACTAACCAAACAGCAGTAGCCATTGGCATTAAAGGTGCGCTTGACATTTAATTTTTTTTATCTGATTTAAAGTTTTGGAATTTTTTATTAAATTTACTTATTCTTCCTTTATCCATTAATTTCTGTTTTCCACCAGTCCAGGCAGAATGTGATTTTGGATCAATTTCTAGTTTGAGTAAATCACCCTCAGCTCCCCAAGTTGATTTAGTTTCAAATTGAGTGCCATCAGTCATTTCGACTTTAATAGTGTGGTAGTTTGGGTGAATATCTTTTTTCATATCGAGACTTATAGCAAAAGAATTTTAGAACACAATTAAAAGTTCTCTAATTTTTGTAACATTTTGGCATTTATTGCATCACTAGAAGCTTTTATATCAATATTTTTTATATCAAATTTATCAATATCATTCACTATTCCACCAGCCTCTTTAATCAATAGTGCTCCTGCCGCAACATCCCATAAGTTAATTTTATTTTGAAAAAATCCATCAAGTCTACCAGAAGCCACATAAGCCAAATCTAGAGCAGCAGATCCACTGCATCTCATATTGAGATCACTAAATTTTAAACCTTCGTGATTGCTTGAAAATAGACAATCATCTAAAGAATTCTTTTTGGAAACTCTTAATCTTTGATTGTTTAAAAATGCACCTTTATCTTTTTCTGCAAAAAACATTTCATCTTTAATTGGATCAAATATCAAACCACTCAAAATTTCATTTTTAGATTGATGAGCAATACAAATTGCAAAATGTGGTATTCCATGAAGAAAGTTGGTAGTTCCATCAATTGGATCAATTATCCAAATATTTTCTTTGTCTTTGTTTTTAATAGTTCCAGTTTCTTCAGTTATAAAAGAATAATTTTTTTTAGTATTTGATAATTCTTCAATCAAGATTTTTTCAACATGTCTGTCTGTTTTTGTCACAAAATCGCGAGGTCCTTTTTTTGATACCTGTAATTTTTCAACTTCTCCAAAATCCCTAATTATTGATTTTGACGCTTTTTCGACAGCCTTAATCATTATGTTGAGATTTGCAGAAATAGAAATCATTGAGATTATATCTTTTTTATATATTCTAAAGTTCTAGTATCAATAATTACCTCATCACCTGAGTCAATAAACGGAGGGACTTGAATACTTAAACCATTATCTAGTGTTGCGGGTTTATAAGATGACGAAACCGTTTGTCCCTTTAATGCAACATCTGTAGTTTCTATTTTACATGTGACTTGGTTTGGAAGCTCAATAGAAATTGGGTTTTCATTATAAAAACTTATAGATACTTCAAGATTTTCAGTAAGTAATTTTCCTTTATCACCAATAATTTCTTTTTTAATTTCACTTTGTTCAAATGTTTTTGGATCCATAAAAACATAATTATTCTCATCAGCATATAAATAATTAAAATTTGTTTCTTCAAGTGATGCTTTTTCAACAGTTTCACTAGATCTAAATCTTTCATTTAGTTTAGTGTTTTTTCCAACACTCTTCATTTCAACTTGAGCAAAAGCTCCACCTTTACCAGGCTTTACATGTTGAGTTTTTAAAACTTGCCACAAGTCATTTTTATACTCCAAAAGCATTCCAACTCTTATTTCTCCAGCATTAATTTTCATTTTAAATTATCTATAGTTTCTAAAGGTTTTAATTTTTTATTATTCCAAACGTAGCTTGAAATAGCTAATAAATTAGCATTGTTCAATAACAGTTTTTTATAATTGTAATTATTGATACCTCCAATTGCAACTATAGGGGTTTTGGTCAATTTTTTTGCTTTATTTAAAACTTTTGTTGTAGCTCTGTAATTAACATTTTTTGTTTTAGTTGGAAAAAAAGCTCCAAAAGCAATATAGCTTGCTTTTTCTTTAATAGCAGCTTTTGCTAATTTAATTGAATTATGACAGGTACTACCTATTATTTTATTTCCAATAATTTTTCTCGCTTCATTAATACTGGTATCTTTTTGGCCTAAATGACAACCGTCAGCATTAAGTTTTTTTGCAAGTAACGGATCGTCATTTACTAAAAATTTTACATGATATTTTTTACAGATCAGGTTTATTTTTCTTCCAATTAAAATCTTATTTTTTAATGAGTATTTTTTAAGCCTAAGTTGAAAAAAACTAACTTTACCAGTACCCAAAACTTCTCTTAAATCTTGGTAGAACTGAGTATAAATATTATTTGGAGAAATAAGATAAATGAATTTTTTTCTATTTGTTTTCAAGCTCAATTGACCATTTTCCTTGAGCAGCTAGAGTATTCATTTTTGCTCTATGATTAAAAACTTGTTGAGTTCCTTCGATATTCTTAATATCTTTTGACCAGAACTTCAAAGCACTTTGTTGAAGAGCTCTACCGTACGAATAAGTCATAATAAAGTTAGTATTGTTATTTTTATTTATCAAATTCAAATTTTCCGTTGCTTCAACTTCTGATTGACCACCAGATAAAAAGGCAATACCAGGAACTTCAGACGGCACCGACTCTTTTAGACACTTTACCGTATTTATTGAAACATCTTCCCCTGAAGATTTATTTTTCGAGTCACTACCTGCTAAAATCATATTAGGTTTTAATATTATTCCAGTTAGATCAATCTTATGAAGAATTAATTCGTCAAAACATTTTTTTATAACTTCTGAAGTTTTATTAAAACAATCTTCAGCTGAATGATCACCATCCATTAAAACTTCAGGCTCAACTATTGGAACCATACCACACTCTTGAGCAAGAGCAGAGTATCTCGCTAGTGCGTGCGCATTCGAATGAATTGAAAGTTTGCTAGGATATTTTTTACCAATATTATAGACACCTCTCCATTTTGTAAATCTTGCACCAAGTTCATAATATTTTTTTAATCTTTCTCTTAATCCGTCTAAACCTTCAGTAATTTTTTCTTCTGGTGAGTTAGCTAAAACTTTAGCACCAGTATCAACTTTAATTCCTGTTACTGCTCCTGCTTCTTCAATCATTTTTGGAATAGATTTTCCAGTACTTGTTATCTGATTAATTGTTTCATCAAATAAAATTACTCCACCGATACAATCTTTCATTTTTTCTGATGAAAAAAGAGCTTCTCTAAATAGTAATCTATTTTCTGGTTTTGAAGGTACATTGACAGAGTCTAATCTTTTTGTCATTGTTCCAATACTTTCATCAGCAGCTAAAATTCCTTTGCCATTTGAGAGTATTTTTAATGCTATGTTATTAAGTTCTGACATTTTAATTTAGCGCTTTTATACCAGGAATTTCTTTTCCTTCAAGGTATTCTAGGAAAGCTCCACCAGCAGTTGAAACAAAATTAAATGTATCTAATTTGTCAAATTTATTTATTACAGCAACAGTTTCTCCACCACCAGCAACAGCATAAATTTTATCTTTAACTCTTTTGCCAGCAATAATTTCTAAAATTTCTTTTGTTCCATTAGCAAAGTTTGGATTTTCAAAATATCCAGCAGGACCATTCCATAATACAGTATTTGATTCATTAATTATATTTTTTATGGATGTGATAGTCTTAGGTCCAATATCCAATATCATTTCATCATTATTAACTTCATTAATCTCTTTTATTGTTCCACTTCCATTAAGTGTTTTTGAAACTACAACGTCAAGAGGATAGTATATTTTACAATCATGAGTTTCAGATTTTTTTAATATTTCTCCCACAAGATCTTTATAACCATCATCACACATTGATTTACCTATATTTATTCCTGTATTTTTAAGCATTGCATTACCCATCCCACCTACAATAATTATATTATCAAAATCTTTTATTAAATTTGAAATTATATTAATCTTTGTGGAAATTTTTGAACCTCCAATTATACAGGTAACAGGTCTTACAATCTTAGATGTTATTCTTTTTAAAGCATTTATTTCCTCAACAAATTGTAAACCACAATAGGATGGAATGTATTTAGTAATTCCTTCAATTGAAGAATGGGCTCTATGCGAACATGAAAAAGCATCATTAACATATATATCACCTAGACTTGAAATTGTTTTTGAGAAAGAATCTTCATTTTTTTCTTCTCCCTCATAAAAGCGTATATTCTCCATCATCATAACTGAACCATTCGGAATTTTATTAATTTCATCTAAAGTTTTTTCATTAATCACATTTTTATTGAATAAAACTTCTATATTTAAAAGATCAGATAGTTTTTTTGAAATAGGCTCAAGAGACATTCCATCAATAATTTTTCCTTTTGGGCGTCCGATATGAGAAAATATTATTATCTTGGCTTCTTTTTTTATCAATAATTTTATTGTAGGTAAGATTTTTATTATTCGTGATGCTTCAGTTATTGCTCCATCTTTCATAGGAACATTTAAGTCTACTCTGACTATTACTTTTTTTCCCTTTAAAATAAGATCTTGATCTGAAATACTTTTCATTAAAATTTAAATTTTATGCAGATATTCAGCAATGTCACACATTCTATTTGAAAAACCCCACTCATTATCATACCAGGCTGAAATTTTTCCCATGTTTTTGCCAACAACACTTGTTAAAGAAGAGTCAATGATTGCTGATGCTGAATTGTGATTAAAGTCAATAGATACCAATTTTTCATTCGTAATTTCCAATATTTTTTTGGATTGATTATTTGATGCTTCTTTAAAAACATCATTAATTTTTTCTTTTGTTATTTCTTTTTTTGTACAAAAAACTAATTCAATAAGGGATACATTTGGAGTTGGAACTCTCATAGCGACACCTTCCAACTTCCCTTTTAATGAAGGAATTATTTCTCCTATAGCTTTTGAAGCTCCTGTGGATGTTGGAACAATCGATTGACTTGCAGATCTTGCTCTTCTTGGATCTTTATGAGAATTATCTAAAATTCTTTGATCACTTGTAAAAGCATGAATCGTGGTCATAAAACCTTTTTCAATTTCAAAATTTTCATGAAGTACGTTTGCAACAGGCGCCAAACAATTTGTAGTACATGAAGCAGCTGAAATTATTTGATCATTTTTTGTAAGCTCATCCTCATTTACACCAAAAACAATAGTTTTATCTGCATTTTTACATGGAGCAGAAACTATAACTTTTTTTGCACCATTATTAATGTGTGCTAGTAGTTTTTCTTTTGAATTAAATTTTCCAGTGCACTCAAAAACATAATCAACACCATACCTTTTCCAATTAATATCTTCAATTTTTGATTCTTGGGAAAAAGTAATCTTATTTTTATTTATAATTAAATGATTTTCATCATAATCAAGGTCTGCATTAAACTTTCCATGAACAGAATCGTATTTAATTAGAACACAACTTGTTTCAGAATTTGACCTGTTATTGATATGTTTTATTTTTATATTTTTATTTTGACTTTCAATGATTGCTCTAATAACCATTCGTCCGATTCTTCCCATTCCATTTATTCCAACATTTATAGTCATGTTTTCATTCTAACAAGTTTTTTTGATTTGTTTGCAATGTTTGCTGCTGTCAAACCAAAATGTTTATAAATTTCTTTGTATGGTGCACTTTTACCAAATGTATCAATTCCAAAAGTTAAACCACTATTACCAACATATTTTTTCCAACAATCTGTTGATGCCGCTTCTATAGAAATTTTTATATTTGTTTCATTGATAATTTTTTGTTTGTATGAATTGGATTGTGAGTCAAAAAGATCTTGGCAAGGCATCGATATCACTTTTGAATATATCTTATCTTTGGCCAATTTATGACTAGTTTCAATTGCCAAATTAACCTCAGAACCACTTGCAAGTATTGTTAAATGAATCTTTTTGTTTGTTCGTAAAACTTCATATGCTCCAAAAGAACATTTATTGATGTTAGAATATTTTTTTCTTATTGGATCAAGGTTTTGCCTGGTCAAAGATAAAACACTTGGTGTTTTTGAACTTTTTAATGCATGTTCCCAACATTCAATAGTTTCCATTCTGTCTGCGGGCCTAAAAACATTAAGATTTGGAATAGAACGTAAGCCTGACAATTGTTCTATTGGTTGATGAGTTGGACCATCTTCACCAAGACCAATTGAGTCGTGTGTCATAACATAAATAACTCTTTGTTCCATTAGTGCTGAAAGTCTTATTGATGGTTTGCAATAATCTGAAAATATTAAAAATGTTCCACCATAAGGAATAAAGTTACTATGAAGGGCAAGTCCATTCATTATCCCACTCATTGCATGTTCTCTCACACCATAGTGAATGTAATCACTATTAAAGTCACCTGGCTTTATTATTTTGTGATGTTTTGTTTTAGTATTGTTAGATCCTGCTAAATCAGCAGAACCTCCAATTAAATTATTACTAACACTAGTCAATGCATTTAAAGTAAGTTCCGAGGATTTTCTTGTTGCTAAACTTTTCAGTTCTTTAATTGCATTCTTTTTTTCAGTTTTTAAAATTTTTGTAAAATTATTTTTTAGCAAATTATTTATTATTATTTTTTTTCTTTTATAAATTTTGTTCCAATTATTCTCAAGTTTTTGACCTTTTTTTCCAATTTTTTTCCATTCATTTAAAATTTTATTTGGAATTTCAAAAGGTTTGTAATTCCAATTTAGAGCATTTCTTACGAGCTTAATTTCATCTAAACCTAGAGGACTTCCATGAGATGATGATTTGCCTGATTTATTTGGTGAGCCATAACCAATTTTAGTTTTACAAGAAATAACAGTTGGTTTTTTAGAATTTTGAACTTTTTTTAATGCTTTAAAAATTTCTTTTTCATCATGCCCATTAATAAGAATGTAGTCCCAGCCATAGCTTTCAAATCTTTTTTTAAAATTATCTGACACTGCTAAACTAGTTGGTCCATCAATTGATATCGAATTATTATCAAAAAGCATTACTAAATTTTTAAGCTTTAAATGCCCAGCCAAACTCATTGCTTCGTGACTTATTCCTTCCATTAAGCAGCCATCACCTGCTAAAACATATGTTTTATGATTTATAATTTCTTTACCTAGCTTTCTCTTTAAAATTTCTTCAGCAATTGCAAAACCAACTGCGTTAGCTATCCCTTGACCAAGAGGTCCTGTTGTAGTTTCGATGCCAGTCTTAGGATGGTATTCTGGGTGTCCTGCACATATTGAGTTAAGTTTCCTAAACTTCTTAATATCGTTAAGAGAAATACTTTTATATCCAGTTAAGTATAATAAAGAATAGAGTAGCATGGAGCCATGTCCTGCTGATAAAACAAATCTATCTCTATTTAACCAATCTGGATTTTTTGGATTAAATCTTAGAAAATTTTTAAATAAAACGGTTGCTACATCAGCCATACCCATTGGCATCCCAGGATGACCAGAATTTGCCTTTTGTACTGCATCAATTGATAAAAATCTGATGCAATTAGCTAAATCATTGTGTAGTTTACTCAAAATTATCCTGACTAGACTAAGAAGAATCTATTTAATAATATAAACATATATATATGAATTCTATAAACGAAAAAGAAAAAAAACTAAATACTGCTTTAGATGAACTAAAAAATTTAGATCTCAGCAATCCTAATTTACGAAATAATATTGAAAACTTAAACTCACAAAAAACTCAATTAGAAATTGAAAAATCTCAATTAGAAGATAAATATAAATCATTATTAGAAGAGCATACAAGTTTAAGTAAAAAACTTGATGAAATCCAAAATAAAGAAAAGTTAGAGCAAAAAAAACAGACAGAGTTTTCAGAAAAAATTGATGAATTAAATCAGGAAACAGATACTTTATTGGAAGAAATTGATAAATGGCAAATGTAAGTATTAAATTTAATAATAAAGAATTTTTATTATCATGTGAAGATGGTCAAGAAGAACATCTTGAGGAATTATTAATTCATATCAATCAAAAGTTTAATGATTTAAAAAATAATTTAGGAAACCTTGGGGAAAATAAATTACTTTTAATTACTGCTGTAAAAATCATGGATGAATACTTTGAAACTAAAAAAAAAGTTGATCAAAAGAAGAGTGAATTAAAAGATCTTTCCAATAAATTTAAAGAATTAAAATCACTTGTTTATGATTACAGAGACAATAAAGAAGGTGAGATTCAAGAATTACAAACAAACCATCTAAATTTTAAAAACGAAATTGAAGCTAATCAAAAAAAATATGAAAAATTGATTGATGAGGCGGCAGATGAAATATCTGACTTTGTTGAAAAAGCAAAGTCGGAAAATTTATCTCAATAAATTCTTGTGAATAAATCTAAGTTAAGAAGTAAAATTTTAAAGCTTAGAAAAAAAAATTTCAATGAAAGCTTAAAAATCAATTGTGAAAAATTTTTTTCTTTTTTTCAAAAACATAAATTTAACCTTAAAAATCTAGGTGGATATTATCCCTCTAATTTTGAAATTGATGACTTAGAAATTTTAGAATTTTTAGAAAAGAAAAATTGTAAAATTTCACTACCAATTATAAAAAAAAATAATCAAATGGATTTTTTTAAATGGTCAAAGAATGACCCGTTAAAAATTAACAAATATGGCATCCCTGAACCCGTTTCATCAAAAATATTTTATCCAGATATTTTATTAGTTCCATTAGTTAGTTATGATAATGATTTTAATAGATTAGGTTATGGTGGGGGATTTTATGATCGTTATATTGAAAAAATTGAAAAAATTAAAAAGGTTATTAAAATTGGATTAGCTTTTTCATGTCAAAAATTAAAAAATATTCCAATAAACCAATATGATAAAAAATTAGACTTCATAGTTACAGAAAAAGAAATTTTAAAATGAGAATATTATTTTTAGGAGATGTTGTTGGTATTTCTGGTTGTTCAAAATTAATGAATAATCTTTTAAATGAAATTAAATTAAAAAAAATAGATTTTGTGATTGTTAATGGTGAAAATGCAGCACATCAAGGCGTAGGTTTAACTAAAGAAATATGCAATGATTTTTTTAATTGTGGTGTCGATGTAATTACCACAGGAAACCATGTGTGGGATCAAAAAGAGATAATGGAGTTTATAGATAAAGAAGAAAGATTATTACGTCCTAAAAATCTTTATGAACCAGCGCCAGGAAAAGGTTTTAATATTTATAACACTAAGAGCAATATTAAGATTGGAGTTCTTAATTTAATGGGCAATGTTTTTATGAAAAAATGTGAAGACGTTTTTGAGATTTCTGAAAAGTTTCTTAAACAATATAAATTAAAAGAAGACTATGATTTATTGGTAGTAGATTTTCATGGCGAAATAACGAGTGAAAAAAATGCAATCGGACATTTTTTTGATGGCAAAGCGACATTAGTTGTTGGAACACATACTCATATACCCACTAATGATGCTAGAATTTTAAAGAGTGGAACTGGCTATCAAACAGATGCGGGTATGTGTGGAGACTACGATTCAGTTATTGGTATGAATACTGAAAATTCATTGAATAGATTTTTGAAGAAAAATTCAACAAAACATTTTCCAGCATTGGGAGAAGCTACTTTGTGTGGTGTAATTGTTGATTGTAATATAGAAACTGGATTAGCAAATAATATTGAAAGTTATATTAGTGGGGGCCAGTTAAGTAAAACTTAGAGAAAATTATGTCAGGTCATTCAAAATGGGCAAGTATTAAACATTCAAAAGGTAAGGCAGATAAACAGAGATCTAAAATATTTTCTAAATTATCAAAAGAAATAAGTGTAGCGGCAAAACTTGGTGATAAAGATCCTGTGATGAATCCGAGACTAAGATCTGCTATTCAGGCTGCAAGATCAGCTAATATGCCAAAAGACAATATTGAAAGAGCAATTGATAAATCTTCAGCAGCAGCAGAGTCAAATTTTGAAAATTTAAGATACGAAGGGTTTGGCCCAGATAAAATTGCAGTAATTGTAGAAACTTTAACTGATAATAAAAATAGGACTGCTTCGAATATTAGAACCATATTTCAAAAAAATGGTGGAAGTTTAGGTACACAAGGGTCTGCATCACATAATTTTAACCAATTAGGTATTATTAAGATTGATAAAAAAGAAATTTCTGAAGAAAATATATTTGAGCTAGCGATTGAATCTGGAGCAGATGAATGTATTTCTCATGATGAATTTCATGAAGTTCAATGCATAATGAGTGAAATTTATAATGTAAAAAAAAAGTTAGAAAAAATAATCTCAAATTTTATTTCTACAGAAATTGAGTGGGTTCCACTAAATAGTGTTGATGTGAATAAAGAAAGAGAAGAGCCAGTAATTAATTTTTTAGAAACACTAGAGGATGATGATGATGTGCAAAACGTTTATTCAAACGTAAACTTTGGTAATAACTAATGCTAGTTATTGGAATTGATCCAGGAATCTCAGGCTCAATTTGTTTCTTTCAAGATGGAAAAATTATTGATGTGGTTGAAATGCCCACAATGATAGAGGGAAAAAAAAATAAAAAGCAAGTAAATGGCTCTCAAATTTTTAATGAAATTTCAGAAAGAATTAAAAAAATTGATAAAAAGGATATTAAAGTAATCATAGAACAAGTATCAGCAATGCCAGGTCAAGGCGTGACTAGCATGTTTAATTTTGGTCAGTCATATGGAATACTAAAAGGAATATGCTCAGCAATGCAATTACCAATGTATTTTGTGAGACCAACAAAATGGAAGAAATATTTTAATCTTATTAATTCTGAAAAAGATGCAAGCAGAACAAAGGCAATTGAAATTTTTCCTTATTTTTCAGCTCAATTATCCAGGAAAAAGGATAGCAATAAAGCTGATGCTATTTTAATAGCCAGTTTTTATTATGAAACTTACAAATTAGCAGAGTAATCAAAAAATATAAGACAAATTCATGACACATTTAAGTGTGAAGAGTAATTATGGAAGCTGATATCGCATCACAAGCAGTTGGACTGGGTACAAATACAGATTTTACATTACTAAGCTTATTTTTAAGAGCAGATATAGTTGTCAAATCAGTAATTATAATCCTAATAGTTTGTTCAATTTACTCTTGGGCTGTAATTATTGAAAAATTTAGATTATTTAGAAAAATAAATAAATCATCAGAAGAATTTGAGGAAAAGTTTTGGAATTCTAAATCTGCAGAGAATTTCTACAATGGTTTACCAACTAATTTAGAGGATCCAATGGCTTTAGTTTTTCAGGATTCTATGGAAAGTTTATTAAAAAAGAAATCTAAAACAAATATAAGTGAGAGAATGACTGCAATGTTAGAAGTTGGAGTTGAAAAACAGATGACAAAAATTGAAAAAGGATTTACTTTTTTAGCAACAGTTGGTTCTACAGCTCCTTTTATAGGTTTGTTTGGAACAGTTTGGGGAATAATGAACTCATTTCAATCGATAGCAATATCAAGAAATACTAGTTTAGCTATTGTAGCCCCAGGAATAGCAGAAGCATTATTTGCTACGGCCCTAGGATTGCTAGCGGCAATACCAGCGGTTATTGCCTATAATAAATTTAATACCGACTCACAGAAATATTCTCAAAAACTGGAAAATTTTTCAAAAAGATTTTTAACAATTATTTAAATGGCTTTTAAACTTAATCGTTTATCAAAAGAACCCATTAGTGAAATTAATGTAACTCCTTTCGTAGATGTTATGCTGGTTCTTCTTATTATTTTTATGGTTACAGCACCATTATTAACTGTAGGAGTGCAAGTTGATTTACCAGAGAGTTCTGCAGATTCTCTTCCAGAAGAAGCGGAGCCACTTACTCTTTCAATTAATTCAAAAGGTGAAATATTTATTCAAGAAGCAAAAGTTGAATTTGATAATATAATTGCAAAAGTTTTAGCAGTTTCAAAAAATAGAACAGATACAAGGATTTATGTTCGAGGTGATAAAACTATTAACTATGGAAGAGTGCTTGAAATAATGGGCTTATTATCAGGTTCTGGTTTTACAAAAGTTGCACTAATATCAGAACCATTGAAGCAAAGGTAATTTGAAGTGAATAGAAGTTTATTTATTTCTTCTGTTTTACATGGTGCTTTGATTTTTATTACAGCTATGAGCTTACCTTTTTTAGCAAAAAAACCGCTTGATATTCCACCAATAGTTTCTGTTGAATTAATACAGATAGCGGAAAAAACAAATATACCATTTGCTCCAAAAGCAAAAAAGATAATTGAGAAAAAAAAGAAAAAAAAATTAAAAGAGAAAGAAAAAAAATTAGTATCAGAGCAAGCGCCTCCAAAAAAAGTTAAAAAAACAAAAACTAAAACAGTTGTTTCTTTGGATGAAAATAAAGAAAAAATTGAAAATCAAACCCCTGAAGCAGTACCATTGCCAGATAAAACAGTTAAGAAAATTGAGACAAAAAAAGAAAATAAACAAAACCCAGACAAATTAGATGAAGAGGTGAAACAAGTTTCGGAATTTGAAAAAAAAGAATTTGTTGACTTAGATAATATTGCAAAACTAATTGATAAAGCAAAAGAAGATACAGCAGAATTGATTAAAAAAAATAACGATATTACTCAAGATCAAGATAAAAATATTGTAACTTCAGGGTTAACTTTGAGTGAAGAAGATGCTTTAAAAGCTCAAATTTTTGGATGCTGGAGTATTCCTCTGGGATTACCTTATAATGAAGATTTGTTAGTAAGAATTAAATTAATGCTTGAGCCAGATGGTTCGGTGGCAAAAACTGAAATATTAGATCATGCAAGAATGAATAAACCAGG
>Ga0209505_1001937_pt1 | contig 13610 bp, 13 predicted proteins | sample COGITO_mtgs_1103_2_FD_184794 | JGI IMG/M metagenome (GOLD analysis project Ga0209505, IMG submission 184794) | Pelagic marine microbial communities from North Sea - COGITO_mtgs_110331 (SPAdes) (version 2) | ecosystem: Environmental > Aquatic > Marine > Epipelagic ... | reverse complement strand
TTAAATTTTGGTAGTCCTGAAAATGAAGAAAATATGGGTGAGTTTGTTGAATGTGTTCAAGGATTAGGTGAGGCAAGTGCGTATTTGGATTTCCCAGTAGTATCAGGAAACGTTTCTTTTTATAATCAAACAAAAGATGTTGGAATTAAACCTACTCCTACTATTGGAGGTGTTGGTTTAATTAAAGATTACGAAAATATGGTAACCATGGATTTAAAAGAAGTTGATAATATACTTTTGGTTATTGGTAAAACTGAAGGTCACTTAGATCAAAGCTTATTTGCAAGAGAAATCTTAAGTGAAAAAAATGGACCCCCACCCGAAATTAATCTTTTTAATGAAAAAAATAATGGTGAAACAATCTTAAGATTAATTGATCAAAAATTTATAAAATCAGCTCATGATGTCTCTCTTGGTGGAATAGTTACCGCTCTTTCAAAAATGTGCATTAAAGGAAAAAAGGGTGCAACTCTTAAAAAACCTAATTATTTGATAAATGAATTTGAATATTTATTTGGTGAAGATCAAGGAAGATATATTATTGAAATTAGTAAAGATGATCTTAAAAATGTAACTAAAATTCTTAAAGATAATTCTGTTCATTATGATGAGCTTGGAATGGTCAATGAAGGTGATTTAATCATAAATGATAAGACAAAAGTATCAATTGACGATTTGATTAAATCGCATACAACTTGGCTAACTAACTACATTAGTAACTAATATGGCAATGGATTTAAAAGAAATTGAGACACTGATTAAAGAAGCTATTTCTGATGCAATTGTTGTGATTGAAGATTTGGCAGGTGATGGTAATCATTATTCAGCAACAGTGACCTCTAAAGAATTCTCTGGAAAAAGTAAAATTGAACAACACAAAATGGTCTATAATTCTTTAAAAGGAAAAATGGGCAATGAACTGCACGCATTAGCAATTAAAACAAAGGAACAATAATGGATGATAATACAAAAAATTTAATTCAAGGTCATATTGATACAAACGAAGTCTGTTTATTTATGAAGGGAACTCCTGATGCTCCTCAGTGTGGTTTTTCTATGGCAGTATCAAACATGTTAAAAATTTTAGAAGTTAAGTATCAAGGAATTAATGTTTTAGAATCTCAAGCACTAAGAGAAGGTATAAAAGAATTTAGTGACTGGCCTACTATTCCACAAGTTTACATCAAAGGTGAATTTATTGGTGGCTGTGACATCGTTAAAGAAATGTATGAAAACGGTGAGCTCAAGAAAGTACTTGAGGATAAAGGAATAAATTTTAAAAAATAAAATTTTATTATCTAGAGTAATATTCGATTACTAGATTAGGTTCCATTACAACAGGATATGGAACTTCTTCAAACTTAGGTGTTCTAACAAAAGTAACTTTTTTGTTCTTTTCATCTAATTGAATATATTCAGGAGTTTCTCTTTCTTTATTTGCTAAAGCAATATCAATAAAAGCTAATTGTTTTGACTTGTCTCTAATTTCAATAACATCCTCTTCTTTAACAACATAACTGCCAATATTAACTTTCTTGCCATTAACTCTTACATGGCCATGGTTAATAAGTTGTCTTGCAGAAAAAACTGTAGTTGAAAATTTAGCTCTATACACAACTGAGTCTAATCTTCTTTCAAGCAAACCAATTAAATTTTCACCAGTATCCCCTTTTAACATGGTTGCTTTTTTATAAATATTTCTGAATTGTCTTTCATTAATGTTACCGTAGTAACCTTTTAGTTTCTGTTTTGCTTGAAGCTGAATTCCATAATCAGATGGCTTACCTTGTCTAGACTGACCGTGTTGTCCTGGTCCATAGGCTCTAGTGTTAAAAGGACTTTTGGGTCTACCCCATAAGTTTATTTTAAGTCTTCTGTCAATTTTGTGTTTAGAACTAATTCTTTTTGTCATTTGATAGGAGGGTTTATAAACTTACTCATTATTTTGTCAATCAACCTTTTTTGGCTAGACTTGCAAATACACTTGATAAAATACGCGTTTCCTTCTCTGAAAGCTCCATTTTAGAAAAAATACTTCTTAAGTTTTCAAGCATAATGGGTTTCTTTTCTAAAGGTTTAAAAAAGTCTTTTTCTTCAAGTTTGTTAATGCATAAGTTAGTCATAGCTTGCACATCTTTCTTGCTAGCTAAAGTTACTTTCTTTGACTTGGAGTAGTTGGCACTTTTTAAATTGATAATACTTGCAACTGTATGGGCAATAATAATAACACTATGAGATAGATTTAGTGACTTAAAATCAGGATTAGTTGGAATTTGCATAGTGTAATTAGCATAACTAATCTCATTGTTAGATAATCCAGACGCTTCTGAACCAAATAAGAAAGCAACTTTTTTACTGAAATCAATTTTTTTAAGATCTTCCAAATTTAAATGTTTGATATTCTTATTTCTAAACCTTGCTGACGTTGCAATAACATAATCTACTTTTTTTACAGCCGTCTCTAGGGTTTCATGAACTTTAGCATTAGTGATTAAATCTTTTGCACCTACAGAGGTTGCTAAAATTTTATCGTTTGGAAAAATTGGCTTTGGCTTAACTATAACTAGTTTTTTAAAGTTAAAGTTTTTAATTGCTCTAGCACAAGCACCGATGTTTTCAGATAGTTGGGGTTGGTGTAAAATAAATGAAATATTATTAAATGACATTAAAGACTAGCTGGAGCATTATCTTTGAATAACTTATAATCCAAACTATCAACTAATGCTTTAAATGAAGCATCAATTATATTTGCTGAAACTCCAATAGTGAACCAGTTCTTACCTTTTGAGTCAGTGCTCTCAATTGAAACTCTAGTGATGGCTTCTGTACCTGTATTTAAAATTCTAACCTTGTAATCTACTAATTTAAGATCTTTCAAATAAGATGAGTATTTATTTAATCTCTCAACATTTTGTCTAATAGCATTATCCAATGCATTAACTGGACCATTTCCTTCACCAGTACAAACAATTTTTTTTCCATCAACCTCTAACTCTGCTTTTGCAGATGAAATAATTTTTCCAGAAGAATCTTTTTTAACTGAAACATCGTATTCTTTAATTGAGATATATGTTGGTATTTTACTGATAATTCTTCTAGCTAGTAATTCAAACGATGCATCTGCCCCATCGTAACTATAGCCAATAAATTCTCTGTCTTTTACTTCATCTAATAATTTTTTAATCTTAGGATCACTTTCCTCTATTTCAATACCAATAGATCTTAATCTTGAGATGATATTAGATTTTCCTGATTGATCTGAAATTACAATATTTCTAGAATTACCAACTTCTTCTGGATCGATATGTTCATAAGTCTTTGGATCTTTTTGAACTGCTGATACGTGAAGGCCACCCTTGTGAGAAAAAGCAGCAGCACCAACATAAGGTAAATGTTTATTAGGTTTTCTATTTAATATTTCATCTAATAATCTAGAACATTGAGTTAAATTTTTGATATTATTGGGCTTAATTTGTAATTGAAATTTTTCATTAAAATCATTTTTTAAAAAGAATGTTGGAATTAATGACATTAAGTTGGCATTACCACATCGTTCACCTAAACCATTAATTGTTCCCTGAACTTGTCTTACACCAGCCCAAACTGCAGCTAAAGAATTAGCAACTGCATTACCTGTATCATTATGAGCATGAATGCCTAAATTTTTTCCAGGTATAGTTTTTGTAACTTCTGTTACTATTTTGCTAATTTCATGAGGTAACGTTCCTCCATTAGTATCACATAAAACAATCCATCTTGTTCCCGCATCATACGCAGCTTTAAGACAAGACAATGCATAACTAGGGTTAGCTTTGTAACCATCAAAAAAATGTTCTGCATCAAACATAAACTCTTTATTTTCCTTAACAAAATGTTTTGCAGTCTCGCTAATATTTTCTAAATTTTCTTCATTACTAATACCAAGAGCAATATCGACATGAAAATCCCAAGCTTTACCAACAATGCAAACTGCTGGTGTGTTGGCATTTAATAGAGCAGATAAACCTGGATCATTATCAGCACTTCGACCAGTTCTTTTGGTCATGCCAAATGAAGTTAATTTTGCATTTTTAAACGAATGTTTTTTTTGAAAAAACTCAGTATCAGTAGGATTTGCTCCAGGCCATCCTCCTTCTATATAATCAACACCTAAAGCATCTAAGGCTTTGGCTATTTTAATCTTATCATCTACAGAAAAATCTACCCCTTGAGTTTGGGCACCATCTCTTAATGTTGTATCAAATATAAAAAGTTGTTCTTTGCTCATTTAAATTTCCAAATTGTTTTACCATCTTTGTCTTCTATTAAAACCCCTTTGTCTAAAAGCTCATCTCTAATTAAATCTGCCTGTTTATAATCCTTGTCTTCTCTTGCTTTATTACGAAGTTCAATTTTTTTTAAAATATCAGCTTCAGTTATTGATAATTTTTTCTTTTTAAATTCTAACCACTCTTCTTTTGTCTTATTTAAAATACCTATGAAGTTACAAGCTGAAACAAATAAATTTTTATCAGCATCATTTCCTTTTAAAGCTTTATCATATAGTTTGTGTAAATTTGCTATGTAACCTGGTGTATTTAAATCATCATAGAGTGGAGATAAAATATCTTCATTTAAAACAGATTTATCTTTTACAACTTTGTAGACCTCGTACCACTTATCAATAGTATTTTTACAATCCTCTAAAAGTTTTTCATTCCAATCTAAAGGTTGCTTATAGTGAGCACTCATAAGAGCAAGCTTTAAAACTTGGCCATCAATATTGTCCTTAAAATCTTTTATCTTTAAAATATTGCCAGTGGATTTAGCCATTTTTTCATTAGACATTGTAATAAATGCGTTATGAACCCAATAATTAGCAAAAACTTTTGTATCATTTACACATCTTGATTGAGCAATTTCATTTTCATGATGGGGAAAAATTAAATCTATTCCACCTCCATGAATATCAAATACATTTCCTAAATATTTCTTTGACATTGCCGAACACTCTAAATGCCAACCAGGTCTTCCCTTTCCCCAAGGGGAATCCCAAAAAGGCTCATCATTAATGGAAGGTTTCCATAAAACAAAATCTTCTGATTTCTTTTTATTTTTTGAAACTTCAACTCGTGATCCAGCAATCAAATCTTCTAATTTTTTATTAGATAATTTTCCATAATCAGAAAATTTACTTACTTCAAAATAAACATGATTGTTTGCTTCATAAGCAAAACCTTTGTTGATTAAAGAATTAATCATTTCTATCATTAGATCAATATGTTCTGTTGCTTTAGGTTGTTGAGATGGATTTTCTAAATTTAGATAATTACAATCATCATTAAATTCAGCAATAATGTTGTTAGTTAAATCTAATATTGAAATATTTTTTTCTTTAGAAGATTTTATAATCTTATCGTCAACGTCTGTAATATTTCTAATATAGGTAATTTTGTCATGACCATATTTAGATTTCAAAACCTTGTATAAAATATCAAAAATTACAAGAGGTCTTGCATTACCTATATGTGGATTATCATAGACAGTAGGACCACAAACATACATTCCAACATTGTTTTGATCTAGAGGAATAAATTTCTCTTTTTTATTACTTAGGTTGTTTGTTAAAAAAATATCCTTATTCATTATCTTAGAATTATACTTTAATTATAGATTTGTGAATCTATAAGATTAGTTGGGAATCTTGCAAACTGGGATTGGCTCCATTTTGTGCAAGTTCATATTTCTTATTTTTTCGTATTTTTCTCGATTTATTGATTTAGGGTTATTCATTGCTTCTTCTAATTCTTCATATTTAAGACCAAGTTGACCCTCATCCGTTCTACCATCATCCCACAGACCATCTGTTGGTGGTGCCTCTATAATTTCATTTAATATATTAAGAGATTTTCCAATTTCCCAAACATCTGATTTATTGCAATCTGCAATTGGAGAAATATCAACTCCTCCATCTCCATATTTTGTGTAAAAACCTACACCAAAATCCTCTACTTTATTCCCAGTACCAACTACTATTCCTTTGTTAGCAGCGGCTACTTGATAAAGTGTAGTCATTCTAATTCTAGCTCTAGAGTTAGCCATTCCATGTTCATTGTCAAAATTAGACAATGTATTTTCAAATGTTTCAAAAAGTTTATCTAAATTTATAGTATGAGCTTCAACATTTTTAAAATTTTTAACAAGCCATTCTTGGTGCTTTAAACTTAAATCATGTTGAGTAGCTTTTTGTTTAATTGGCATTGATAAAACAATTGTTTTTAAACCTGTCATGGCGCTCAAGGTGCTTGACACTGAAGAGTCAATTCCGCCAGAAATTCCAATAACTAAAGATTGAGCCTTACTTGGCATTTTTTCTACGTAATCCTTGATCCAATTACTTATAAATTGTGCTTTTTCTAAAGGTTTCATCATTTAAAGAAATTAAACAAAATTGTATTTAATACAATGGCTTAAGATGCCGCTTTAATATTTTTTTTAGAATAGGCAGCATTCTTCTTAATTTCATCAGAGATTAAGAATGCTAACTCTAAAGCTTGATTTGCATTAAGCCTTGGGTCGCAATGTGTGTGGTAACGATGTGATAAATCTTGGTCAGATATTTTCTGAGCTCCACCGGTGCATTCTGTTACATCTTGACCAGTCATTTCAATGTGTAGACCACCTGCATAACTACCTTCACTTTGATGGCATTCAAAAACATTTTTTACTTCTTTAACAACACTATTAAAAGGTCTAGTTTTAAATCCAGTTGTCGATTTAATAGTATTTCCATGGCAAGGATCACATGACCATATAACATTTAAACCTTCTTTTTTAATTGCTCTAATTAATTTTGGTAAAAATTTAGAAACATTCTCATGTCCAAATCTTGATATTAAAGTAATTTTTCCTTTTTCATTTTTTGGATTAATCTTGTTACATAGATTTATTAAATCATCTGGTTTTAAAGTTGGGCCACACTTAATACCGATAGGATTTTCAATTCCTCTACAAAATTCAACATGTCCTCCATCTAATTGTCTTGTTCTATCTCCAATCCAAACAAAATGAGCAGAAGTATCGTGATGTTCACCAGTTGTTGAATCTACTCTTGTCATTGCTTGTTCAAAAGGAAGTAGTAAAGCTTCATGAGATGTCCAAAAGTTTACTGTTTTTAATCTTCTATTAAAATCTGAGTTGATACCACAAGCATCCATAAAGGCTAAAGCATCAGCTATTCTATCTTCTAATTCTTTGAATTTCTTAGCTGTTGGAGTATTTTTAATAAAACTTAAATTCCAAGTATGCACTTTTTTAAGATCAGCAAAACCACCATGAGAGAATGCTCTTATGAGGTTTAATGTTGATGCTGACTGAGAGTAAGCTTTAAATAATCTTTTTGGATCTGGTATTCTTGATTTTTCACTAAAATCCATTCCATTTATATTGTCACCTAAATAACTTGGTAACTCAACACCATTTATATTTTCAACAGGTGAACTTCTTGGTTTTGAAAATTGTCCAGCAATTCTTCCAAGTTTAATTACAGGCAATGATGCAGAGTAAGTAAGCACCAATGACATTTGTAAAATTAATTTAAATGTATCTCTAATATTGTCTGGATGAAATTCAGCAAAACTTTCAGCACAATCGCCACCTTGAAGTAAAAAAGCTTTTCCATCAACAACATCGGCCAATTGCTCTTTTAAATGTCTTGTCTCACCAGCAAAAACTAATGGTGGAAAACTTTTAATCTTACTTAAAACACCATCTAATTCTTTTTGATCCGGATATTCCGGAATGTGTTTTACAGGATAATTTCTCCAGCTATTTATTTTCCAATTTTTCATGTTCAACCTGAGAGTGTTGTATCAGAGTTTATTTATTATTCAACTGTGACTGATTTTGCCAAATTTCTTGGTTTATCAATATCATAGCCTTTAAGGAGTGCTGAATAATAAGCTAATTTTTGTAAAGGAACGGTTAATAAAAATGGAAGTAAATCATCATTTGCGCTTTCAACTAATATTGTTTCCCAAATATTTTCTGAAAAAACTTCATCTTTACTTTTATTGGTAATTAATAAAACTTTTGCTCCTCTTGCTATTACTTCCTGCATATTAGAAATAGTTTTTTTATAATAATTATCTCTTGGAGCTAAAACTACCACAGGCATTCCATCTTCAATCAAAGCTAATGGACCATGCTTCATCTCACCAGCTGGATACCCTTCTGCATGCACATAGGCTAACTCTTTTAACTTTAAAGCACCTTCCAATGCTATTGGATAAGAAAAACCTCTACCTAAAAACATTGAACCCTTGGCATCAGTAAAAGAACCTGAGACTGCTTGAATTTTATTTTCAGTTAACAAAGTATCTTCAACTAATTTAGGTAATTTTTTTAATTCTTTAATTTTGTCTAAATATGTTTCTTTATCAAAATCCTCTCTTAATCTTCCAAGTTTTAATACTAAAATATAAAGCACTAACATCTGTCCCATAAATGCTTTAGTAGATGCTACTCCAATTTCTGGTCCACAATGAATAGGTAATACAAAGTTAGAGTCTCTTGCAATAGAGCTTTCAACAACATTTACAATGCTACAAGTTTTCATATCATTTTGATTACATAAATCTAATGCAGCGTACGTGTCTGCTGTTTCGCCTGATTGAGAGACAAATATATATAAGTTGTCTTTTTTAAATCTATTTTTTCGGTATCTAAACTCAGAAGCAATATCAACTGCAACTTCAAGAGAGGTATTTTCTTCAAACCAATATTTTGCCATTAAACAAGAGTGATAAGCTGTTCCACAACCAATTAAGGTAATTGATGAAATATCACTTATATTCCATGGAAAATTGTAAATATTTATATCGTTATTAATTTTGTCAACATATTCATTAATACAATTCTTAAGTGTTGCAGGCTGTTCTTCAATTTCTTTAGCCATGAAATGCTTAAAATCACCTTTGTCGTAATCCTGTTCTTTAGATGATAATTCTAAAACTTTTTTATTAACTTTTAATCCTTCTTCATCAAAAAATTCAACATGGTCTTTTTTAATAATGCAAAACTCTCCATCGTTTAAATATGAAATCTTATTAGTCATTGATTTTAATGCATACGAATCTGATCCTAAATAATTCTCACTAGGACCATAACCAACTGCAAGGGGCGATCCTCTTCTGGCACCAACTATAAGGTCAGGCTGATCTTTAAAAATAATCCCCAATGCAAAACTACCGTGAAGTTGTTTTAGAGTTTTAATAATTGCATCTTTTAAATTTAATTCTTTTAAATACTCAGTAATAAGATGAACTATTACCTCTGTATCAGTTTGAGACTTAAATATATGTCCCTTCCCTACTAAAAATTTTTTTAAAATAGTTGAGTTTTCTATAATACCATTATGTACAACAGATACATTTTCAGAAGAATGCGGGTGAGCATTAAGGGTATTTGGCACTCCATGAGTTGCCCATCTCACATGGCCAATACCAATTGATCCAATCATATTTTTAACAATTGAGTTTTTTTCTAAAATATCAACTCGACCTTCAGATTTTGCTTCACTTACAATGCCATTTGACAATGTTGCAATTCCAGCTGAGTCATACCCTCTATATTCCAATTTTTTAAGTGAATTTATGATTGTCGATGAAACTGGTTTATTACTAGCTATTCCTATAATTCCACACATATTATTTTTTTCTTCTATAATTTTTAACTGAGGTTTGAGATGCTCTTGTTAAAGCTAATGAATTTTTTTTTACATTTTTTGTAATTACAGAACCCGCCCCAACAATACTGCTTTTTTCTAAAGTTACTGGTGCAACTAGTGATGAGTTTGAGCCAACAAAAACATTATCTTTAATTTTTGTTTTACTTTTTTTGACACCATCATAATTACATGTAATTGTGCCAGCACCAATATTTACACCTTTTCCCAATTCACTATCACCAATATAAGACAAATGATTTACTTTTGATTTCTTTCCAATTTTACTTTTCTTAACTTCTACAAAATTTCCAATTTTAGATCCTTCTTCTAAAATTGTTCCTGGTCTAAGTCTTGCGTAAGGACCAACTTCAACTTTATTTTTTATATTACAATCTTCTAAGTGAGAAAATGAATTTATAATTACATTGCTACCAATTTTAACTTTTGGTCCAATTACAACATAAGGATTAATCGTTACATTTTTTCCAATTTTAGTATCTTTGGAAAAAAAAACTGTCTCTGGTCCAATCATCCTTACACCAGACTTTATAAAAAATTTTCTAAGTTTATCTTGGTTGCTATTAGAATTTATTTGTTTCATCTGGAAATACTTTTATATTAAGTGTATAGGTATCTTAATTCACAATTTATTTCTTAAAAATACTTTATAAATGACTCAAAAATACACAATTATATTTGATCTTGATGGAACACTGGTTGATACAGCGCCAGACTTAATGAATGCTCATAACCATGTAATGAAAAAATATGGTTATCCCACAAAATCTACTGAAGAAATTAGAAATCTAGTTGGTCAAGGTGCAGGTGCTATGATTGGAAGATCTATATGGGGACAGGCAAAAAAAGAATTTGGCAAAATTGATGATCAAAAGATTAAAGCTGAAATGGTTAAGGATTTTGTAAATTTTTATGGAAAAAATATTATTAATGAAAGCACACTTATTAATGGAGTTATAGAATTTTTAAAATGGTGTAAATCTCAGAATATTTCAATGGCAGTATGCACAAACAAACAAGAACACTTAGCAATAGATCTTTTAAAAAAAATTGGAATTTATGATTACTTTGAATATGTAGCTGGATCAGATACTTTTGATTATTGCAAACCTGATCCAAGACACGTCACAAATATAATCGAAATTGTGGGTGGAGAAATAAATAAATCTCTTATGTTTGGTGATAGTGAAACTGATGCAAATGCTGCAAAAGCTGCTTCAATTCCAGTTATTTTATTAGAAAATGGTTATACCGAAAAAAATACTAATGAAATTTATCATAATCATTTAATAAAAGACTTTATTGGTGTTGAAAAAATAGTTTCTACTTACTTAAAAGATTGATTTAATTTTTTTTCTTACTATTAATATGTGCAGACAATTTAGGAGGTCTAATGATTTCACATAAAGTAAAAGTTTATCCATCAAAAATTAATCTCCCTAAGAAAAATCAATTAGCATGGAAAATTGCTGAAATTGCCTCTGACAATGTAAAATTAGATAAAGCTGCAATTGACATGGTCATCAATAGAATTATTGATAATGCATCAGTTGCTATAGCTTCTTTAAATAGAAAGGCAGTAATTTCTTCAAGAGAGATGGCCTTAAAACATCCAAGAAAAAATGGAGCAAATTTATTTGGTATAGATACAAAATTAAAATTTGATTGTGAGTGGGCTGCATGGTCAAATGGTACTGCTGTAAGAGAGCTTGATTTTCATGATACTTTTTTAGCAGCAGACTATAGTCACCCAGGAGACAACATTCCTCCAATTTTAAGTGTCGCTCAACAAACAAAAAAAAGTGGTTTAGATTTATTAAGAGGGATTATTACCGGTTATGAAGTTCAGGTTAATTTAGTTAAAGGTATATGTTTGCATAAACATAAAATTGATCACATTGCACATTTAGGACCTAGTGTTGCAGCAGGACTTGGTACGATGTTAAAATTAAATACTGAAACAATTTATCAAGCTGTTCAACAAGCTCTACACACAACAATTTCAACTCGGCAATCTAGAAAAGGAGAAATCTCTAGTTGGAAAGCTTACGCCCCTGCTCACGCAGGCAAACTTGCAATTGAAGCAGTAGATAGAGCCATGCGTGGTGAAGGTGCACCGAGTCCAATTTATGAAGGTGAAGATAGTGTTATTGCTAGAATTTTAGATGGCAAGAAAGCTTTATATAATGTGCCATTACCTAAAAAGAATGAACCTAAAAAAGCTATACTTGAAACGTACACCAAAGAATATTCTGCAGAATACCAATCTCAAGCGTTGATAGATATTGCTAAAAAATTAAATAAAAAAATTCCAAACTTAGGTCAGATTAAAAAGATTGATATCTTTACAAGCCATCACACTCATTATGTAATAGGAACAGGCGCTAATGATCCTCAAAAAATGGATCCTAATGCAAGTAGAGAAACGCTAGATCACTCTATTATGTATATTTTTGCAGTAGCGCTTGAAGATGCAGATTGGCATCATGTAAAATCTTACACAAAACAAAGAGCAAGTAGAAAGAGTACTGTAAAAATTTGGAAATCAATTACTACTTATGAAGATAAAAAATGGACTAAAAAATATCACGATCCAAATCCAAAGAATAAATCGTTTGGTGCAAAAGTGGTAGTTACTTTGAACAATGGGAAAAAAATTATCGAACAACTTGATAGAGCAGATGCGCACCCTTATGGAGCACGTCCTTTTAAAAGAGAAAATTATATTAAAAAGTTTTTAACTTTAACAGATGGAATATTAGATAAGAAAGAGAGTGCTCGTTTTTTAAAAACAGTTCAAAACCTTAAGAATTTAAAAGCGGGAGAATTACATAAGTTGAACATTCAAGTTAAGAAAATCCAAATAAAGAAAAATACAAAACAAGGAATTTTTTAGTGCATTTTGTAGAAAAAGAACCTAATCAAAAGAGAGCTGACTTTGTCAGCAAATTAAAATCTAATAAAATTTTAAGAGTGCCAGGTGCTTACAATCCTTTAACTGCAAAATTAATTGAAGAAATTGGTTATGATGCGGTTTATGTGTCAGGTGGAGTTATGGCAAATGATCTAGGGTTTCCTGATATTGGTTTAACAACCCTGCAAGATGTTAGTACAAGATCATATTTAATTTCAAGAGTTACTAATTTACCAACAATTGTTGATATCGATACTGGTTTTAAATCTTGTGAAGAAACTATTAAAACTTTTGAAGAGTTTGGAATATCTGCTGTTCATTTAGAAGATCAAGTGGAACGTAAGAGATGTGGCCACTTGGATAACAAAGAATTAATTTCAACTGAAGCAATGGTTAAAAAAATTAAAGAGTGTGTTGCTGCAAAACAAGATGAAAATTTTAAAATTATAGCAAGATCAGATGCTAAAGGGGTTGAGGGAATTGATAAAATGATTGATAGATGTAAAGCCTACATTGATGCTGGAGCAGAAATTATATTTCCAGAGGCTCTTTATGATGAAAAAGATTTTGAAAAAGTTAGAAAAGAATTATCATGTTATTTACTAGCCAATATGACCGAGTTTGGTAAATCAAAACTATTCAACTATAAGGAATTAGAAAATTTTGGCTATAATATTGTAATTTATCCAGTGACAACACAAAGATTAGCTATGAAAAATGTAGAAGATGGCTTGAAGGACATTTTTGTAAATGGACATCAGAACAATATTATTGATAAAATGCAAACTAGAAAACGATTATACGAATTAGTGGAATATGAGAAATATAACTCGTTAGATGAAAAGATTTATAACTTTAGTACGGAAGGACATGAATAATGAGCGATGATATAAAAAAAGGTTTACTGGGTATAATTGTTGATGAAACTGAAATCTCTAAAGTTATGCCAGAAATTAACTCTCTTACTTATAG
>Ga0209505_1001899_pt1 | contig 13789 bp, 10 predicted proteins | sample COGITO_mtgs_1103_2_FD_184794 | JGI IMG/M metagenome (GOLD analysis project Ga0209505, IMG submission 184794) | Pelagic marine microbial communities from North Sea - COGITO_mtgs_110331 (SPAdes) (version 2) | ecosystem: Environmental > Aquatic > Marine > Epipelagic ... | reverse complement strand
CAATAAAAAAGAAACCAACGACAACCTCTGCGTCGCAGAAATTACGCTCGACGATTATTCAGTTCACGTGTGTTGCTTTGGTCGTTTCGGGGATAACTCTGATTGTGAATGCCATCGCCCATCACGGAATACCGGACATCGATCCTCAAAAGGTACACAAAGCGATTAAAAAAGCGGGATATTTAGGCATCGTGATTTACATCCTCGGGTTCGGCTTGGCGGAGTTGTTACACTTACCCGGCTTAGTTTTCGTCACCGCCGGGGTCATGTGCTGGGGACACTTCAACGGGTGGATGTTAGCGCTGTGCATGGCGCCGTTGAGTTGCACGATTAGTTTCTTAGTCGTCAGAAGGGTCGGAGGACAGGCGTTGGCGGATGTGCAGTTTACCATCGTGAAACGAATGATGAGCCATTTGGACGATCGGCCGGTTCTCACCGTCGTTGGTTTACGAACGGTGTTTTTCCTCGCGCCGGCGATTAATTACATATTAGCTTTGAGTACGATTCGAGCGCGAGATTTCGTTCTCGGGACGGCGTTGGGGTTAGTTTTGCCGCTCACGGTGGCGGTGTATTTTATAGATAATTTGATTAATTACATGGGGTGGGGGAGAGAACGTAACGTTGGAGACGCGCAAGGTGGTGTCAGCGGCGTTTAGAGAGAGAAAGAGATGATTAACAATACGCGTTGTAATCCGATTTGCGCTTAAATTTCCTCACAAAAGTGACTCACCTCACACTCGAACAAACTTGGAGAAAGAAGGACGACGACGATGCGTCGTAAAACGCCGAACACAAAACTCAAAGTCGCCTTCGACGACGCGAACATTCAACTCACGCGAGGAAAAGGAGTGAAGAAGACGGAAACCCCGTGGACGGACGAAAATGCGACCGAAACGCTCAACGCGCGACGAAGACGTTTGTTGCTCGAGTTGCAAAACAGGTTTTTCCCGATGAACAGAACTGCCAACGCGCTCGCCGTAGTTCTCGTTTCCGGGGACGAAAGGACCAGCGAACACGATTGGGCCGCGATATGTTTAGATATAAACGAGCATAAAGACGCAAAGGTAATATTAACGAGAGAGAGTTCTTAAGAAGGAGTTCGTGATCAAGCAGAGAGATCGCATGTGATTTGAATGTAAACGAACGAATTTTTCTCTTCGTCCGTGTATTTTAAAATGTTTGTTCTGACAACAACGACTGACATTTTTTATCTCACACACACGCAGGTGCTCGCGCTGAACGAAGAGATTGGCAAAGAAGGAGAAGAAAAAGAAACACCACTGACGATCGACCGAAACGCGAAAGTGGAAGAGATCGACAGTCGAGCGATCATGGACTATTTGATCTTCGATCGCGGAAGCGTTCTCGATCTCGAGGAAGGCGAGAAGGAAGAGAAGGAAGATATCGGGGAGTGCGCGTTCGGTCCGGGGAGCGCGTCGGCGCTGAAGAAGAAGTACAGGATGAACAAAGGGAAGGTGAAGAGAGCGGTGATGAGTGTTCAAGATTGGGGGTTGGAAGAGGGAGTGGAGAGCCGGAAATTTTATCCGATCGTTGGAAGCGAAGAAGAAGACGAGGAGGACGAGGAGGAAATTACACCTCAGTTTATCGGGAACGACGACGTTAATAATGAGTATCATTCGGACGAGGAGGATATTATTGGGACGACGATGTGCGCGAAGAGAAGACGAGGTAACACTCCTGGGTCGACGCTCGTAAGAGTGATCGATAAAGATCAAGTGCCGACGTCGGACGGTAGACGCGCGACGATTCCCTTTGATCTTCACGGCGGAATGGACGACGACGATAAAACGTTATCACCGTTCCACATTCACGGAAAAAGACACAGTGAAGATGAGTGGCGCGGAGGAGAATCGTATCTCTGCGATAAGTTGCGTCGTCATCCAACCATGGCGCGGTTGAATATTTCGAGGTTCGCGGCGGAGATGATATGCCGCGAGCTTTCCAATAAGGAGAACAACAACAACAGTAACGTTGTGTCGCCGATAGACGAAAAAGAAGAAGAAGAAGAAGAAGAAGAAAACGAAGTTCAGAAAACACCACGAGGAGGAGTTGGCGAGAAAAAGAAGAGAAAGCTTGGCGGGAATTTCTCTCTCGTGCGCACGGTTGAAAGAGGTTGATCTTTGCGGCCCAATCACGGAAGGAGAGAGAGCTGTTATTTTTGAATCATAGAGAAAATAAGAGAGAGAGAAAAGACGACCGCAGTTAGAAATTGATGTGTACTATTCCATGAAGCTCTGCTGCGATAATATCAAATCTATTTGGGTGCTACCACCTACGTATGTGCGGTACATAAAATCACTTGCTTTTTCTTCTCTTCTTTTGCTTCTTCTCGGCGGAGGAAAAATATTCTGGATCGACGGGAACGTTCTTCGTGAAATCGCTCTCAATCTTCTCCTCGTAATCCTCCGCGCTGGCAAACACATCGTCGTCACCGCCGCTGAATTCGTCGTCATCATCGCTCTCATCTAGAAGCATGCCTTTCAGTTCATCCTCATCGTCGTCGGACTCTTCTTCCTCTTCTTCTTCCTCTTCTTCTTCTTCTTCTTCTTTGATGAAATCTTCGTATTCATCTCTCGACGCCTTTCGTTTCTTCTTTGAAAGCAAATACCCTGGTTTTTCACCGTAAGCAGCAGCGAGCGCATCGTAGTTGAACTTATCCGTGTCAATTTTCTCTTCTTTGTTTTCAGCTCTGGCGACGATGTCGTCTTCGTCGGTGTCGTCGTCGTCGTCCTCCGCGGCGAAATCTTTCATAATCTTTTTCCTAGCGTCTTTAGAATCAGACTCTGACTCAGAATCTTCATCTTCGTCGTTCTCTTCATCAGAGTCCGAATCGTCGTCACTTTCGCTGTGACCGAAATCGCTCTTCTTTTTCTTACCTTCGTCGCTATCGCTTTCCTCTTCTTCGCTCTCGCTTCCGTCGTCGTCGTCGTCTTTCTTCTCCTTCAATTTCAACTTTACCAACTTTTCGCTCTGTTTCACCGAGTAATACCTGTGGAAGAAAATTTCCGACGGGTCAACTTCGCTTTCCTTCATCGCCGCAAACTCTAAAGTGCCAGGAACGAACGAGGATTGCGCGATAGCCGCGGACGTATCAAAGACGCTACTCTTCGCCTTCTTCGCGATTTTACTTCCAACTTTCTTCATCAGCCATTTATCAAGGAAGGACATTAAAGTCATTTCCGTCAACGGATCACCGTCGTAGGAAACTTCGTCGCCGTTTAGTAAGCTTTTAGCCATCGCGGCGACGGATGGGTGGACGTTCGAGGCTAACGCGGTGAGTTCCCACAGACACGTGAGATGCGCGTTGGCGTAGAGCGGTTCGCGCTTGTACGGATCGTACGACGAAGAGTTTGAAGTTTTGCCGCCGTGCTTGCTTTCCTTCATGTTTTCTTTTCCCTCCTCATCATCGTTGTTGTCTCCTTCACTTTCGCTTTCGCTATCTTCTCCTCGCGATGAAACGCCGTTCGGCACACTTTTCTTAATCATCCCTTCCTCTTTTTCAACCATCTTCCAATGCGCGGGACGAATACGGAAAAACTCAGACGTCGCCATCAAAGAACCGCACGCGAACGTCGCCGGCGCGTGCATGGCAACTTGCAACAAACGCTTTACGATGGCTAACGATCGGGCAATGCGTTCATTACTTTTAGTTTTATCTTTTTTGTCGTCGTCGTCGTCGTCGTCGTCGTTATCATCATCGTGTTGTTGTTTCTTGTGCTTTTTTATGTCTCCGCTTTTGTTGTTGTTGTTGTTGTTGTTGTTGTTGTTATTGTTATCCGCTTTCAGAGATTTAAACACGAGGGACAAAAACGGCGCCGCGTGCGCCGCTTTAGGCACTTGCGGATGATTGCACACCTCGTACAACGCTCGATAATACCGATCTGTAATCGGGGAAGATTTCTTTGACGAGTGCAGTTGAAAAATCAACGTCAACGCTTGAATCGAGGCGGCTAAATTCGGCGAGTGCGCCGTGGTGAAAAGCGCCGGGGCGATTTTCTCAACCATGGATTCTCTTTCAGATTGAGCGACGTACGGGAACGCGCGGTTGATGCCAGTTAAAAGCGCGGAAACGACTCGTGCGTCGACGCCGGAACCGATCTGTTCGTTTGCAGAGTTCGAAGTCGTTGGCGTCGCGGCGCCTTTTTTACCTCTTCCTCGACCTCTTCCTCGACCTCCTCCACCTCCTCGTCCGCCTTTCGGATGAAACCTTTTCTTTTTCCCACCGTTCGCGGCGGGACTGTCGTTGCTATCTTCTTTTCTATCTCCGTCGTTATTGTTGCTATTTTCGGTGGTATACCTCGACTTGTCGTACAAAAACTGAAACAAACTGAAATACGTCTCCACCAACTGCTTGGCGAGTTTCGGCCCTTCGCCTTTGTGCGACAGCGGCATTTGGTTTAACAAAACCGCGCCGTAATACTGCGCTTTCAAACTGACGCCCCGTCGAAACATGAACTGTTCCACCTCTCTCGCGACGATTGATTTCATCATCGGGTGTTTCACCGTCACCTCTAACAAAAGATGGCTCGCGTTTGAGGCCATCTTCCTTTGCGGATCGCCTAATTTGTTCGTCAACAATCTCAACAACTGTAACTCCGCTTCCGGTTTATTCACCAACAAACCAAACGCGCACTTCATAGATTTCTCTTTTAAAATAACTAAAGGGTCTTTCGACAGAGCCTCTAACGATTGCACGAACCGGTGGTAACATCGTTTGATGTAATCCTCCACGTACCAATACATCAACCGTTTGCGTTCGTGAGGAAACTTATCGCTGTCTTTTAAATTTTGGTCCGCGAAGTACTTCAGTTTCCTATCTGAAGGCAACAAAGCTGATTTAAAAAGCTCCTCCAACGCTTGTATGGCTTGCGCGGCGCCTCTTTTCCCGCCTTTCAGTCTCGCTTTCTCGCACAGCTCCAACAAACTTTCCAACTGTTTCAAGTTCGCCGCCGCGTCGTCTTGCACCGCGATCGTGTTGCTCGCAATCTTATCGGACGCGGTCCCCGTAGATCGAACTAAATTCTGAAACCCATCTCCACTTTTCCTCGACTTTATCTTCTCGTTTTGCTTTTCTCTCTCTTTTATCGCTTCTTTGGCGACGAGTTCTTTTGAAAGCAAAAGTTTCGAGAAATTTTCCTCTTCTTCGTCTTCGTCTTCTTTTTTCTTCTTCTTCTTTTGCTTCTTCTCATCGTGATTTGTTTTCATCATCATCATCTCTTTCGATGATAAACTCTTCGCGGCTTCGTGCCATATCTTCGAGTACCCCTCGAACTCTTTCGTCGTAAAAGTCTTCTGTTGTTGTGTTCTCTCTGTGGTCGTTTTTTTTGCGTTTTTATTCTCATCATCGTCGTTTTCGTCGTCATCTTTCTTCTTCTTCATCATCATCGTTTTTTGCTTTCAACGCGACGCGAAGAGGAAGCCGCCACACACGACCACTTTTTTCTCCAATCGAATATATGAAGAAAAGAAAACAACGAAGAAGAAGAAGACAGAGAAAGGTCTCTCTTTTCAAAGAGTGTTATTACTCGTCTTTCGCGAGAAGTAGTGTTAGTATCAGATGTGACTTTTTAATAGTGCTAATTATATAAAGCCTTCAAAGCCGCTCTTTCTTCTGTGTGATGGTATTCGTGGGTACTCGTAGTAACGAGTTCTTCTTTGTCTCTTCTCTTCTTTCTATTCTCAGTGCTGTTTTTTTCGTTTTTGTGTTGTTTAGGGTCTCATTTAAAACCCTAAAAAAACACAGTCAAAATTTCTTCTCTGTTGTGCTTTTTTTTTGTATTCAACAACACTTTTAAGACGAATTTTAGAAGAAAGGATGAGACGATCTCATGGTGTAACACAGTCGTTAAAACGCGAGATCGAGAAGACACTCATCTCGAGGGAAACCTCTTCTGCGTCGTCATCATCTGCTAATAATACGACTTCTTCTCTTTCCTCCAAATCATTTTTATCGTCGTCGTGTTCCCCGTCATTTTTCAATAGGAATACTCCCATCACGAATGTTGTTCGGGGAAAAAGTGTCGTCGTCGATGACGTGATCAACACGCTTCATCGTCATCGTCGTCGACACCTCTTAGCATCATCGGCACACAAACACGAAGAACAAAAACGCGGCGCAGCGACTTCTGCCAAATCTGCTCAATTCTCAAATACTTTTGGAAGAAGAAGAAGAGGCATCGCGACATCGACGACGACATCTTCATTTCTTGTTGGGCGGCGAAATTCGTTACGAAACGAATTCGTTTCAACGACTTTTTCTTCGAGAGGTGGAAGTAAAAGAGCGTTTTCGTCGTCCAATGCTAAAAATAACGGAGTGAGTCAACCGTTTGGCAAAGAGTACGAAATCATCGACCACGAGTACGACGCCGTGGTCGTCGGCGCTGGCGGTGCGGGTTTACGCGCCGCCATCGGCTTATCCGAACACGGGTACAAAACCGCGTGCGTTACGAAACTCTTCCCGACGCGATCGCACACGGTGGCGGCGCAAGGCGGGATCAACGCGGCGCTCGGGAACATGTCCGAAGACGATTGGAGATGGCACGCGTACGATACCGTGAAAGGTGCGGATTGGTTAGGGGACCAAGATGCCATTCAGTACATGTGCAGAGAAGCGCCGGAAGCGGTGAGAGAGTTGGAACGATACGGATTGCCGTTTTCGAGAACGGAGGAAGGGAAGATTTACCAAAGAGCGTTTGGAGGACAAAGTTTGGAGTACGGGAAAGGCGGTCAGGCGTACAGGTGCGCGTGCGCGGCAGATAGAACTGGGCACGCGATGTTGCACACGCTATACGGGCAAGCGTTGCGACACGAGACGCAGTTTTTCGTGGAGTATTTCGCGCTCGATTTAATCATGGACGAACAAGGCGCGTGCGTCGGCGTTTTGGCGATGTGTTTGGAAGATGGTACTTTGCACAGGTTTAGGTCGCACAAGACGATTTTAGCGACCGGTGGGTATGGACGAGCCTACTTCTCGGCGACGAGCGCGCACACGTGCACGGGAGACGGGAACGCCATGGCTGCCAGGGCTGGGTTGCCGTTGCAAGATTTGGAGTTTGTGCAGTTTCACCCGACGGGTATCTACGGCGCCGGGTGTTTAATTACCGAAGGTTCCAGAGGTGAAGGCGGTATTTTAAGAAACAGCGAAGGTGAAAGATTCATGGAACGATACGCGCCGTCGGCGAAGGATTTAGCGTCCAGAGACGTCGTCTCGAGATCGATGACGATGGAAATTAGAGAAGGACGAGGCGTCGGGAAAGAGAAGGATCACATTTACTTGCACTTGAACCATTTACCGCCGGAATTGTTAGCGGAACGATTGCCGGGTATTTCCGAAACCGCGGCTATTTTTGCCGGCGTAGACGTGACCAAAGAGCCAATTCCCGTCATTCCAACTGTACATTATAACATGGGAGGTATCCCGACGAATTATAAAGGCGAAGTCGTCGCGCCGGCCAAGGACGGAAGCGATCCGGATCGAGTCGTCCCAGGTTTATTGGCCGCCGGCGAAGCCGCGTGCGCTTCTGTCCACGGCGCCAACCGATTAGGCGCGAACTCGTTGTTGGATATCGTCGTCTTTGGCCGCGCGTGCGCGAACACGGTGAAAGAATCCGGTTTGAAACCCGGTCAAAAACATAAACCTTTGAAGAACGAACTGAACGGCGAGCAAAGCGTGAAACGATTAAACGATATTCGATACAACGATAAAGGCGCTCAAAACAATAAATCGACGAGTGAGTTAAGAAAACGCATGCAGCGAGTCATGCAAGACGACGCGGCGGTGTTTAGAACGCAAGAAACGTTAGCCGAAGGGTGCATGAAAATCGACCAAGTCGCGAAAGAGATGGAAAGTTTACACGTCACCGATAAGAGTTTAGTTTGGAACACGGATTTAGTCGAAGCGTTGGAGTTGCACAACTTGATGCCGAACGCGAGAATTACCATGCACGGCGCCGAACAAAGGAAAGAATCGAGAGGCGCGCACGCCAGAGAGGATTTCCCGGATAGATTGGACGATACGTGGATGAAACACACGCTCGGGTACATCGAGGAAAAAGACGACAGCGTGAAAATCGATTACCGACCCGTGCATCACTACACCTTAGATAAAGAAATGGACGTCATTCCTCCGATGAAACGCGTTTATTAAATTGCTCTCTAATAATAATAACTACTACATATAACACACACACAAAACACACACACACTCAAAACACGCTACTTTTTTTATCCTCGTATCTATTTTTAAACCATAGCGGTGGTGGTCGTCGCTACTTGCTCCAACTCGCCGTCGCACACCTTGTGATCTTTCGGCAACACGCATTGCTTCTCGCACCCGTTCTCGTGTATGGTGACCAATCTAATAACCCCTCCAGAACTCGCATCTCTCGCAATCGCCAATGAAATCGCCTCCGTCATCCACTTCTCGCACTCCTCTCTTTCCATGTTCTCTTTATACGTGTTGTCTAAATACCCGTAAATATACGCCGAACCGGATCCGCTGACGCTAAACGGCGCTTCCAACATGGACCCGCCCAAAGGAATTCCGTACACCTGCGGTCCTCTCACTCGATCCCACCCGGCGATGATCATCCCGGCTTGTAACTTCTCTTTGTTCTCGTACGCTATTTTCTGCGTCAGTTTCGCCACTACGCGAACGTCCACCATCATCGCGCGATCGTTTGACTCGTTCTCGCGAAAACCGGTTCCGTTTCGTTCCATCGCGTGTTCCTCAACCATTCGTTTCACGTACGCGGCGACGTTTTGCGTGTCCGCGGCGGACCCGGATCGACACATCCACACGTTGTCGCATATCTGCGTGATTTTATCGCTCGCTCGGTTGGCGACGTACGCGCCCGTGGACGTTCGGGAATCGGCGGCGAGGACGACGCCGGTGCGATACGCGCACGCTAAAATAGTCGTTCCCGTGGACACCGGGATCGATAAAAAATCGACTGTTGTTTCCTCCATTAATTTCGTATGTCGTCGTTTTAAATTGTTGTAAACGTCGTTGTTACTACTCTTCTTAGTATTATTATTCGTTAACTTTACGAAGAAGTTATTTAAACGCTTTCTTTAACAAGTTGTTGTCTTTTGTTCGTTCGTTCGTTCGAACCAGACGGAGGAAGTTATGGCGCTTTTGTCCTTAAATTTTTGCTCCTATATAAAAGAGATCTCATCACATCAAACAAAAAAAAACAGAGGAGGAAAGCAACATTTTTAAAGATACGCGTTGTATGTAGTATATATACTGCTAGATTATTAGTATTAATAAGCTATGAATTGAATTGATGATGAGCGAAGAAAACTTTCTTTAAAAGGTCATCATCTCGAGTCGTCGTCTGAATCGTCGTCCCGTTGTTCGAGAAGGTCAACTCTGAGATCGAATGTTTCTTTTTTTTAATCGAACAAGTCAAAGCCCATGTCTTCTTCTTCTTCTTCTTCGACCGGGGCAGCCGCGGCCGCGGCTGGCTTATCGCCACCGCCACCGCTACCGCCACCGCCGCCGGCGCTTTGGAACGCGCTCGGGTCGGCGAGATAGTCCTTGACTTTTTGCGCCAACTCGAAGGTGTACTCGGTGCCGATGGAGATGGCCAACACGTTCTTGTACGAGTTGACGATGTAGTGCGGCACCGCGGCCAAAGTCGGGTACTTGGTCGCCAAAGAGATGGAGGCGATGTTGGAGACACCCGCGGCAAACTTAGCCGCCAACTGCTCGTCGGTGATGTCCAAAACCGCCGCCGGGTACATGGAGCCCTTGTCGTAAATGTGCTTGACGACTAAACCGTATTCAAACGGCGTGATTTTCATCTTACCCAACAAAGCAGCCGCGGAGGAACCGACGCGTTCGCCTTTTGTAACGACGGTAACATCAGACAAAATCTCGATCGCCCCTTTGTTAATCTTCGTCGCGATGTTCAACAATTGGAAAAAGCCGGTTTGGGACGGTTCCAACGGGGTCACGCCCGCCGGGATGGTCACGTCGCACGTCGCCGTAGAGCCAACTTTCGCGGGCGCCGGGACGACAAACTCAGAAACCTTCGTCTTGACTTCCTTGACGTCCTCTTTCGTGAAGATAACGCCGACGTTGCCAATCAACAAGTCGTGCAACACCATCCAATCGTTGTTGCCCTTCTCGGCGCAATAGTTGCCGATGATCTTTCTCATCAGCGTGTTCTTCCCCATCAAGACGACCGAGTTTGGTCTCAACGCCGTACGAATGTCCATAAATTGCTTGGAGCCGACGTTGTCGCAGTGCACTAATAAGGCGGAGTCATAGTTGTCCAGCAACTCGTACACGCGTTCGCCGTACTTTCTTTTATCCAGGTACGCTTGGTTCACCATTTTTTCTTAGTATTATTTTAGTCTGTGTGTAATAAAAGCAGACAGAGGAGTATTTTTATCCAATAATATGATGACGATATTGATGATGATATTGTCGGAAGAGAAAGAGAGAGAGAATGATTGTCAGCACACCTAACGCAACAAAAACACGAGTCGTTGTTTACGTCGTCGTCCTCCTCCTAAGAAGAAGAAGAAGACAAAGAAGACGAAGAAGAAAAGAGTTCAAGAGGATGAGGCAAAAAGAAGCCCTAGAAGGAGATCAGAATTTACGAACAACAACGTACCTTTGTTCTTTTTGCTTTTAATAATCAATCGCCTGGGAGCCGCAGTCTTACGAGTGTGCACTGCAGTTAAGAAAGTTGTTCTATCTAACCTTTATTGGCGGAATATATCTGTTCGTTTTTAAAACGCGCAGTTGAGAAGTGATTATGAAGACAAGTCTGCCGGGAAAGAAAAACCTCGCGGGGTTGGACGTGTTTAGGGTTTTCGTGCTGAAGGCTCTATATAACGGGATGGATGCAAATACGTTCGCGATGAGTAACACACGTCACTTTTTGTTGTTGGCTTTATGTTCATTAGTAGTATTAGTAGTAGTAGTAGTATTTAAAATCTCTTTAAGTTTTAAGTTTCCATGTCCGTTTCGTTGGCTTCGTTGTACACGTATTGCGAGCTGTATTCCATCATGAACTTCGTGCTTCGTTTGACGTCGATGAATAAGTTGTACGCTTTGGAGACGTCGTCGGTTTCGACTTTGGCGGATTTCCGCTTGTTGGCGACCAAAGAGGACGCGGAGATGAGTTGAATGGCGTATCGTAAACTGGTTTCCGAACCGATTTTTGTGAGCAAATCTTTCGCGTCTTCGGACATGTTCACGTCTTCTTCTTCGCACCGGATGTTGACTATTAATTTCATCTCTTTTTCCGTGTACGGTTTCGTTTGGATGATTAAGAGGCGATCTAACAAGTCGATCGGGATGCCGTGAGGGGATCGGTAGTTTGTGCCTCGGATTTTCGTGATGCCTCTGTTCGTAGCCACGACTAACACGGGAGATAAATCATTTTCCAACGCTCGATTCAAAAACGAAAAGCATTCCACGTCTAACATGTGCACTTCGTCGATGAACAAAACGCCCGGTATGATTTCCGCCTTGCCTTCCTCTCGCCACTCGGCGACTTTCTCGTCGATTTGTTCTCGCACTTCGTCGCGAATTTCACCGGTATCGCCGGAGAACAACGCCATGAAACCTTGCGTGTGCGAATTGATGACGTCGATTTCGTGTAAAGTCACCGTGTGCACAATCTCTTTTCGTTTTTGCAACTCGCCTTCCGGGCAGGAAACAAACTTTGTCGTCGGTCCAGTCGCGTCGTAATCGCGCGATCGCGCGAACGAACGTCCTAACTTTTGCACTCTTCCCGTGCTCTTATCGATGGTGATCACGTCACCACTGGTGACTTTCTCTTTGTTGATCGATTCGATCATCTTCGTTCCTAAATCGTACACCGTCTCCATATCGGTCGTTTTCAAAGTCAACTTTCCAACTTTCGGCGCGACGTTCCCCGCCGTCGGTCGGTCAATCTCAATCTCCACGACTTCACCTTCGATAATTTCCGTTTCCTCCCGTATCCTCACCCCAATCGCTTTCCTAAACGCCTGTCTCAACGCTTCCGTTTTTGAAATTTCTGTGCTAAAAATCTCCGATCCCGCCATCATCGCGAACGGCGTTTCTTCGTTACTTTCCGCGTTTATATTGTTGCTACTTTTATCTTGGCCTCTTAAACTCGCTTTCCTGCTCCCCCCGGCTCCTTCTCCGTTCACCCCGTAATCTGAATCTAACAAGCTCTTCGCGATCCCCATCGCTAACGCCGTCTTCCCCGTCCCCGGCTGACCGGCTAACAGAACGCCTCTCCCAGCGATCGTCCCGCTTTTAATCATGGACAGAATAACGCCGCACGCTTTACGCGCGTCTTCTTGACCAACCATCCCTTGCGAAACATTCTTCGCGTCTAACGCGTCGTCCAATCCCAGACCGCGTATGTGCGAGTGCGCGCCGATGCGTTCGATGCCTCGTAAAGCGTCCGTTTCTTGCGCGGTCGTTTTAATCGTCGTCGTTTCCCCACCAGTCGCCATTTTATTATGTGAGTCGTTTTAATCTTCTTCTTCTTTATTCAGATCGAATGCAACGAACGAAAACGAGAAGAGTCTGCTAAAGTGCTAATGCTTCAATAGTCTTCTCTCAACGACAACAACAACAACAACAACAACACTCCTCTTAAACAAACAAACAGTATATTATGTGCTGTGTTCTTTTCAATCAATCAATCAATCGATAGAAGAATAATGCAGTCAAATCAAATTCAAACGAAAAAAAATGCTTCAAAATTTTAGTGCAAAAAGCTCTCGAGGACTCCTGTTATACGAGAGCAAAAAAGCATTATAATAACGTTCTCGTTATCGATCGGCGAATATCAGCAAATATACCACCACGTTTTTAATAAAAGTACAATTTTCTTTCCATCTAGTATTTCCTCTATATGTCCTCTCTATTTTCTCTCTCTCTCTCTTTCTAATAATTATTTTCACAATCGTCTTTTCTTCGCGCTTCGCATGAACGGTCTCAAGGACCACTCGATGTCGGCGTCGTCTTGGTCGACCGTCCCTAACTTCAGCTGGTACAATCGTAACTCAAATCTCGGACCGATTTCGTTCAAGTGTAAGGATTTTGGGCCTTTCGGCATGTCGTAGGTGTGATGACGGACGGAGATGAAATCGACCGAGTTGGCGAAAGTGACCACGCGTTTTGATTTTTCCTTCGGTCTCGGGAATAAGTGTCGCAAGATATTCGCGGTTCGTTTGCCTAATTCCGAGGTGAAGTTTTCGCATATGATGTGCGGGAACTGTTCGGAAACTTTCGGTAAGTTGGCATCTTTTACGTCGTGTCGCATGACCGCGTCGGAAATGCCAAAATACGCGGTAGGACCAAACGGTAAGTGCGAAACGACTAAACCGTCCGGTTCGCCTCGGTGTTCGTGGACGATGACGACGTCGGTAAACTCGCTCGTTTTTCCCAGTTCCACGAGATCGGGTAAGATTTGCGACCCGCGGTTGATTCTCGACGAGGTCGGGAACAGAAGTTTCAGTTCTTTACAAAACTGAAGCAATCGACTGCTCGCGTCTCTCGACGTCGTCAGTAAGATTTTCGCCTCTGGTGCGTTTTTATACTCGTCGTCGTTGACGCCTTTTTCCAAGTTTCCATACTCTCTCGTGTTTATATCTTCTAATTCCACCTCTTTTCTTAACTGCTCTTCCTCTCTTTTGAGTTCAGTTGGGATCGGTTTCCCTTCCTCCAAGCACTCTCGTATTTTCCTCTTCTTCTCGTATAACAAGCGCTCTTTCCCTTCTAAAGATTTCCTGTAGACGAATTCTTTCC
>Ga0209505_1001885_pt1 | contig 13838 bp, 7 predicted proteins | sample COGITO_mtgs_1103_2_FD_184794 | JGI IMG/M metagenome (GOLD analysis project Ga0209505, IMG submission 184794) | Pelagic marine microbial communities from North Sea - COGITO_mtgs_110331 (SPAdes) (version 2) | ecosystem: Environmental > Aquatic > Marine > Epipelagic ... | reverse complement strand
CCGGTGAAACTTTTAAATTCTCGCGAATGGCACATACGCACGCTTCGCGAACTAAGGAGGCTAAATCGGCTCCAGAGAATCCTTCGAGCTTTTTAAACTCGCTAACATCTTTAATCAACTTATTCGCCGTATCCGGTTCGGTTTTATTCGAGGCTTTCGAGGCAAAGATTGGAATTTTCCGTATCAACGCCCTTAAAATATCCTCGCGCGCGCTCTTATCCGGCAAAGGAACGTATAAAAGCTTATCCAACCTTCCCGGTCGTAACATTGCCGGGTCAATCATATCTGGTCTGTTTGTCGCTGCGATAACGAACGTTGCTTTCCTCGATTCCATACCGTCCATTTCCGTAAGCAGTTGGTTTACTACTCTTATCGCGGCATCGCCGCCACCTTCGCCGCCGCCACCTCTTCTTGGAGCCAAAGAATCGAGCTCATCAAAGAAGAGCACGCAAGGTGCCGCCGCCCTCGCGCGTGCGAACAAAGATCGAACTGCGCGTTCAGACTCACCCACGTACTTGTTCAAAAGCTCTGGACCTTTGATGGATATAAAATTCGCATTCGCTTCGTTCGCGACGGCTTGTGCGACGAGCGTTTTACCGCAACCCGGAGGCCCGTACAGTAAACACCCAGTCGATATTTTTTGGCCTAAATACTGAAATACGTGCGGTCTATTTATTGGCTCCACTATTGAAAATTTCAACTCTTCGCGAACATCCGTGAGCGCGCCAACATCGGACCAAGTGACCGATGGTGTTGTCGTAAAACCTTCCCTTTTTGCAGACGGTTGAATAACTAATAAAGCGTTGACAAAATCAGAGTTTGTCACGGACACAGATTCGAGTTCGTTCGTCGTGAACGGCTCGGAGTCTTTCAATCGTCGTTCAGTCAAAATTGACTCGCGGTCGTTCGTCTTTGCGTTTTCAAAGACGCGGGAAACGGCTAAAGTCGCTGCTTCGTTTACGAGAGCAGCTAAATCTGCTCCTACGTATCCAGGCGTTTTCTTAGCAATATCAGTTTCGTCCACGTCTCCGCTCAGACGAAGATTTTTTAAGTGACACTTCAAAATCTTTACCCGGGCTTGTTCATCTGGGACGCCGAGAGCAATTTCGCGATCAAATCGACCAGATCGGCGCAAAGCCGCATCCAGAGAATCTGCGCGGTTCGTAGCACCGATAACAACGACGTGTCGTTTGTGTCGCAGTCGCTTCTCTTTCTCGTCTTTTTGTGACTTCTTCTTCTTGATTCCTTGCTTGTTTGGTTCTTCCGCATTTGTGGCGTCTTTCATTTCTACCGAATCGATTTGGTTGTTTGCGTTATCGATGATTTTGTCAATGCTCTTCCTTACTCCATTTTCTTCTTCCTCCTCATCTTCTTCTGTTCCTTCCTCATCATCATCTTCTTCGTCTTCTTCGTCGTTTGCGTTTAAATCATCGATGGATGCCAAAAATTGCGCCACTATTCTACGTTCCATCTCTCTTTGCGCGCTTTCCCGTTTTGGGCAAATTGCATCAATTTCATCTATGAAAACAATGCTCGGTGCAGCTGCTTTCGCCGCTCGAAAAAGCTGTCTAATGTTCTTTTCGGAATCACCGGAAACCCCGGAAACAATCTCCGTAGCTGCTATGGAAAAAAAAGTGACACTGTTCGTGTTATTTTCTATTGCTGCGTTTGCCACGGCGTGCGCCACGGTTGTTTTACCACATCCCGGTGGTCCGTGCAGCAAAACACCTCTAGGTGGTGGCACACCGAGCCAATCGTATAACTCAGGATGCTTCAGAGGGCGCAGTATAAGTTCATCGATTGCGGATAATGCCTCTTCAACGCCACCCAAATCTGAGAGAGAAACATTTCGCGGTTTCGTCGCTTGCGAAAATAAGTTCTCGGATTTATCCTCACGATCACCATCGCCGTGGAAATCATAATTTGTATCCGCTTTCATTCTTTTCTTTAAATCGGCGATCGCCTGGTCTTCTTCAGCCTCACGCCGTCGTTTACGTTTTGAACGTTTCTTATCGCCTTTCTTTGACCCGCTCGATGTTAAACGAAGCTGTCGATCTTTCACTTTCGTTCCTCCAGCACTATTACTGTTGTTATTGTTCTTCTCTCCGTTTTTATCGTTGTTTCGTCGATTCGCTCTCATGACTGCTTGTACGGCTCTTTCATGTCCCGCGATTTGTGCCTTTTCCGCTAAGTTAGGTTCTCCTTCTTCATCTTCATCTACATTGGTCTTGATATCGGTTCCGTTTTGCGCGAGTCTGCCTTCCATGGGATTAATTTCTGCTTTCGCCAAAGCTCTCATTGCAGCCGCTTTCACTCTCTCCTCTGACGCAAAAGCGCTCGGTGTTGAACCTTTTTCAATCCCGGAAACGCCATTTCTAATGCTACCACTTTGGTGGAAAACTTCTTTGCCTTTTGAAGCCGTAGCGTACGTGCTCTGCAACGCTCTATTCATGACATCCATATCTTCTTCTTCTCGGTTTTCTTCATAATCATCTTCCTCCTCGCTCCAATCGTCACCATCATCATCATCGTCATCTTCTTCTTCCTCTTCTTCTTCGTCATCATCATCATCGTCATATTCTTCTCCTCCTCGCGTATTCGTCGCATCCTCCTCGCTTTTATTATTTTTCCCTTCTTTTGCAAGGACAACGCCAATCGCTCGTTCTACAGTTTTCCGAAACACGCCTTTGGGTTTCCTCTTGTATTCCCGAAAGCTTCGACATAAATGTTCAACCGCACCATCAACGTCTCTGAGAAGAGTCTTATTACTCTCAGCGTACGCTTGTAAGCGAGGCACGAGGAGCGGGTCGAGCGTCAACCCAGCAGCGGCGGCGGCGGGAAAACGTCTTCGTCTCTCCTGTTGCTTTTCCAATTGTTTCTTCGTTTTTAAAGACGACGACGACGGTGAGGACCCACTCCCACCGTTTCGAGAGGGCATTACGACAATTTGAAACCACAGATGAGATCAATTATTGAGCCTTTACCGCGCAATCTCTGTCCGAATTCACGCGCGAGTCGTACGTAGTCTCTCTTCCTCTCTCTCTCTTTCGCGCGTTTTGTTTTTGTTTTTTGTGTTGCTGATTTTTGATGATTTGCCAATTTTGTTTACGATTGCATGGAGAAAAGGTTCGCTGATGAAGGTGCCTTTTGCCCTTTCCCAGAAAAGGAAAAAACTGAAAAGAATTTTATCATTAATTCTCCAAACCCGCGCGCGACTTGTGTGTGTGTGAATTAACTTCCTTCTCATTCTCTTAAAAACAAGAGTCATACGAGCGCGTCGTCTCGCGACATGTCTCTTTCTTCGAGAAGGAATGGGTTCGCAAAACTCTCACGAGATGCGTGTGCGTTTTTTTCGACGAGAATGACGACGACGAGAGTGACGATGACGAAGAATCTTTCCAAGAGCAACCGCGCGATGAGCGCGAACAAAGTCTCGAATAACAACAACAACAACAGGAGCAACGATAACATAAGCAGGAGATTCTTCGGTTCTTCTTCTTCTTCTTCTTCTTCCTCTTCTTCGTCCTCTCTCGAGTTTCAGCAACTCAAACTGTTGAACAAGCAGAACAAAAGCAACAAAGTGATTGAGTTGTTCGAAACGAACCGAGTCAACCAACAAAACGAGAAGAATCTGAGCGAATATCTCAAAGCATTAGTAGCGACGAATCGGTTGAACGAGTCAGCGATGTTAGAAACTCTACAGCGAGGGCAAATGATGCAACCACATTCGGCGGCAGCGTCTGCTTTTGGACGACAACGAGGAGGAGGAGGAGGAGGTGATGGCTTTGCCGGCGCTGCGGCTGCAAATGCCGCAATGATGGCAAAGAACAATCACGGCGCTAGCGGAAGTGGAGGATGGCAGTTTCCAACCTTACAAGGATTCTCAAAAGCTATCAATGACGCGACAGCTGCGGCAAATAATACAGCTGGGGTAGGAGGAAATGCTTCCGGCGGTGCGGCAGCCGCTGCGACAAACGCGTTGCGCGGATCGTCGTCCTCGGCTTCCGGCGGTGAAGTGCTAGGGACGCCAAAGTCGCCGTTATTCGTGCAGCATTTAGAACCAACGTTTCCAGCGCAAGTTTGGCGAACAATTCGCACGTTAGGCTTAGCTTTTGTGGTCTTGTCCGGAGTAGGAGCACTCATCGAGGATAAAGGAGGACCGGTCGGAAGATCGCTTCTAGGAAACTCAGATCAACCAAAACCTCAAAACCAGGACGAATTCATCGAAGAGAGCGACGGTAAAGGTGGTAAAATACGAAGGAAGAAGAAGACAACGTTTTCGGATGTAAAAGGCGTCGACGAGGCAAAGAATGAGCTGAAAGAAATCGTACACTATTTGAGAGATCCGAAAAAGTTTACTCGCTTGGGAGGAAAACTTCCAAAAGGTTTGCTCTTGGTCGGCCCGCCGGGGACAGGAAAGACTTTGCTCGCGAAAGCCGTCGCGGGCGAAGCGGACGTGCCGTTCTTTTACGTTTCCGGCTCTGAGTTTGAGGAGATGTTTGTTGGCGTCGGCGCTCGACGAGTGCGAGAACTATTTAAAGCGGCGAAGAAGCAAGCACCGTGTATTGTTTTTATCGACGAAATCGACGCGGTCGGTTCGCAGCGTTCTCCGAAAGATGCGCAGAACACTCGCATGACTTTGAATCAACTCTTAACGGAAATGGATGGATTTAATTCGTCCGACGTCCAAGGTATTGTTGTGCTTGCAGCGACAAACACGCCCGAGGCTTTGGATAAAGCGCTCGTTCGACCCGGGCGTTTCGATAGAACCGTCGCGGTGCCGAATCCAGACGTCGAAGGTCGCAAACAAATTTTGCAAGTGCACTCGAAAAATGTGAAGCTCGCGAAAGACGTAGACTTTGAAATCGTCGCGAGAGGGACGCCGGGCTTTTCTGGAGCAGATTTAGCAAACCTTGTGAACATTGCGGCGTTGAAGGCAGCTTTAGATGACGAGACGGAAGTGAAAAATAGCCATCTCGACCACGCAAAGGATCGCATTCTCATGGGCGCGGAGCGCAAGTCCGCAGTCATTACGGAAGAGAACAGAAAGCTCACCGCTTACCACGAAGGTGGTCACGCTTTAGTTGCCTTAAGAACGCAAGGTGCGAGGCCCGTGCATAAAGCGACCATTGTTCCGAGAGGCCATGCTTTAGGTATGGTGATGCAACTTCCAGATAAAGACGAGTTGAATCTCACTCGCAAACAGTTGATGGCTATGCTTGACGTCACCATGGGCGGACGAGTCGCGGAAGAGTTGATCTTTGGCAAAGATGAAATTACAACCGGCGCCTCGTCTGACTTGCAACAAGCGACACGATTGGCGAGGGAGATGATCACAAAGTACGGGTTTTCTCAAACTATTGGTTTAGCGAGTCAAGAGTATAATCAAAGCGGCTTATCCTCGGAAACGAGACAAAAAATAGAGGAAGAAGTGAAAGAAATGCTCGAAAGCGCGTACGTGCGCGCCAAGACGCTATTGCGAACGCACGAGAAAGAGCTGCACGCGATTGCAAAGTCGCTTTTGGATCGCGAAAGCTTAACTGGTGATGAACTGAAGGAAATTATCCTCGGCGCTGCTTCGGGAAAGAGTGTAAAAAATATCAACAACAACAACGCTTCCTCCGTCGCGTCTGCCGATATTAAAATAAAGGTAGACGGTGCCCGAGGCGTCAAAACCGCCGCCGTTAACTAGTCGTTTTCGTGTACAGTACTACTAATATACATAAATCTATTTTATATTCCAGGCATCTTAGCTTCGCCTGTATTCGCGTTAATATATTTCGAATCCCAATTTTCATCGCACGGCAAAATCCTCAAGCTTTGCCAGCAACCTTCGTATTTACTGAATGTGCGCTTCACCATGACAAAAGCCCAAAAAGTATCACTCCCAACTTTATCAGTTACTATGACTCTCACCAAAGTGCGCCCATCTTTCATTGAAATCTCGTCAAGAATCTCGTGCTTTCTATTGAATACGAACGCGTCAAAGTTTACCAAACACTTCCCAAGAAAATGATCAAAGTGATACATATCCGACGAGAAACCGAAATATCTCGAGCGATCCATGTTTCCCGATTCTACGCTGAACTCCCACATAACTTGTACGCCGTGGTCGGTTCTAGGATTATTCTTATCTTTCATCGATTCTAGTTGAATTTGAACCGCGTCTCGACACGTTTGCATTTGATGAGGAAAAAATAGGGGTCCTGGAACATTCTGTGGGTTCCGACAGACTCCGATACACTTGCTCCCATTTTCTTTCACTATCGCGTTTACACAGAAAGGGCACTCTTCGCTCGTAGGTTTAAACGCTCTTCTATCGATGGGTACTTCTAAGATTTGCTCCGCGCTTAGCATGGTGCCGGGTAAGTATCCTTCATTTGACGATGTTGATGAAGCTTTCACCACCCAGTTGAGTTTTACCTTCTTCGTCTTCTTTGAAGAAGTCAGATTTGGACGCGTTGACGACGACGATGATGTCACTAACGCTGCCGCTGCTGCAGTTAACGACGCCGACGACGACGCCGACGGCATTCTCCTTTCTTCCTTTCTTTCTTTCCGTGTGTGCGCGTGTTCGTTACTTCAAAAGTTGAAGTTTTTTTTTTGCATTTTTCTTTCTTTCTTTCGATATTTTCTCACACCGATTGCCATGCATGGCGCCATAATAATAAAATATATGTGAAAAAGGATGAAGAAGAAGAGAACGATAGCCATTGGATTCGAAGGGTCGGCGAACAAAATAGGCGTCGGCATAGTAACCAGCGATGGAACGATTTTGAGCAACAAACGGCGGACGTATTGCGCGCCTACGGGTAGTGGTTTTCTCCCGCGAGAAACCGCCAACCACCACAAAAAAGTGATTTTAGATTTAACCGAAGACGCTTTACGAGAAGCGTTTGATGATAATAATAATAATAATAATGAATCTCGCTCTTCATTTTCGTTGAAAGATTTCGGCGAGGAAATTGATGTGATTTGTTTCACCAAAGGACCTGGGATGGGGGCGTGCCTCATCGTCGTCGCGCTAGTCGTTCGAACGCTCAGTCAAATTTGGAAGAAACCAATCCAAACGGTGAACCACTGCATAGCGCACATCGAGATGGGAAGATTAGTAACGAAAGCTAAGAATCCAGTCGTTTTATACGCGAGCGGTGGGAACACACAAATCATCGCGTACAACGATAACAGGTACAGAATTTTTGGAGAAACTATAGATATAGCGGTAGGAAACGCGTTGGATAGATTCGCGAGGTGTTTAGAGCTTTCGAACGACCCGGCGCCGGGATATAACATCGAACAACTCGCGAAAGAAGGTAAAACCTTCGTGGAATTTCCATACAATTGTAAAGGTATGGATATAAACGTTGGTGGAATTCTAACCAACGCGGAAGAAAAAGTAGCCGCGATGAAAAGTAGTAATAATAGTAATGGTTATAGTAATACAGTCACGAAGGCTGACTTGGCGATGTCGTTTCAGGAAACTGTGTTTGCGATGTTGATCGAAGTGACGGAAAGAGCTATGGCGCATTGCGATGCGAACGATGTGCTCATCGTGGGGGGTGTTGGGTGTAATCTTCGTCTGCAGGAGATGATGGATATAATGGCTAAAGAGCGCGGAGGAAAGTTATATGCGACGGATGAACGATATTGCATCGACAACGGCGCCATGATTGCGTACACCGGCTTGATTGAATATTTAGCGAACGGAAGCGTGGGTGTTCCTTTAGAACAGACGACGTGCACGCAAAGGTTTAGAACGGACGAAGTGTATGTAAATTGGCGGCGAAACTCGGAAGAATTAGAGGAGGATGAGGATGAGGATGAGGAAAGAAAGAAGCGTCGAAGTTGTTAAAGTTTGTACGAAAAATTTTTTATTCACCACCACCCCACATCCACGCTTGTTTTTGTTCGTGCGTTGGTCGCGAGTTTGTGAAATTTTGATTGGCTCCCGAATTGTCACCCATCATCTCCAAAAGAGAAAAGGAGAAAAGAAGGAAAATTCTTCTCATCTCTTCATCACTTTTTTAGAAACACCAACTCTCGTTTCTTTCTTTCTCGCGAACGTAAGAACGATGATGAAGTTTACTAAATTCCTTCTGTTGGGGTTACTCATCGGCTTGTTTGCCGGTATTTCTGTCCCTTCGAGTGCGTAATGATATGATGTCGTAGTCTTTTTTTTATTCAATCATCATCTTTCGAGAGCGCGCCGCGTGTGATTTGGTCTCGGAAATTTGTTTCTCTCGCTTTCTTTCGATCAAATATAATTTTGGATTAGTAACTTCTTCTATCGGTGGTTAAAGTTAACTCGAGCCATCACTGACCGTTGTGTGTGTGTCGTCTCTTTTCACTTTCAACAACAGACTTTGGGAACGATAACGCGCTCTCTGCTTCCTCTTCTTCTCTATTCGTAGAAGCTGCGGCGGCGGATGAGGCGGCATCGTCATCGGAAGAATTCCAAATTCCAACCTTCAAGGCGGGTGCTGAAGTCAACGAGTTTCAAGCCGAAGTTTCGCGCTTGATGGATATCATCATCAACTCTTTGTACTCCAACAAAGACATCTTCCTGAGAGAATTGATCTCTAACGGATCCGACGCTTTGGACAAGATTCGTTTCTTGTCCTTGACCGATGCCTCGCAATTGGGCGACGGAGATGCCGCTCAGCTCGACATTCGCATCAAAATCGACAAAGACCAAAAGCTTATTTCCATCCGCGATAAAGGGGTTGGGATGACCAAGCAAGAAATCAAGGACAACTTGGGTACGATTGCTAAATCTGGTACGTCAGCCTTCCTCGAGCAAATGCAAAAGGGTGGCGACATGTCTCTCATCGGTCAGTTTGGCGTTGGTTTCTACTCCGTGTACTTAGTCGCCGACTTTGTGGAAGTGCGCACCAAGTCGAACAGCGAAGACACGCAATGGATCTGGCAATCTAAAGCCGACGGTAACTTTGCCATTTCTGAAGATACCGATGGTGAAGCGATCGGCAGAGGCACGGAGATCAAGATTTATCTCAAAGAGGAAGCGCAAGAGTATTTGGACGAGGGCAAATTGAAGGACTTGGTCGAAAAGTACTCTGAATTTATCAACTTTCCGATTTACATGTGGGAATCTAAGGAAGAATCCGAAGAAGTTCCGATCGAAGACGACGATGAAGAAAAGTCCGACGAGGAGAAGGACGAAGAGGACGACGATGAGGACGACGATGAGGACGACGACGATGAGGACGACGACGACGACGATGAGGACGAGAAAGACGACAAACCAAAAACGAAAACGGTTACGAAAACCGTCTGGGACTGGGTCTTACTCAACGACTCTAAAGCTATCTGGCTCAGATCGTCTTCCGAAATTGAACCGGAAGAGTACTCCAAGTTTTACAAGGCGTTGTCGAAAGACAAGAGCGATCCGTTGACGTACTCCCACTTCAAAGCCGAAGGCGATGTTGAGTTCAAAGCTATTCTCTTCATTCCGGAAAGTGCCCCTCCGGATATGTACGATAACTACTACGGTAAAGCCTCCGCGTTAAAACTGTACGTGAGAAGAGTGTTCATTTCCGACGAATTCGACGAGCTTTTGCCGAAGTATCTCTCTTTTATTAAAGGGATCGTCGATTCCGATACGCTTCCGTTGAACGTTTCTCGCGAAACGTTGCAACAACACACTTCTTTGAAAACGATCAAGAAGAAGCTCGTCAGAAAAGCATTGGATATGATTCGTAAACTCGCTGAGGAAGGCAACGACTCCGAGGATGACGACAACGAGAACGAAGACGAAGAGGCCAAGGTTGTCGCGAACGAAAAGTACGAAAAGTTCTGGAAATCTTTCGGTAAAGCCATCAAATTAGGCATCATCGAAGATGCCTCGAACAGAACGCGATTAGCCAAGTTACTCCGCTTCTACACCTCTCAATCTCCGGACAAACTGGTCTCTTTGGAACAGTACGTCGAGAGAATGAAGGAAGGACAAAAGAGCATTTATTACGTCGCCGGCGAATCCCAAGAAGCCTTGGAGAAATCGCCGTTTCTCGAAAAACTCTTGTTGAAAGGATTTGAAGTTATTTACTTCACCGACCCGATTGACGAGTACACGATGCAAAACTTGACAGAATTCGATGAGTTCAAATTTTCCAACGCTTCCAAGGAAGACATGAAATTTGGGGACGCGGATGAAGGCGAGAAGAAGCAGTTCAAAAAGACGAAAGAACACTTCAAGCCGTTCACGAAATGGTGGAAGGATGCTCTTTTGACCTCGTACCCGGATTCAATCGAAAACGTGAAGATCTCGAACAGATTATCCACGACGCCATGCGTCGTGGTCACGAGCAAATACGGCTGGTCTGCCAACATGGAGCGCATCATGAGAGCGCAAGCGTTATCGGACGACTCGAGAGCGCAGTACATGAAGGGTAAGAAGACGTTGGAAATCAACTATAAACACCCGCTGGTTGCCGCTCTCAAGGAAAAGTACGAAGCTGATGGCGAAGATGAAACTTCCAAGAACTTGGCTGTCGTCATGTTCGAAACTGCGCTCATCGAATCTGGATTCGTCATCGACGACTCTAAATCCATGGCGTCGCGCGTCTTTGATTTGCTCAAGGACAAGATGGGCGTTGAGAAAGACGCACCGCTCTTGGATGAAATGGAGTTCCCCGATGAAGAGGAAGAAGTCGCCGAAGCCGAAGAATCTGCGCCGAAAGAAGATGAAGAATCTGCGCCGGCAGTGGAAGAAGAGGAAGCACCGAAAGATGAGCTCTAAGTTTTTAGCGAGAACGTTTTTTTTTTAATGTGAGTGCGCATTTATCACGATACATACAACTCATTTTTAATCATACGTACATTCCTACATAATTTCTTTGGTCGCTCATGAACTAATTTATCGAGTCTTTCCAAGAACTGCGCTCAAATACACCGTCGTCGAATCTAAAACCTGTTCTTGGAACGATTTCAACTGAACGCCGTTGCGTAAAACTGTCATAAATTTTGTGCTGTCCATGCTAATATCAGCAGGAGTTTTAACCACGGCAGCAGCGCTAGAAGACGTGGTTTTACTTTTCTCTGCAGGTTTCGCGCGCTTTTTGCTCGCTCTCATGGTGTTGCAAAATATGGTGACCATGTCGTAACGGCTCAAGCGCTCCGGTCCGCCCGCGTGATAAATGGGAGTGCTATCTGACGACCCACCTCCTTCCTCGAACAAAAACGCGGAAACATCGCGTTTACGTCGTAAACCTACGAAAATTTCAAAACAGTACACGATAGCCTCGGTCAAATCAATTCGCGATACTGGATTTCTAAATTCATCTGTCCAAAACTCCACCGCGTTTTCATCTTTAACTTCTTCCTTCTCTTCTCCTTCTGCACTTTGACCGCGCGTGTTTGGAGGGCACGTTTTTGCGATAAAATCTAAAAACAACGGCCTGTCGACGCGTCGATACGGCGGCTGTGGTCCCGTGATGACTGAACTACGTAATATGACGAGCGCGTTCTTATCGTAGTTTTCGAGTAAATACGATTCTGCGTACTTTTTCGAACGACCATATGCATTTATCGGCTCAAACGCCTTTTCGCGCGCGTCGTCTTCTCTGGTGTTGGAGTACGAACCGCAGAACACCTGATCCGTACTCATGTGGACGAGTAAAGGAACTCTCTCTTCGCTTCCCTTCCCGTATTTTCTCATAAGAGCTTCACATAAGTGTGTCGGGGCGTTTATTTTACGCGCTTTTTCTTCGTTTTCTTCGCATTGTTTCGGTTGCGAAAGCGCGGTGCAGTTGACGACCAGTTTCAAGTTTTTGTTGCCTTCGAGATACTCACCCTTGGACGCTTTCTCGACGCACTCTTCCACGCCTGCACCAGTTTCAAAGTCACACACGTGACAAACTAACCTTCGCTTGTGTTGTTCGTGAACGCTTTCCGGGAGTTTTGAGCTTTCCGACGAACACGTGTAGTGTACCGCGTTGATTTCCTTGTTCAAAGTCAGGAGACGTTCGATGAGAAACTGTCCGAGGTATCCGGACCCACCGGAAACGAGCACATTCATTCTTATTTTATCGCCCTCCTTTTTGTTTTGCTGCTGCTGCTGGAGAGTATTAAACCGCCGGTCCGGACGAACAAACAACCAAAAGAGGGAGAGAAGAGAGAAGGAGAGAGGGAGTGAACGAGAGAGAGCTCGTTGTCGCTGTTTCAAGCTGTTTGTTTATTTGTGTGGACAAAAGTAATATCAGCAACTGTCACACCCAAAACAAAACTTAACTATCATCACATAAAATTCTCTTCTTGTGTTGTGAAATTATTCCATCTGCGCAACCACCACCATCAACGAGAACAACACGAATCGATAACTGAGCGTTGCGCGAATGTTTCCAATCGCTTCCGCGTCTTTTAAATGCATCGCGTCGACGCCATTTTCAGCGTCTTCTCTCCAACCAAGCCACAGCCAGAGACTTTTGAGTACACGACATTCTCCTCCCGTGGAAAGAAGAAGACAACATATCGCAGTTGTGAACGGGGCATCCGATGTTAATAACGTAACTGATGGTGGTACAAGCGACAGTCATCGTTCTTTCATCGAAAGAGATGCAAACAAGTCCGCTCGCGTGCTGCAAAACCAAAAACCATTGCGCTTCGGCTTCATAGGTTGCGGAGCGATGGCTGAAGCGATGGCGAGAGGATTCCTGGACTCCAAAGTCGTCCAAAGCGAATCTATCGCGTGCTACGGAGGAAAGAATCAAACAAGCAACGGTCGAGCGTCTCTGTTCAAGGAAGAGTTAGGCATCGAGAATATCGTCTCAAACGCCTCGGCAGTGTTGGACGAATCCGATATAATCTTCTTGTGCGTCAAACCAAATAAAATGTTGAGCATATTGGACGAGATTAAACCGAGGGTCAAACCGTGGCACGTGTTTGTATCTGTTGCCGCGGGTATTAAAACATCTGACATTGAAAAGCATTTAAATATTGGAACGAATGCGAAATCGAGCGAACGAGGACGCCAAGCTGATGGGAGCAATGGCAACTTAAAGTCTCGAGGTCTGTTCAATCTTGGCGGACGAAAGAAAGATAGCGATAGCACTAGCATGAAATCTTACGATTACGACGACGGCGATGATGACGACGACGACGACGACGAATATCAAAGTGATAAGATTATAGCGGCGGCACAACTCGAAGGCGAAGAAGTTTTTTACGAGGAAGATGCTGGGTTCAATGAAAGCAATGACAACAATAACAAAAGCGATAAGAAGGACAACGCAAACAACGACCTGCTGCCGACACCTTCGGTAGTCAGAGTTATGCCCAACACGCCGTGTTTTGTAAGAGAAGGCGCGATTGCGTGCTGTGGAGGGAAGACGGCGAGTCTAGCCACGGTGAAGATGATTTCATCATTATTTTCAAATCTTGGTTTATCGGTCATCGTAGAAGAAAGCCAGATGCACGCCGTCGTCGGCGTTTCTGGTTCTGGACCAGCGTATGTGTTTGCATTCATTGAAGCTTTGGCAGATGGGGCCGTCTTGAATGGTCTCCCTCGAAGTGTTGCGATGAAACTCGCCTGTCAGACTGTAATCGGCGCTGGAAAGCTTTGCCTCGAAACGCAGGTGCACCCGGGAGAGTTGAAAGATAGAGTGTGCTCGCCAGGAGGAACGACAATATCGGCGATGCGCCAGCTCGAAAAGAACAGATTCCGCTCTGCGGTAATTGAAGCCGTAACTGCTTCTGCGGAAAAAAGTAAACAAATGAAGAAAAACTAGAGCTTATTGATCAGCTTTGGTACGCATAATGAAAAACTGCTTTACACTTTCTGCGAAAGTACCCAATCTTCTATGTCTAATTTCGCCACGAATCCT
>Ga0209505_1001866_pt1 | contig 13919 bp, 20 predicted proteins | sample COGITO_mtgs_1103_2_FD_184794 | JGI IMG/M metagenome (GOLD analysis project Ga0209505, IMG submission 184794) | Pelagic marine microbial communities from North Sea - COGITO_mtgs_110331 (SPAdes) (version 2) | ecosystem: Environmental > Aquatic > Marine > Epipelagic ... | reverse complement strand
AAAATAAAAGAAACACAGATCCCATCAAAATCAGATGGAACATTTACAGTAGATCAATTAAAAATTCCTTCAAATGGTGTTTTAGGAATATGGGAAATTAATGTCAGTAGTGGTTCCAATCTAGAGATAATTGAATTCAATGTAATTTCTGAAAAAGGTCAAGGACTAACAGTTACTATAGAAGATGACGTGGTAATTCCAGGATTTGGAAAAACACTCAAATTTTCAATCACAGCTGATCAAAAAAGTTCAATATCAATGAAAGTATCTAATATCAATGGAGAACAATTAGGAGATACAAGTAATTGTGTGCCAACTGCAGAATTCAAATGTGAAATTCTTTGGACAATTCCCAAAGATACAATTCCAGGAACATACACAGTTAGGGTCACAGACTCAATTACATCAACTGAAACAACATTTGAAATAAAATAAAACAATTTTATTTCACCTAATTAAAGAAACTTTGATGAATTTAAAAGATAAAATAACAGAATACCCGAATTTTCCAAAAAAAGGAATATTATTTAGAGATTTTAGTCCAATTTTAAAAGATCCATCATCATTATCATATATTGCTGATGAATTTTCAAAACATTTCCATCCAAAAGATGTGGATGTATTTGCAGGAATTGAATCCAGAGGATTCCTACTTGCAACAATTTTGGCTTTAAAATACAATAAAGGTATGATAATGATTAGAAAAGCAGGAAAATTACCAGGAAAAACTGCAAAATTAGCATATACAATTGAATACGGAAAAGATACAATTGAAATACAAAAAGATGTGATTGAAAAAGGTCAAAAAGTTGTAATTTGTGATGATTTACTTGCTACAGGTGGAACAGCAAAAGCTTCTGCTAAACTAATTGAAAAAGTAGGCGGAGACATTACAGGATTTGCATTCATAATAGAATTAATGGAATTAAATGGAATTAAAGGACTAAGCAAATACAATTGCAAATCATTGGTGAAATATTAATGGAAAAAGATGTAGAAATTGGAATTTTTGGTGGAACTGGAATTTATGATTCAGGATTACTTGAAAATGCACAAGAAATTGAAATAGATACACCATACGGAAAACCATCAGATACCATCACAGTAGGAATTTTTAAAGGAAGAAAAATTGCATTTCTTCCAAGACACGGAAAAAAACACACAATACCACCACACATGATTAATTTTAAAGCAAATATTTGGGCATTCAAAGAATTAGGAATTACAAGAATCATTGCACCATCAGCAGTTGGAAGTTTAAAGGAAGAGTTAGAACCAGGACATCTTGTTTTACCAACACAATTTTTAGACTTTACAAAATCTAGAGATGGATCATTTTCTGAAGATGGAAGAGTAATCCATATTTCAGTTGCAGATCCATTTTGTCCAGAATTACAATCATCAATTCTCAAAGTAACAGATGAACAAAAAATTGGAATTCACAAAGATTGTACCTATGTATGTATTGAAGGTCCACGATTTTCAACCAGAGCAGAATCAAAATTCTATAGAACAACAGGTGCAGATATTATTGGAATGACATTAGTTCCAGAGTGTCAATTAGCTAGAGAAGCACAAATGTGTTATGCGTCAATTTCAACAGTTACAGATTATGATGTATGGGCAGATAAACCAGTTACAGCAAAAGAAGTCCTAGAAACACTTTCAAAAAATGTAGAAATTACAAAGAAAATTTTAACAGAATTAATTGATAAAATTCCTAAAACAAGAACTTGCTCTTGTGCTAAAGCATTAGAAGAAGCAGAATTCTAGTCATCTACAAAAGATTCTCTTTTGAGTCCTTCTGGAAGAGTAAGATCTCCCTGAAGTAAATTTTGTTGGAGAGTCATAATTACTTCCTCAACATCATAACCTAATTTTTCTAATTCAGTTTCAGTAATTTTAGAAAGTTTAGCACCAACATTTTGTCCACCAATTCTACCAAAGGCTATTGCTGTAAAATGAAATTCATGATTATCTAATGTAAAATTACCATTAATTTTTGCAGCCATCTGGCTACCATGAATATCATTAATGTGAACTTTAAGATCCATGAGTAATTTTAAATCTCTATAGCTTTGTTAACATTGTCTTCAATCAAAAAGCTCCAATGTTGTTCATCTTCAATTTTAAAATTTTCACTTTTCAACGGAATAACTTTTTCATCTAAACATTCATGTTGAATTGTACCATTTTCTTTTAATTTTACCAATTTCCATTTGTATTTTCCTTGTTGTAATTTACATACATTAACTGCCCATTTTGCATCAGAATCAATTTTAGGCATACCCACTACATCAGTTAATTCTTCAATTCCAAGCTGTTTCTCTTCACAGAAATATTTCTTACAAACACCACATCTCCATACATCAACAGAACCTATAGTTCGTTCATCTATGTTGAGATTAACTACACCATAGTATGTAATCTGAGGATTATCACAGCATTTGTAAACTGGAGGAGCTGTTATTTTTTCCTCTTCAGGTTTACCTACAGTTTTTTCAGAGTCACTCAATATTGTTCACAAATTATTAGCATTATTTAGTTCTTGCATCATCGTAAGGTTGTTCCAAAATCACACCTATACTATCAACAATTTTGTTTCGTTTAAATTCAATATGTTCTCGTTCACACATTTTTCTATACATGTTAACTGCAGTAAATCTTGGATGCATTGCTTCAAATTCAGTTTCAGAAATATCAATGAAAGCACCAAGACTCATTAGATCAGTACCAGTTTTTTGAGCGGATTCAGATGAAATTTTTAATTTATCTGCAATTTCTAAAGCAGTCATTTTTCCATACCAAGTTACCAACAAGTAAGTTTTAGCTTGTATAGGAGATAATTTAATTTCTGAAATTAGATCATTTTCAAGTTTTGATGAATCCATTATTTTTTAAAGAAAATAAGAAGTACATAAAACATGAGGAAATAAATTATTTTTTAGCTAATATTTTTTTTGATATTTTTAAACTAAATCCCATAGCAATAAAATGTACAATTCCACCCACAATAATTGCAGTTATCAAATTATCAAGAACAATCCAAGTAATCAAAAAGGTGAGAATTGATGGGATCGTTACAATTGCACCCATAATAGTTCCTTTCAAGATAATTTCACTAATCTTAAGTTTAGATTTTGTTGAATCAGGCAACAGGAAGATTATCAAAAATGGTAATAAAAATCAAAGATACTTTATATTTGGTGGGCACTGATTTGTAGTGCTTGTCAAGTTATAAGAAGACATATTCAAATGAACAATCATTAAATTTTGTAATTCCCATAATCGTAATTTTATTTTTGGGAATTATTTACATAATGACCCAAAGAGCAGATTCAGGTTATGTCAGTTTTATTTTAATTGGAGGTGCAGCAATCACAATGATTTATTGGATCAGAGTAATTAAAAAAATGGCAGTTGAGCAAAAACCCGCAACATATGATCAAGCAAGAGAACAAGAAACAAAGAATTGGGTATACGATCTAATCAAAGGTGAAGGCGAATTTGTTTTCGTAGCAGAAGTTCCAGGTCCTGAAGACAAAATTGCAGTGAGATTAGTAGATGGTATGCTATATGTTCGTGGTACAGCAGGGTTTTCTAAAGAAGTTCCAATAGAAGGTGCTAACGAAATGCAAATTATGGATTTCAAATATAGAAATGGTGTATTAACACTAAGAATAAAATAACTAAAGACTTTTTGCTAATTCTAATTTTTGTGGTAAATATTTATCAGTAATATTTGTAAGGCCATATTTTGAAAAAGCCTCCAATTCAGCTTTTCTTTTTAATTTTAAAAATACATCAAGTTCTTTTTTCCAAATACCATCTTGATATCTAGGATCTTTTTGTAAATCATAACATCTCTTAATATCAGATTCAGTCATTGGAATTGTAGGTAATTTGTATTTCTCAATATCAGTTGCCCACACACCAACCCATTTTGCATCCGGGACGGTTAATTCTCTAAGATGAGCAGCATTAGCTGAACCAGATTTGATTACCATTGCAATATGTTCTCCATACACATCACCATCAGTAAGACAGATGACAGGTAATTTCATTTCATCATGAAGTCTTTTCAATAAAGTTCGGGTAGAACGTGGTGCTTGTCCTCCAGTATTAATGATAATAGATTTAAATTTTTTATCAACTTGCTCTTCAACAAATCTTGTAAACAAACCACCTTTCTCAATAGCAATTACAATTTCAGCACTAGTATCAACTAATTCTGCAGTTGTTAAACTGGGACCAATCGAATAACCATCAGGATGGTTAGCTAAATTCATAGTCTTTCCTTCATATCCAGGAATAGTATATTCAATATTTAGATCACCAAAAATGGAACTTCTTTCTTCAGGAAAAATATGAAAATCTTCTCGAGCTCTAGAAGTAACAGCCTCTAAATCTACAATAATATTATCAGATTCAGATTGGTCCTCAAATTCAACAGCAAAAGCCTGTGAGGAGTAATAAACATCTCTCAAAGTTGATGATTTTCGTTCATTAGTTAACCTATTTGCAAAAAATGCCAACCACATTAATTGTGTGAATGATCTTAATTGTGCTGAATTTCGAGAACTTCTCAAAGCAGCGTTGTTACCCAAAATGTATTGTCGGAGTTTTTTATCATAGACAATATTACTTACAGACCTACTAGGAATTGAAAATTTTGGAAATTGTCCATTATCTAGATCATCATATATTTTTGCACCATGAGTTTTGAGCATTTCAAGAATAGTTTTTTGTTTATCATCGGCTTTTTTACTTCGAGCTTTAATTTTATTTTCTTTTTGTTTTTTACTTGTTGCCAATTTCATTTTCCTCCTTTACTGCTTTTTTATTTTCAGTTGCAATTTCAGTTTCTAACATTTTCTTATAATTAGGTTCTTTTTTCTTTCCAGAAAGTTCTGTACAAAATTCTGCAATCATTGGAATGTATTTTGCATAAAGATTAGCTCGCTTTTTTGCCATTTCAGCTTGACCACGTTTAGACATGAAAGAAGAAAGTTTTCTAGACAAAAATTGTAATGCCAATCTTAATTCTCGTTCTATCTCTTGTCTATCTGCAACATTTTCTTTTCCTGCAGTTTTGTATGGAATTCTAGTTGAACAAATATGAGATACAATAATGAAAGGCGGTTCACCTTTAACCTTGTATCGTCCCCAATCAGTATCATTTACAACTTTAATCACAACATCACTTCCTTCATCATAAAGTAATGGAATTCGGTTAGCATACCTATACACATGAGGTCCACCTGTTTTAATATCACCACCATAGGCTATCCCCATCTCAATAATGAAAGGGAATCCAGAATAAGCAGAGGCTGGGCGTTGAACTACAGCAACAAAATCAGGATTAAAAAATTTCTTTATTCCTTTTTCTAGAGGTTCTGCGCCTAAAGGAGCTAAACAACTTGAATCAGGAGCCATAAAATCATCAAATTTCTGAAGTGCATCACTCAGATTGACAAGTTCTTGGTTGGTTAGAGTTCCCATTCTTTTTTCTGGTTTTATTTTAGCAAATGCTGCAAATTTAAGGGCAGTTGTAGGACCTACACGTTGGAATCTTTTTGTCAAAAAGGTAGTAAGAGGTTCACCCTGTACAGTGTTTGTCAATTGTTTGTAATATTGACTTTCAGGATCCATGTCAACTGATTTTGATTGAGAGTCACCAAAATCCCAATAAAATAATTTTTTATTTGGCATGTCAATATCTTCAATTCTAATTTTGTTTAATTTTTCAAAATCCATTTTCAAAAATGACATTAAAGCAATAACAACTCTTACTTGACGTGGAAGTGTTTTCCATTTTTTCTTTGCTTTTTCCATAATAGATGTAAAACTTAGTTTCTTCACAGATAGACCCAAATCTTTTCTAACTTTTTCAATCATTGCATCATCAATTGTTGGAATTTCAAATTGGGATTCAACAATCATTCTTCGTATACGTTCAACATCAATTCCATGTGGATGTGGACGAATTATAGTTGGAGGTGGAGGAATATCTTTTACAAATCTTGGGTGACTAAATTTTTGTCCTTTAGGATCATCAAAAGTTATTGATGCATAAGGAGTAATTAATGAAGTTTCATAAACATAATCACGGATTTTATTTCCAGCTTTTGAATAATCACCTTCTAAACAAATACTTACACTCAATCCTTTTTTTGCAACTTCTTTAGTAGTGTGTTTTACAATTACAGGTTTATTTTTTTGAATATCCAATAATATTTCAAATTGATTTTGAATTTTTGCATCTGAAGAACTTTTTACAGTTACGGGTTTATTAGTTGTAATTTGTCCATACAAAATTGCCATAGTTGCACCCAATCCAAACATCCCTCTAGCTTGTTTGAGTCCAAATTTAGAACCATAAAGTACAGTTCCAAATGCAAGTGGAATATGTTCTGCATCAATTCCAGGACCATTATCTTTTACAGTCAAAATATAGGGCTTAGGATCGGGTTTATCAGGGTCAACAGCCTTTATTGTAAGATGAACATCAGGAAGAATTCCTTTTTGATCACATGCATCCAATGCATTTTCAACAAATTCACGAACAGCAGTGTATAATGAACGAGTAGGATTACTAAATCCAGCTAAGTCACGATTACTGTAGAAAAACTCACTAGGAGAAATTTGATTAAATTTTTCTTTAATAGAAGACATCTTGATCTTCCCACAATTGCATTTTTTCTTGTTTTGTTCTTCTGTTAGCAGCTTCTAATTTATCGTAAACTGCACCATGCATACCACCACTTGAAATGGCAGAAATGGCATCAACTACTAATCGTAATTTACTTGCATCACCAATAATTGAAACAGTTCTACCATAAACTGAAATGTGTGTACTAGTAAGATTTTCCATATTTCTTCTTGCTCTCCCACCTTCTCCAATGATCCTCCCTTTTATCCTTTCAACATTTGCATTAGATTTTCCAGCAAATTCTCTAAGATCTATAACATGTAATGTATTTTCACCTTCTAACAAAGTCATTGCATTTTCAGGAGAAAACCCTCTTCCAATTGCACTAACAATTTCCATTGCTTTGAATGGTTTCATTTTTTCAACATCACCAACAGATTTTATAAAAACTTCACCGTTATCACCGTCAATATCAATTGAAACATAACAAGATTTTTCAATTGATGATTTAACATTACCAGATTTTCCAATTAAAGCACCTATTCGATCATTAGGTATACGAATTAATTTTTCAAAGCTCATTTACAATTTCCTCAAATACATTATCAGAATCATCAACATTCATTCCTTTTTTCTTAAAGAATCTTGTAATGTTATTAATGTCTCTTTTAAGAAATTCTTTAGAATTTGGATGTCTAAGATCAACTGCAGAACCTAAATCAAATACAACTAATCCATCATCAGTTTTAAAAATATTATATTCTGAAAAATCACCATGAACTAATTTTGCTTTATGATATAGATCCTTAATTAGAGATATTGCTTGTTCATAGTCATTTTGTTCAATATTTGATGTCAGTAAAGCCCTACAAGGTGCACCATTAACGCCTACAAAATCCATAGCTAGTACATTATTTGTTACATAAAGAGGTCTAGGTACAGGAATTCCAGCCTCATAACATTGGGTTAGATTACGATATTCTTTTTTTGCCCACAGATAGACTAAATTTTTAGTACCCTTTTTGACATGACGGAATCGAGGATCGCCTGTAAGATATGGTTCACGTTTTTTAAAGTTAGAAGTACTAACCAAATAAATTTTCAAAGCAACACTAGTATCATCATCAGCAACACCCCAAAAAACAACAGATTCTTTTCCAGCACTTACAGAGCCATTAACATATGCAATTACATGATCTGTGATCATTTTGTAAAGTGTCATCACTGTAGGTTTGTCTAAAACTTCATTCATGACTTTTCCTTTTTTGAATCCATCTTCAAGCTCGCGTCTTTTAGATTTTGAAATTAATTTATTATCAATTTTAGATTCTAGTTTTCTACTAATGGTATCAGTCAATAGTTATTATTTTCCGTACTAGATAAAAGAGATTGCTTTTTAATTAAAACACTATAAAAAATATTAAAAGTAAAATTCATTTTAGGTATTAAAAATAATTAAAAATGGAATATCAGAAATGATCTTAACACCAGATTCAGAACCAATACCAAGATCAATAGCTAAAGAGATAGTTTTAGGACCTACTAAATTCATAATGGATGCAGATTTTAAGAAAGTAATGGCTTCATCTTTATCAACTAATTGCTTACCATAATAATTTTCACTAATATGGATTTTTAATTTTCCATCAACAACATTCTTTCCAATTAATTCAGCATCACACATGTTGACCATAGTATTTTTTTGGTAATCAGAAATTCTTACTGAAAATTGCATTATGCATATTTACCCTTCAAAGTGGATTTTGCACCGCATGCTTCACAAATTAAAAATGAAATACGGTGTTCCTTTAGGATTTTAGTATCAGGGCTTTTACATGTTGTACATTCAACATAATCTTTAACATAAATTTGAAATAATCTAGTAAAATCATCAGGAGCTCGACGACCAACAAACATGGCTTTATCTCCAAGTCGTTCAGCAGGTACAGCAAATTCTTTAGAAAGGTATTGGAGGACTTTATCAGGTTCTCTTCTTAAAACCTTAGGAAATTCTGAAAAATTTCGTAAGAATGTTTTTTGACCTTCCCACATTACATCTACAACAGGTAATTCAAATCTAGTTGAAGAATCAACATTAGAATCACCCAATTTATCTTCAATACGCTTAAGTAAATTTTCATAATCTGATTTAGTCATAAAAAAAAGTTATAGAGTATTCCCTATATTGTTTTTGAAAAAGTGGAATCAGGTGGAATAATTTCCATCTATTCTTTTGGCATTGCGCCAATACGGAATACGTTAGTTCCACAAGTTGGACATGTGCCTTTAACAGCTGGACGTCCATTCTTTAGTTTCACTTCTTTAGGATCTTTGATATCCGTTTTTGCTCTACATTTTACACAATATGCTTGAACCATTATGAAATTTAACAAGATTAGGGGTATTTAGGAAGAGCCTGTGAAAAATATTTCACTATAAACTGGATGTATGTAGTTTTTTTTAGGCACTAAAAAAAGTAAAAATAGAATAAATTTCATAAAAAGAAAGATTTTTTGGAAAAAAATATAATTAAATTAATTAAAATTGTGATTTTTTGAAAAATTTTAAAATAAATTATAATTATGAGAAAAATTATCAAATATAAGCTAGTTTATCTTAAAAATAGAAAATGGCATCAAAAAAAGGAATTGTAATTACAGCAATAATTTTAGCAGCAATTACAGGCGCCAGTTTTCTATTATGGGTAATACCACAAGATAACGATACAACTTTCATAGTAACAGATTATGAAGGGTATTTGGATGGAGCAAAAAATATCCATGAAGTTTTACAAGAATCAATAGATATTGAATATCAAAATCTTAGAAATGAAAAGATTTCACCAATGGATTACGTTGCAATTACAGAAGTAACATCATCACAGGTGACTACCCAAATTAGTGAATTTGTCACTTCAAAACCATCAGAACAATGGCAAGAAAGCTATATCAGTTACATGAATGGAATGAAAAAATTTAATGAGTATATCCTAGAAACTAAAGTATTAGCAAATCAAATCGAAAATGAAAGTCTGGATGCAGAAATTTTAGAAACAATTGATAGAATTGAATCCATTAAAGTGGAATCTATAGAATATATTAAAAAATCAAATGAGTTAAGACCATAGGCTCAAAACCCAATTTTACTAACTTGAATTGTTGGAAATCATTAAAAACTAATTGTGTAGTATGAAGTATAATGTCACAAAGATCTACTAAAGTACAAAAAGATGTTAGTAAATCAACAGCCAACAAATTAGTAGTAATTTGTGTAGATAGAGATGATGATGTAGGTGAAAAAACAGGAATTAGTACACCAGTAATAGGAAGAGATGCATGTATTGAAGCAGCACAAAGATTAGCATTAGAGGATCCAGAGGATGCAGATTCTAATTCAATTTTTGCAGCAATTAAAACATATGAAGATTTAATCAGTAAAGGCTACCAAGTAGAAGTAGCTACTATCACAGGAGTTAAAAATAGAGGAGTTCAAGCAGATGAAAAAATACTACTAGAAGCAAAAATAGTATTAGAAAAATTTCAAGCAAATGGAGCAGTAATTGTTTCAGATGGAGAAGATGATGAAAGTGTGATACCAGTTATTCAAAATGTCTTACCAGTAGTATCTGTTCAAAGAGTGGTAATGAAAGTTAGTAGAAGTGTAGAATATTCGTATGCAGTATTTGGAAAATATCTAAAAATGATAGCATATGATTCAAAATATTCAAAATTCTTTTTAGGAGTTCCAGGAATTCTTTTGTTAATCGGAGGAATTGCAACTGTTTTTGGATATACTGCAGAAATATTTGCGGTACTTGTAAGTATTCTAGGTGGTGCATTTTTAATCAGAGCATTTGATGTAGATAGAGCATGGTCAAGTTGGTCTAAACCTACACCGACAGGTTTTATCAGAATGTTTACAATGGTTACAGGAGTGTTATTGATTCTATCATCAGTACCAGCGGGAATTAGTACAATCAGTCCAGAAATTATTGAATCAAATGGAGGAGTCATTGAGAGTATGTCAAATCAAATAGGAGTAGGACAATTTGTTGGAGGATCATTACCAATTTTATGGATTGGATTAGGTGCAATATTTGCTGGAACATTACTAAGTAACTGGATAGGAGGAATTCCTAGACAAATTAGTGACATTCTTAGAATAATTGTATTAATTTCATTATATCCAATAATTGCACAATTTACCAACATAATGATTTTTGATGAAAGTTCATTTACATTAATTCCACCATTATTAGGAGGACTAGCAGTAACTTTAGTCTCAGCCACTATTCTGTTTAAAAAATATAGGAAACAAAAAGAACAAGAAATGGTTTCAGATTAATTTTTAAAAAAAAATTAAAAAACACTGATATCATCAAACATCCATAAATGTTCAAAGAGAAATGAGTAAGATAAAAGATATAATTTTGCAGTTATCAGGGCTATACAAAATATATGGTAAAAAACTAGAAAGTGAGATTAAGACTGGAGATATTCCAAATCATATTGCATTAATTTTAGATGGAAATAGAAGATGGGCTAAACGACATTTAGAAATTAATAAAAAAGGACATTGGAAAGGAGCTGATGCAGTTGAAAATTTACTTGACTGGTGTGAAGAATTTAATATTAAAATTGTAACACTTTATGCATTATCAGCAGAAAATTTAGATAGAAAAGATAGTGAACTAGATGATCTCTACGAATTAATTCGAATAAGATTAGAAAAATTATACAATGATCCTAGAATACATAGATGTAATATGAGAGTTAAAGCAATTGGGAGAATAGAATTACTGCCAGATTCTATCAAAGAAGTATTAACACGATTAGATAAAGTAACAAAAAACTATGACAATCATTTTCTAAATATTGCATTAGCTTATGGTGGTCAAAATGAATTAGTAGATGCAGTAAAAAAAATTGGAGAAAAAATTAAGGATGGAGATTTAGAAATAAAGGATATTACAAAAAAAGAGATTGAATCAAATCTATATACATCACATTTACCACAATCCGAACCAGATATGATTTTACGAACATCAGGTGAAAAAAGATTAAGTGGGTTCTTAATGTGGCAAAGTGTTTACAGTGAATTAGTTTTTATGGATATTTTTTGGCCAGAATTTAGGAAGATTGATTTAATGAGAGCTATCAGAACATTTCAAGTAAGGAAAAGAAGGTTAGGAAAATGATAGAAGAAACATCTGCAGGAATTGTACTATTTAGAAAAGAGGAATCAAAAAAATTATTTTTACTGTTGCATTATCCATCAGGTCATTGGGATTTTGTAAAAGGTAAGATGGAAAAAGGGGAATCAACTCATCAAACAGCAATCAGAGAAGCAAAAGAAGAAACAGGTATTACGGATATTAAATTTATAGAAAATTTTGAAGAATGGATTGGATATAATTTTAAACATCAAGGAGAATTAGTTCAGAAAAAAGTGGTGTTCTTTTTAGCTGAAACAAAAACTAAAGAAGTTAAAATATCACATGAACATAGTGGGTATACATGGATGGATTATAATTCATCAATGGAAAAAACAACATTTGATAATGCTAAAACAGTATTAACAAAAGCAGAAAAACTACTTACCGATACTTTGTAAATGTAATTCTTTTGCTTCACTAACAGGATTTTTAGCATTTAAAATAGTTCTACCAACAATAAGATAATTTGTACCAGATGAAATTACTTCAGATGCATTTCCACCTTGAGTACCAACACCGGGTGAAAAGATACTTAGATTTTTTCCTGCTTGTTTAGAACAATATTGGATAATTTTTGGAAATGTTGCACCAACAACAATACCATCAACTTTTGCAGTTAATGCCCAATTGAGAAATAATTGGTATAATTGCTGCTTTTTAGCCATTTTAATTTCCATATCATAAGACAATTTAGCCTCAGGTGCACTCATGTGGCATAAAGTAATCACACCCTTTTTTTCTTTGTGGGATGATTTTACTAAATTCTTTAAACTATCTAATCCCATGATAGGGTTTGCAATTACTGCATCAAAACCCAAATTCCATAAATGTTCAGTTGTAACACGATTAGTATTTCCAATATCATTTAATTTGATATCAGCAATAGTTTGTAATCCATAATCATGTGCGGTTTTATTGATTTTAATGATTTCTCTAGCACTTAATGGAAGAAGTAGATGAAAATTTAATTTAATTCCACAAAGATATGGATTTAATTTTTTAATATTTTGAATAGTCTTATTTTGTAAATTTTTTTCTGAAGAATCATAATCATTTGCAAGAATTACCTTACCATTGGTTTTTGAAACCTGAGAAAGTCTAGTTTTGAAGGTGGCCATAATCAACTAGTGGATGAGTATCCTTCAATTTTATTATTTTGATATAAGAATATCCATGTTCAGATGGATTTTGAACAAAAGTTGGTTCAATTCCATTGGTGGTAGAAAATTTAATGAATGGATTTCCAGGATCATTATTCAAAACCACATGACAAAAGTAAGATGTTCCCTCATCATTAAAATTCATAAAAACTCCAAGAAGCCATTTATCTTTGTGAGGAAATAGAAATAGAGGGAAAGGAACATCATCAAACCCCCATGTGAGTTTTGCAAGACTAGACAGATCTTCTAATTCAATAGGTTGGTATCTATCAAGAGTTCCGTTACCAGGTTGTAGTGTTTTTGGAAGAGATTTAATTCGAATTATTGGAGAATATAATTTACTAGAGTCAGAAGTAGAGTCAACAATATCAGATTCTTCTTTTCCAGATTTTAGTCCATAACAAAGATAATCACCATTACTTTCTAAAGGAGTATAGTAAACAATGGGTTTTTGTTTCAAAACATCCATTTGTACAGACAGAATTTTTTTTCCATCATGATTATGAGAAAAAGATACACGAGGTGCACGTTCAAGTGCACAAACTAATCTTGTAAATTCTAAAGTTGAATGTACTTGAATATAACGAGGTAATTTATCAACAACAGGAGTTTCTAATTTGTCCACAAGGAATTGTAATACATTATCAAATTAAACTTATCCAAAAAGATAGAGCCTAGTTTCTTCTATCAACAACATCATTAATTGCAGGACCAGTTCCAATAATTGTAACAGGCGTGTTTAATTCTTTTTCAATATTTTTGATAAACGATTTAGCATCATCAGATAATTCATCGTAAGAAGTTTTTCCAGCACAGTCAGTAAAGAGTACATCTAATTTTGTAATTGAAATTTGTGTTGCACCATTAAGCATAATTGCACGCCTAGCTAAAT
>Ga0209505_1001865_pt1 | contig 13919 bp, 10 predicted proteins | sample COGITO_mtgs_1103_2_FD_184794 | JGI IMG/M metagenome (GOLD analysis project Ga0209505, IMG submission 184794) | Pelagic marine microbial communities from North Sea - COGITO_mtgs_110331 (SPAdes) (version 2) | ecosystem: Environmental > Aquatic > Marine > Epipelagic ... | reverse complement strand
CGCGCTCTCGTAAATAATACCACCGATGATACCATTATTACTACTACTACGAATACTCGTTGTTGTCTCGAGTGGCGCTCTTCTCGTCTGGAGAAAGAAGAATCATCATCTCAACGTGAATGCTGCGAGAACCGGGAAACCGTCGAACGGTATTCGCGTCAGATGCGATTGCCGTTCTTCCGACACGACGAACGCTCGAAAGGAGGGCAATCTCGTCTCTTCAAAGCGCACGTGTTCATTGCAGGCGCTGGAGGGTTAGGGTGCCCATCTGTTTTGTATTTAGCCGGCGCTGGGGTCGGGAAAATAACCGTCTGCGACGCAGATGCAGTGGAAAAGAGCAACTTGCACAGACAGATATGCCACAGAAACGAAGACTGTTGTTCTGAGAATAAAACGAAAACGAACAAAGCGGTATCGGCGATTCGAGCCGCGAAAAGTTTGAACCCGACGTGTTCATATCGAGCGGTCGAAGAAAGTGTGAACGAACAGAACGCGATGGAGTTGTTGAGAGATGCGGACGTTGTTTTGGATTGTACGGATAATCAGAGAGCGAGGTACGTGTTGTCGGACGCGTGCGCAAAGTTGAGGACGCCGCTGGTGAGCGGAGCGAGCGTTGGGGTGGAAGGGCAGTTGGTGGTGTATAACGAGAGCGGGGAAGAAGAAGCAGGTGACGGGAGCGGCGATATGGAGAGAGGACCGTGTTTGAGGTGCGCGTATCCTTCGCCACCTCCGGCGGACGAGTGCGGGTCGTGCGCCGAGCAAGGCGTGTTGAACGTGGCGCCGGGGATTGTCGGGACGTTTCAAGCGTTGGAGTGCATTCGAATATTGTTGTCCGGTCGGTGCCGATATCGCGGGAAAGAAGGAGAAAAGAAAGAGAAAGCAGCGTCGAAGTCGTCGTTGGCGTCGTCTTCGACGTTCCCTCACCGGCCGCTCGGGTTGATGACGCTTTTTGACTTTGTGCAAAATCCTTCGCGACCGACGACGTGCGTGAAAATCAAGAGGAGAAAAGATTGTTTGGTGTGCGCCACGAGCGAAACGAGAGATGCGTTTGCGATTGAATCTTACGATTACGACGCGTTCTTGAATAGCGGCATTGCTGCTCAGCGGTGTAAAAATAACGGAACAGATAACAAAATAGAAGAAAGCATTGGCGAGGACGGGACGCAAAGGAGAATAACGTGCGAAGAACTCGCGCAGTTGCTCGTCGAAAATAGCGACAAAAAGAAGAACAATAGCAATACCAGCGTCGCTTCGCACGAAGAAAAACACCACGAGAAGACGAAAAGCGTTGTGCTCTTTGACGTGCGAAACGAGATCGAGTTCTCGATAGCGGCTTTGAAAGATGCCATCAACTACCCGTTCGTAGACGAAGAGAACGAAAAGAAGAACGCGATGGAGACGATGACAACAACGAACGTTGTTGTCGCCACTGCTGTCGACGAGGACGGAGGCGAAGAAGACGAGAAAGCAGTAACTGAAGTAGAAGTAGACGTGATCGCGTTCATCTGTCGGAGAGGCAACGACAGTCAACTGGCGAGGGAAAGATTTAAACAAAAACTCTTAGACCGCGACGAGAGTGCCGAGAACAAAAGACGAACGCTGACGATAGAAGATGGAAGCGACACCACTCAAACGAAAAAGAAGTTTTGCTTTGATGCGGAGAAATGCCAAATCGTCGACGTGATTGGTGGATTGCGACAGTGGAAACGCGCGATAGACTCGACGTTCCCAAACTTAGATTGATTAATAAGTTGTTTAGTCATTTATTATGTTGTGATGTGGTAATTTTTGTTGTTTGTGATATTACATAGTACACCAGGATAGCTCGTAAGGTAAGAAGATTTCATCTTCCCAAAACTGCTCTGTCCTTGTCGCTGTTACTTATTATTATTCCCCCTCTCTCTCTCTCTTTCTCTCTCTCTTTTCTATTTGATGTGGCGCGCGCGAGCGCCAAGCGCAAAAAGCGTGCAATTAAAACGAGCCGCACAAAAAAGATTTCCTTTTCTCTTTCTACTCCTCAGAGTGAGTTTACTACTTTTTCCCTTCGGCTTCCTTCTTCTTCTTCTTCTCCTCTTCTTCGATTTCGTCTTCCTTTCTTAATTCGAACATGAGCTCCAAAGCGTGCATGTTGACCAAAGTCTGCGCTACCGCCGCTCTGTCGCTTCCGTCCGATCGCAAAGCTTGCATCGGTCCATGCAAAAGCTTGTTCACGATACCTCGCGATAACTCTTCGAAAACTTTCTTATCTTTATTGGACAATTCGCCTTTGATTTTACTCAAAGCCTTCTCCAACTCTTGCGATCGAATGCGTTCGGCTTTCGATCTCAATCGTTTGATCGTCGGCACAGTTTCTAAGGAATCTCTCCAAGCTTCAAACGCGTTCAATTCTTCCTCCAACAGCTGTCTCGCGTCTTCCGCGGCTTGGTTCCTCTTCGCTTTATTGGCCTCGGCGAGCTCCTTGAGATCGTCCACGTTGTAGCAAATCGTCTCCGCGTGCTCCGAGCAACTCGCGCAGACGTTTCTCGGCACGGCGATGTCGACCAATCGTCTCTTCCCGTCAACCTTAGCAGTTGCCATCGGCATGGCGTCCAAGTGCTCCTTCGTGATGATCGGTTCCATGGAACTACTCGCGGTAAAAATAATATCGTGCTCAGCTGCCAACGGGATGAAATCATCCATCAAGTGAATTTTCATGTTGACGTTGGGAAACTCCTCAGCCAACGCCTCCGCTCTCGGTTTTGTTCGGTTCAAAATCGTCATTTCTGTGCACCTCTTCGACTCCAAGTGCTTCACCAACAACTTACTCATCGTCCCAGCGCCAACAATCATCACTCTGGTACCTTCGTAAGACTCACCCGGTAATTTCATTTGCAACAACTCCGCCGCCGCCGAGGAGACGGAAACCGCCCCGGATGCAATCGTCGTCTCGTTTCTCACGCGTTTACCAGCCACAATCGCAGCTTTGAACAATCCAGTCAAATGTCTCCCAAACCCTTTAACGTTCTCACCCATTTGAAACACCGATTTCACTTGCGCTAAAATTTGACCCTCGCCCAAAACGACCGAATCCAAACCGCCCGAAACCGCCAACAAGTGCGTACACGCGTCTCGATCCTTCAACAAGAAAAAGTGCTCTCTTAACTCCGTCAATTCTACCCCGGACCATTTACTCATCCAGTTTTCCAACTCTGCCACCGCTCGATCGTACGATAACCCGACAATAGTCACCTCCATACGATTACACGTGGACAAAATAGCCGCCTCTTCCACGTGCGGGTTCTCGTCCACCAAAGACGTCACCGCCTCTTCGAATCGATCCGCCGGTACCGCCATCTTCTCTCGAATCTCAACCGGACACGTGTGAATAGAGAGACCTAAGGTGATGATGGATGATTTGCGCTCGGATTGATAGACTGTTGTTTATATTTTCCGTAACATAAAAAAGGAGGAGAGAAGACGAAGTCAGTTTTTTTGTCTCACTTTATAAAAATCATTGAAAAAAAGCAGAAAAGAAGATAAAGATCGACAACGAAGGAAGGAAAAGAGAAGATTTTAAAATCTTCTTTCTTTCGTTTTCCTCCTGTTTTCCCCCTGTTTTCTCCTCCCTTTTTGCGCATCAGTAGGGACTCTTTCGTAGGGAGAAAACGCTCTCTCGTCTCGGTCCCTTAACGCGACGCACATCTCTCTATCCCCGGGAAAGAAGAGAGACTACTACTTGATGATGTTGATATAAAAAACGAAACAAAGACGCACCGTTAGCACCTCCCGCGGCTCTTAAGTTCGCCAACGCGGCGTCGCTGTTCACCGCGGCTTCCGAAACCGGGCGGTTCAGCGTCGACGGTCGAGGCGCTCGTTTGATGGATTCGCCTCCTTTTTCGCCATCATCGTCTGAGGAGGAAGAGGGAGATTCCTTTACGTCGGAAATCTTCTCCGTGACATCGGACGGCTCCTTGATCGCTCGATTCTTACGCACAGATCTGCTGGAAATTCTATGTCGAGTAAACGTCGGCGCTTTCTGGGCGGATTTTTTCGTCGCGGAATGCATCGCGCGCGCGTTGTTCGAGGCTAATAATGCTAATGACGCCGACGATGACGCACGAGGAGAAGTTGCTATCATCTCTCTAAATTTGGCGGTGTGTTTTTCGTATATACAAAAGTACTCTCTCTCTCGCTCTCGGAGAACGCGCAAAGGACGAATTATATGAATTCAAACTCGAACAAAGCGGTGGTATGCAAATGCGCACAATCTCGCTTTTTTACACGTTCGCGAAGTGACGCACGGCTCGACAACTCGGAGGAATGGAGAAGTCGTTCGCGTCTTTTTCTTGGTGGTGTTTCACCCACGAAAAAGCGAAGAGATTTATTCTTTTTAATAAGATCTTCTTGGATTGGCAAAGAGTAGTTACAAAAAGCAAAAAACATGCGAGAAAAAGGAAGAAACATGAGCGAATATTCTTCTAAGTAAACGCGCTTTACGCGATGTTCTCTCTCTCTTTCTCTTTCTCTTTCTCTCTCTACGTGTATTTTATTTTTATAACAAAGAAGCGCGAGCTAGTAAAAACGATGATGATTTAATAATAGCGTTGTTGTTGTTGTTGTTGTTGTTGTTGTCGTTATCAGAAGAAATCCGTCGGCGCGAGATCGCTGGGCGTTAAACTCGCTCCGGGGAGCAAAATCAAGAAAGCGACGGCGATGCACGCGAAAGCTAACGTTGCTCTGGACTCGTCGACCTCTGTGACGTCATCTTTTGGAGCGTAATCCGGGGTGCGTTGGCAAATGAGGATGAAAATAAGCCACGGGAGGCTCAAGGTGGAACCCAAGATGCCGAAAGTGAGACCCACGTAGGTACCGAGGGAAGTGGCGGAGAGCACGCGGCGTCCAAAAGCCGCTTGGGAGACGCGACCACCGTCGAGTTGACCGACCGGGAGGAGGTTGAGAGCAGTCGTGGTTAACCCGCACCTGTGGTTAAGAAGAGAAGAGAGGTGAGTATTTTTTCAATCTCGCTGATTAAAAATAGCTCCGGCTATTTCAGAGAAGAAACAGAAAAGAAGAAGAAGAAGAAAACTTTTGAAAAATTGGGAAGAAAATTCTCAGAGTCATGGAAGTTTTTGCTTCTGCAGCCGACAAAACGCGTAAAGCGCAAAGCCGCTTAGTGGGAAGTCGGTAAAAACGTTTGTCTTCATAGAATATTTCTTTCGCTGTTCATCTTTTTCTTCTTTCTTCGCGCCAAAACGCGGGCGGCGAAAACGACGCGCGCGACCAACAAAATTTTCAAACAAAAAAACAAACACTTACCATCCGGCTATGAAATACGGGTGCACGACAATCGCGCTCGTGGCCGCCGCAGCTCCAGTAGCTGTTGCATCGCCGTCACCCATCGTCAATAAAAGTTCGCTCACGCCACCTAATAACAAGGAACTCCCGAACAAGTTCCCGGGTATGGGCACGCACGCCGGGTCGTGGCCAATGGATAAAACTAAACCGTACGAAAATAACGCCAAAGCGGTGACACCACCACAAAGAGGCCCCGCGATGGCCACGTCGAAGAAATCTGATCGGTTCTCTGGTATGGATTTTATTTGCGTGATTGTACCAAACGTCCCTAATTGTCCGTTGGGAATCAAATACGGGATGGACAATTTCACGTTTCGCATGGCGCCGACAACTCGGTGTCCAACTTCGTGCGCCAGGGAGGACAAAAGAACACCCGCGGTGACTGGTAAAGCAGCCTCGACGTACGCGACGGTATCAAAGTTTTCTAATCCTGGCGGAGGCGCGCTCGGATCGATGCTCGGGTCTATACCAGCCGCGCCGCCACCTTCCGCTAACCATCGCATGGTCTCCTCAGGCAGTCGCGAGACTTCCGCGACTAAACCCAATTGGACGGCAGATCCGACGGTAAAACCAATCAAAGCTAACGCGATGAGGTACTGCCAAAACCCAGTCTCTTCAGACGGACCAGCTCTGTCCGCGGGAACGACTAAGAACGAAACCCTCGGTCCTCTGGTGTTTGAGACTGATTCACCCGGTCCGGGCGAGTTCGGCGACAACGCGTCCGGTTCTTCGAGCATGAAAATTTCGTACTTGTTGTCAAACATGTCGTAAAGTTTCGCGCGAACTTCGTCCCAAACTTCCTGACGATCCTTTCGCAAATTGCCTCTGAACAACGCACCAGTACCACCTTGACCCATGGAGGAGTTTCTTCTTCTACCGCCTGAAGAGGTTGCCGCTGCGGCGTTGTCTCCCGGACCCGCTTCCATGTCGTCCAAGTCGCCGCCGATCGTCTCCACCGACGTCACGAAAAACGTTTGCATACCAAAAATTTCGTTCTTGATCACGTCCACGTCTTCTTTCGATACCGGTGGAATCCCAGGTTCTTCTAAAATATCCAACAACGCATCGAATTGCTTCTGAAGTTCTCTTTCCTCCCTTTGTAACTCGGCCTCGTCGTCTTCGTCCGACGACGCCATCTTCCCTTCCTCTTTCATTTTCTTCCTCTGCGCGATCTTACCGAGATCGGCTAAAACTTTCTCCAACTTTTCGTCTCTGCTGCTGACGACGTTGTTATTGCTACTATCGATGCTCTTACTACCGCCCTCCTCTTTTCCTTTTTCTTCGCTCTTTACCTCGTCGTCGTCGTCCGACGACGGTGGTTTCAACAAATCGACCAACCCGTCTCCACCGGACGACTCCTTGCTCAAATCCACCCGAAACTTCTTCCTGTTCTCCTCTCTAATTCTCCTCGTCCGCTCGTCTAAGCTCATATCGTCGTCTGAGCTGCTCTCGTCCATCGATTTCTGTTTCATCTCTCTCGTTTCTTTCAACTTTAAATATTTCGCCTCCTCTTCCTTCTCTTTGCGTTCCTCCTCCAATTTTTTTTCGTCCGGTCCCAACAAGAGCTCCAAATCCGCCAACGTCGTCGAGACGTCCAAATTCATCATCGGTACTTTGATCGGTTTTAAAGATTCTATTTCTTTTTCTTCTTCTTCTTCTTTACTGTTCTTCTTCGAAAACTCTGTATCATCGGCGCTTTCTTTCGTTGATGTCGATGTCGTCTTTTCCGCGTTCTCGTCGTCGTTTTCTCCTTTTTCGTCTTCTTCGGTTTCATTTTCACCACCACCGCCGAAGAGGTTCCCGAGCCACCCTTTTCGCGCGACGATCCTCCTCGTCCTTCTCCTCCCAAAACTCGTTTTTGTCGCGTTCGAAAACGATGATCTTTGTCTCTTCTCTTCTTCTTTCGCGGTAAAAGTCATCGAGGATGATGAAGAACGACACGAAACCGCGACGAGAATTCCATTCGATTTTGATGACGGCGACGGAGTGCACGTTCTCCTCATCCAGTTAAAACTCTTTCTTCTCCCGTGAAAACCTCTGCCATCTTCTCGGTAACGAAAAGAGGAGCTTTTCATGGACGACGACGAAACGACCACCATCACTGCTGGTGTTTGAATCATAGCGCTGCTGCTCATCTTTTTTGTTGAATCTCTTTGGTAAATCTCTTCTTTTCGGTGTTTCGTATGTATGCGTCGTGTGTGTATAGTGTGTTCTGATTATATGCAAATGTGTTATAAAATAGTTTTTGAAGCATTTTCCGCCAAAGCACACGACGAGCACACAAAGAAAGAAAGAAAAAGAACAACGACAAACGCGACACAAAGAAGAAAGAAGACAAAAAAAAGAAGAGAAAAAAGAAGAAAAAAAGAAGAGAAAAAAACGAGAGAAAATTAGTTCACACAAAATCTCTCTTCTCTTCAATCTTCTCTCTTCTCGTTAAATATACGTCTCTCTTTCAAAAGACGACGATGTTTTCTTCGACCTCGTTGGCGAGATCGAGCGGGGCGACGACGACACTTTTTACTCCTCCTCCTCCTTTAGTGTCGTCGTCATCGCTTTCGAGGAGGCGCGTAAAAGGTATTCGCGGAAAGAAGAGGGAGAAGACGAAGAAGGATGCCTTATCGTTCTCGTTACTTTTAACGAGGAGTAGTGGTTGTAGTGGTGGAGATACGAGTAGTAAAAGAAGAAGAAAAAGTGCGACAAAAACGACGGCTTTTAGGAGGTTTCCATCGTCGTCATCGTCTTCTCCAAGAGGAGGAGAGAAATGGCGAGCAAAACGACCGTCTTCTTTCTCGGACGAGGACGACTTTGAGGACGAGCTTTTATACCCGGATCGGAGATTTAAATCGCAAGACGAGCGACAAGCCGCCATCGATAGGCTGTCGCCTCCGAAAGAATCATCGAAGGACGAAGACCAACACGGGGAAGAGAAAAAAGGAGAGCTCAAGTTTGTGAAGAAGGTGGAAAGTTTAAGGCGAGGGACGACGTCGTCGTCTTCCTCTCCCGGGAACGGGAACGACGACGGCGGCGGTAAAAATGAATTCGGAAAACTGTCCTCGTCGTTACCTCCGGAACGACCACCGAGAAGAAGGACGACGACGAGAAATAATGTGGGATTGAGCGAACGCGAGAAGAACCGCGCGGTAAGAAGAGAAGATCCGGATTTGGGTCCGAGCGCGCGAGAGCGATCGCAAATGAAAAAAATGGAAAGACGACAAAAAGAAGCGGACGAGAGGATGGAGCGCATTTTGTCCATCATAGATGATTCGAAGTTTGGGATGGCGTTTAGTATGGTGAATGAGAGCGACAGCACAGGCGGCGCGGAGCCGGCGTTTTTCGCCTTGTCGCAGAAGAAACAGTTGGAGTATTTGGTCGAGTTGCAAAAAGAGTTGGACGACGCGAATATTGGTTTGATTGAACAACTGTTTGGCTTGTGGAAGTGGACGAACGACACGTCAGACGAGATTATTGAGAACTCGTCGTCGTCGTACGAAGCAGAAGACGACGACGAGAGCGGTGGTTGGGGGAAAAAGAATTACCAAGGCGGCAAACCGGAAGGATTCTTAGGCGAACTGTCCGAAGAGTTGAGAAACTTTTTGTCGATCGACATCACCGAAGTCTCGCCGAATCAGTCGAAAGTGGAAGTATACGCATCTCCCGAAGCGATACTCGCAATTGTAGTCATGCTAGTCGTGAGTTGGAATTTTGGAGGATGGTTCGTGTCTTTGTTCGTGAACTCAGACGGTATCCCGCCGATTTAATAATATACAAACAATTTTTAGCGCTCGCAAAAAATGTAATACTACTACAAAAAGAGAGATACAAAAAACATGCTTTAAAACTTCTTTTGTACTCCTGTGGTACCCAGCGCGCGCTGCTTTGTCTGTGTTTCGCGTTTACATCTGTTGTATCTCTTTTCCTTTTAACACATGTGTTCTCGTTCTCGTGATCGTGTGTATTATTCTTTTTTCACGGAATGAAAAAAAGACGTTTTTGTCACAACCCAAGAAAAAAGCGGGGAAAGTTTGTGTGCATTCTCCAAAGTGATGTCGACAAGTTGCGCACGCACACGCGCGCGCTCGACGACGAAGAACATAAAGAAGACAAAGTTAGAAGACGTTCTGCACCACCACTAAAACTGCCGTTCTTACTCGTTTTTTGCGTCGAACGACGAGAGCGATAAAAGGAAGAACGTTATTAACGACAACAACCGAGGGAGAGCGGCGTTCTCTCTAACGAGAATTCTCTAAGAGAGAGAGAGAAAAGAGGGAGAGAAAGATGAGCGAAAATGCCCCTCGACCGGGACGGCGGCAAATAGGGGGACGAGGACGATCGACGAGCGCTTTTGGTGACTTTGAGAGCGCGGGGAGTAGTGCCGATGGTGAAGAAGAAGAAGGCTTTGAAGAGGAAGACTGGGAGGAGGACGAAGAGTGCGACCACCGCCGAGAAGACGAGAAGAGCGAGAACGAGATCGACGACCAGAGCGGCTTCTCCCAACCTTCGCCTACGTCGCAAAGAGCGACGTTTTCGTTCGGCGCGAACGACGCGAGATTTTCTCGCAACGACTGGCGAAGACACGGGATGGTGCACTTACTCGCGTGCGCTTTTATGAACATTTTCTGTTTAGGCGTGTATGGGGTGTTGCAAGAACGAGTGATGACGATTCCGTACGAGAGCAGTAAGAACGACGATGAATCGGGGACGTATTATCCGGACGCTATATTTACGAGTTCGATTTTTTTGGTGCTGAGTAATCGGATTTGCGCGCTGTTCGTCGGCGGGGTGGCGCTTTTTTACACTTCCTCGACGAAAGCGAGTGGTCATCATCATCATCATCATCATCATCATCGTCATCGTTTCAAGAGAGAGAAGTATTGGTGGTGGCCAGATTCGAGTTTGGAGAACTACGCGTGCGTGGCGTTTTCAAACTTAATGAGCACGTTGTGCCAATACGAAGTTTTGAAGTATTTGAGTTACGCGATTAGTACTTTAGCGAAAGCGGCGAAGATTTTACCGACTATGTTTTGGGGGTTCCTTTTACACGGAAGACGGTTTCGAACGAACCAGTATTTATCTGCCATGGTAGTCACCGTCGGGTGTTTCGTGTTTGTCTTCAACTCGTCGTTAGCGGCGAAGTATGCGAGCGAAGGCATGACGACGGAGGAGGAGGAAGAGGACGAGATTGGTGCTACTACAATCGACCGGGACGAGAAAGGGTACGTTAATGTGTACTCGAATAACAACAGACTCTACGACAGGAACGATGTTAACGACGAGGATCAAGGAGTGATTTCGGAAGATCCCATCGTTTCCGCCATTTTCAAAGAAGAGAACGACATAAACGCGGCGTTTTGGAAGAAACGCGCGTTAGTCAGGCGCTCCTCTTTCCAACGCGCGATTGGTACTTTTCGTTCCTTAGCTCGAGACTCCATTTTCATCGGCGTGTGCATAACGCTCGTTTACCTCGCCGCAGATGGGTTTACCAGTTCATTTCAGCAAAGAATGTTTCGCGTGCAAAAGACATCCCTGTTCGATCAAATGTTTTGGACGTGCGTTTTTGGGACGTTTTTCAGCGCCTCGTGGGTCGTCCTTTCCGGGCAGTTGGAATACGCGGTTTTATTCTTACATCGGTACCCGAAAATAATACCGGACATAATTTATTTATCCATGGCGTCAGCATTAGCGCAGGTGTCAATCACGTACACTATTCGCGCGTTTGGTGCGGTCACGTTGGCGTCTGTAATGACCGTTCGACAAGTCGTTTCGATTTCATTGAACGCGTTCCTGTTTCACGAACCGTTGGTCGCTTTACAATGGGTAGGTTTGAGTTTAATTTTACTCCCGGTCTTTTTCGGAGGCGCCGGGTATAAGAAAGAGTTGGAAACAAGAAACACGTCGGCCGGGATGAAACGAAGAACTGGTGGTGGAGAAGGAGAGGAAGAAGGCGCTTTGGCGGGATCGAGGACGACAAATATGACGAGCGTGCTCATCGACCACGGCAACCATCACCACACGCGCCGGCTCAGAGGTGGCAAAGTTACTCACAAGAACGAGGACGTCGTGTAATAACAGAGGATTTCTTTTTCGATTCGTATATATAAATGAAGAACGCGTTCGATTAGTTTAGCTTAAGTAGATGAGATGTTTTGAGCATATAATAATGAGTAGTAGTAGTAATACGTAGTAGTTAATGATAGTATCTCCTTCTCGAAACGCGAAGAGGCGGCGAAGGCGAAGAGGCGAAGACGACGATAAAAACACCAACGCCGGTTCATCTCGTCTTCTTATTTTCATTGCTGACGCGAGCGTTTTTATCCTTCGTAAACAACCCGGGTTCAAACATGTGACACACAATCCCGACGCCGATTAAAGTCGTCATGAAGAACAATTTAAACTCCAACATATCCGTCGACGTGAACCCAAACTTCCCTTTGACGTTTTTCAAATCAAACGTGCTGTTTGGTAATTTATTCACGTGCATGCTCTTCAACCCCGCAGACATGGTCACGAACGCAACGCATGCGATTCTAAATCTTTCTTTGCTCGACGACAAGCGAGTCGAGAGTAATATGAACCCTAACCCAAGTCTGACGCAACACAACAGTTGCATCAAGTGGACCTGTATGGAGTTCTCGTGTCGTATTCCGTAGAACTTATTCAACGCTTTCCGGGGGGAAATCAAAGCGCCTTCGAAGTTGATGAGAATCAAGGCGATGCCGATTAACGTGAGGACGTTCTTGAGGACGCCACCGGGACCTCCTGAAATAGTAATCGTTGCCATTGTTTAAAGTTTGTCGTTGTTGTTGTTGTTGTTGCGTGTTCTTGTTCTTGCTGTTCTGAATTATGATGAAGTGTCGGCGCATTTGTAACGAACGAACGGGTTTGTGTTTAGGGTAATCTCTAGGGTAACGTTACAGCTGCTTAGGGGAGTTCGTAAGCGAAGACGTAATACGACGAGAGCCGAACAACACGAATAAAATATACGTCTTCTAAAGCTCACAACACACGAAATCTTTATTACACACAGTCTCATTTTTCACGGGTTGCGCATCTCTCATATTATCGGGCTTTTTACTTCTTACGAAAGAAGTAGTTAATTACATCGCACCGCGGAGAAACAGAACGAGAGAGAGAGAACGAAAGAAAGAGAGAGAGCGAAGATTTGATGTTTCACCACCAATTCTTCTTCTTCTTCTTCTCCTTGACTTCTTCTCGAACGATCCGTTTCGTGTCGTGCGCGCGTTTCTGCGATAGCCGTTCACGTCGGAAAATCGAGCCGGCGCGCTCTTCGGTTGGTTTCCGTCGAGCGCGTTTTAGCGGCTTTGGCTTTTCTTTCCTCTTTGTTGATGATGCGCGTTTGCCGAGACGACGATGCGAATACTCTCTTCACTCGTCGTTTTTACCCGACAAAACCTACCACGTGCGCGTCGTCTCGAAACCGTTTGTCTATGTCGTGAAACCCAAACTTTCCCAAGATATCGCTGATTTCCTCCACCGAGAGCTGTTCCACGTTTCGTTTCAAATCGTTCACTTTCGCGCCGTCTTCGTCCAAAAACTCGAGATATACCGGGCTTCCGTTTTGCCATTCCACGGAAACTTTCTCGCCGAATCGAACGCGCTTCTCCACGTCTCGTTTCAGAAGCTTTTTCAACTCCGGATGTGCGTTTAAGCGTCACCCTGGGCAGGAGATGAATTTCGCAGAACGCACGCGAGAGAGTTCGTCTTCCGACGGATGGAATCGATGAGACGAGGCCGAGGACGAGGAAAACGCCAAACACATCGTCGGCGTTGTTGAAAAGAGGAGCAACGACGACGACAAAAGAAGAAGAAAATGGAAATTATGGAAAAAAAACAGACGACGACGACGACGATTTTGCCCCCGAGGAGATAAAGGCGTCGTCGTTTTCGCCATCATCATCTCGCTTTTTTTTGCGCGTCGTCGTCGTCTGTTCGTTGTTCAAGTTGTGATGTGGTTCTTCGTTCGTTGGAAAATTTATTTTATTTTGTGCATTTTTGCATCTCTGAGAGAGAGAGAGAGAAAAATGGTCAAGGAGCCTTCAAAAAAAGAGGATGAAAAGAACAGAGCTTTTTTCGCTGCGTGCCAAAAATTCAAGAGAGAAATTATATTCTTCTGTCCTTTTTTTGACATCAATTCGGCTCTATTTTCTGTCCCTTTGATATGAATTGGATAGAACTCATTGTGTTGTTTTGCTTCTCTTAGCATGTGAAGTTCGAGAGCATCTGATGAAACAATTTTTTTTACACACTTGCACAACCAAAAAAAACACAAACACTCGTCGTGTGTCTTTAAATTTTTTTCTTTTTTTTCAAAAATCTCGCACGAAACAACTCGACACTTTTTTCTCTCATCTTTCATCTCTTTCGACGAAAGAGGATGATGATGAAGACGACGAGGACGAGGACGAGGAGACAGAAAAGCGTCGGAGAAGAAGAAGAAGAAGAAGAAGAAGAGACGACGATGCGTGTCGCGTTTCTTCTCCAAGAGCGCTTTAAAGCGTACCGCGAGATGCTTTCAAAATCATCATCATCAAAATCATCATCAGTCGAAGATGGTGAAGGTGTGT
>Ga0209505_1001857_pt1 | contig 13938 bp, 13 predicted proteins | sample COGITO_mtgs_1103_2_FD_184794 | JGI IMG/M metagenome (GOLD analysis project Ga0209505, IMG submission 184794) | Pelagic marine microbial communities from North Sea - COGITO_mtgs_110331 (SPAdes) (version 2) | ecosystem: Environmental > Aquatic > Marine > Epipelagic ... | reverse complement strand
ATCGTACGGTCGTTTGGTCAGCACAGAACCGATCTTCGAAGAGAGCAGCGTTTGGGAAAACTTCATCTCTCCTTCTTTTTCTTCTTTGTTTTCGTTGTTATTCGTAGTATTGCTCTTTGTCTTATTCTTCTTATTCTTCATTCATTCATGTTCTTGTTAATTATTGTTGTTAAAGTTATTCATTTGCGATTCTCATCAACCCCTACTTTTGTTGTTTTTGTTGTTCTCGTATTTTGACTGAAAAATTGTTTGTACGGATTTGCACCATTTTGTACCAAATTTTATGACTTGTGGTGTACTGACCACTCCTAAAATTTTTTTTCTGCGCAAAAACAACAACAACAACAACAACAACAACACACTTTTAGCAATACCTACTACTCTATTAAAGAGCATCATCATCATCATCAAAACGACACACGACGATCACTACTACTCGCTTTAAACCTGCGCAGTCAGTCAATCGTGGTGGCAGCAAAACACATGGCGGCAACAACATCAACAATAAAAGAAGATGATCATCAATTCCTCAAGAAACAATCGAAACTGGACGAAGAGAAAACTATGTGTTCGAACAAGAATAGGTTCGAGTTAGAATTAGAATTCGTGCAATCGTTGGCGAACCCGCGATATTTACACCATCTGGCGACGACGACTTCGACGACTTCGACGACGACTTCATCCAACAACAACAACAACAACAACGAAGATGATGATGATGATGATGATAAAGAACCAATTGATATCCTCAACAGCAAAGAAATGATCGAATACTTATCCTACCTCCAGTACTGGTATCGAGACCCGAGATATTCGAAATACATCTTATACCCGCACTGTTTATACTTTCTGAAACTTTTGCAAACGGATGAGTTTCGGAAAGCGATGCGAAACCCACGAAGGGTAGAGGAAGTGCACGTGGCGCAGTTTACGTTTTGGGCGGAGGATTTGACCGAAAGAGTGAGGAAAGTGATGACGACGACCACCGCCACCAACGACGACGGTATCGAGGAAAGTAAAAAGAAGTAGAGTGTAGTAATAGTAGTATGTGTGTAATAGCAGAGAGAGAACCTCTATCTAATCCGTGGCGCTCTCATCATAGTTAACGTAACACTTTTCATCGGCCTCATCGAGTGGTTCTGCGAACCTAAACTGTAGGCGTGGATTATCAAACGTATGAAACGCGATATCTACCTTTTTACTCTACTATTTTCGTCACACATTGCGTTCTCACAACAAAAGTAATACTATAGAGAGAGAGTAAACACAACGCCGCGCGATCGATGTCGTCGTCCCTGACCTGCTCCTCATCGTTATCAAAATCATTTTCTTCGGCGGCAGTACTGACCCCGCGTCGTCGGGGTCGTCGTCGATGCAACAACAGCGTCGGTGGTGGTTTCTTCGCAGCAAAAACATCCTCCTCGACGGCATCATCAGCGTCAACAAATGATGACGAGACGACGACGACGGGGAAACAACAAGAACAAGGACGCAACAACAAAAGCAACGAAACCCAAAAAACCGGTCGTCCTAAGTCTCCTTTTTATTCGCAAGGAAAACATCAGCGACGACGAGACGACAAAATCATTCAACTGAGGAGAGGAGAATTTAAGAATAGGGAGGATCCACCTCCGTGGGAGACGACGTGGTCGGTGGAGAGTCGGTTGATGAAAATCGAAGGGAGTTTGTTCGAAGAAGAGGAAAAGGAAGAAGAAATTGCTTCATGTTTGATAGACATAAAAGGCTACGCGGAACCGAGTGGCCCGCACTCGTTCTTCCTGCAGGCGGAGATCACCGGCCACATACGATGCCACTGCGACGCGTGCGACGGGAAGTTCAACTTACCGGTAAAATCAGGATTCAAACTTTTCCTGGACGAACACGCGACGGCGTTCGGCGATGTCTCCGGAGACCTCGAAATCGTCCCGTTCCCTCGCTCGACGGAACACGTGGATTTAACCTCGGTCGCTCGGAGTTGGATCGAGATGAACTTAAAGGAGGAATTTCTGTGCGACGAGTGCGGAGAGAACGACGGGGTCGTGGAGACGTGGAGTTTAGATTACGACGGCGAGGTCAAGATCACGAAATGATAATGATAATGATGATATGTAATCTAGTCTAGTCTAAAGTAGTAGTAGTAATAGTGTGTGTAAATAGTAGGTGAATAGCAGTAACTGTGTTATTATATTCGTATGAGTCGTATTTTAGTACAATTCGTCCTCACAACAAAAAAGGTATTCCGCCGTCACACAGAAACAACAACACACATGGATAAAATACTGGCCAACGCGATGACCTCCTCGGTTATTCCAGGACAAATTCAATCGGACATGAAACGTAAATTGGACGACATTCGAGATTTACCGATGAATTCAACCATTACTCTCACGGAGGACGAGTCTCAAGGCGCGAAGATGTTGGAAGCGTTTTCCGTGGACATTTCGCACCAAGAAGTCGAACGAATCCTCATCGAGTTGGAGGAGATTTATAAGACCCAACCGGGAGAGTGGCTCCCTATTCACGGGATTGGATCGATGTTAGCCACGGATTTAGGGTACGAGGACGAAGACGAATTCGAAGACGCGTTGAAAATGACGTTCGAAGAGTTCGTGAATAAACTACCGATGATTGAGTGCAAAGACGTGGAGTCGGAATTACAACCCGGTCTCGTTCGCAAGTGCTGGCGGTTAATACCGGAGTTGAAAGCGGAAAACCGGAAACCGAGGTGTTTGAAGCTGGAGTTGAAAGCAAAATCAGATTTGTGGAGGATATTAATGCGAGCGCCTGGGTCGTCGATTGAGATTCCGGAGATTGAGTTTTACGCCGGAGGGGATTTAAAGAGACAAATCGATAGCGTATATAATCACCTGTCGCAGGCGTGTTTTAACTTGGAGTCGCACGTGCAACACATGGCGAGTTGCGCGGCGAACTTGGAGGAGCAACGAGGGATTTTAGAAACGATTGAAAGATTAAGGAGAATGTTAGATTTAGAGGAACCGTGCACGATAGTTATTCGGTGCCCGACTGGGGAGACGGCGTTTAAACCGATGGATGGAATCGAAGTTTTGCCGTTCGACGCGCCAATCGAAGGCACGGTGTTGATGACTGACGACAGACAAGAGTTAGAGAAGAAAGTGCACAGAGAAGAAGGCGAATAGTAAAAGAATTAAGCGAATAAAAATAATGGAACGAATCGTCTTTCATGAATCGAACCATTTAAAATCGACTCTCCCACTCGTCGCTTCGTTCAACGCCGATTCCAACTCCTCTATCGCATCAAAATCGACGTTCAGCTCTAACGAAACTCCACCGGTATCTTCGTCCCATTCTTCGTCTTCAACTCGCACCCGCTCTTCGCTCGCGAAACGTTCCACCGTTCGATTGACTCTCTCCACGTCTTTCGATTCCTCGACGTTCGCAAACGCCACGACGACTTTCGCCGCTTTCAACTTTGTCTCGTTTTCTAAATCTAAAGTCTCAAACGCTTGATTTACCGCTCCACCGTAAGCTCGCATCAAACCGCCTGGACCTAACTTTGTCCCTCCGTAATATCTCGTCACCATCGCGACGACGTTCTCGAAATCCAGTTTTTCTTTTTTCCCTTGGAGGACATTCAGGATTGGAATTCCGGCTGTTCCCGACGGTTCTCCGTCGTCGCTCGATCGGTTGTTCGCGTCCCCTATTCTCCAAGCGAAACAATTATGCGAGACGGACACATCCGAGTGGTCTTTTATAAACTTCATGGCTTCGTTAGAGTTGGAAATCGTAGCTATTTTGCACACGAACTTTGACTTCTTCGCGACAAAAGTGGATTCGTGATACGGTTTTTTCGTAATCACGCGTATCTTGTTTGTATGATGAGTATTGGTATCAGATGACGAATTTGCGCAGCGCGACGACGAGCGTTTCAAAACTCCCTGTGTTGTTGTTGTTCTTCTTCTGTGACGCGTATTTATTGCATTACGAGTATTCGGAGATGCATAACATCGGCGACAGAGCAACAAAACTCGACTTTGGTATCGCCCCAACATCATTTTCAACAACATCACCTTCTTCGTTACAATGACGACGAAAACAAACTCGAAAATGGCTAAAATGTAGCGTAAAGCGAGAGTGGTAGTTTACCGGTACAACAACAACAACAACAACAACACGTTTCTCTCATTCTTCCTCGTCGCTATCGACCAAAACTCGTTTTCTTCGATCACCAGCCTCCGTGTCCGCCTCCTTGTTTGTCTCCTCGTCGCTTTCGTCCTCGTCGTCGTTATCATCTGGGACGATGAAGTCGTCGTTCTCTTCGAGTTCGTCCTCCGCGCCTTCTTCCAAAAACGCCGCGTCCAACTCGGCTTCTCTTCTCGAGCGTTCGTCGTAGTACAACTCGTTCGCCACCCCACGAATACTTCGGTTACCACCCCCGTATCGTCCGTCTTTCCCACCATCCCTCCGCATTACGCCGTCGCCACCATCTGCTCGCGATCGTATATCTTCGCTCATCATTTTCTTCCGTTTTCGTTGCAACTGCGCCTCTTCCCTCGCTCTCTGTTCGAACAATCGATCCGACGCGTCCTTCTCCTTTTCCGGATCGACGTTCGACACGAACCGTATGGTCCCTTTCGCTCTCGCCCCGTGCTTCTTCTCGATCGCGTCTCGTAATCTCTTGTGCGTGTGCGAATCCGTCGTCGCCGGTCGAAACTGCATCCGTTTGCTAATCTTCGCCTTCCCTTCCATCAAACCTTGATGTCTCGCAAAGACGTATTGATTCAAACCTTGCTTACTCGATACCGCGCTTTCCATCACGTTGAAAACCTCCTCTCCTAAGTGTAACGTTCTCGATCCATCCGACCATTCCACAAACTTCGCGTTCGATTTTAACTCATTCGTCCTCTCGTCTCTCGTCCACCTCGCGACGTTCCCTTCTTTCGCTTTTAATCGGGATCGGCCAAATTCATCCACGATAGTTTTGTCCTCTTCTTCTTGGAACGTGTTTTCGTCGAATTTCTTCGCGTTCACGTCAAAAATGTTCGTCGCTTTAGAAACGATCGGGTTTAAGTAGATTTCTTTTGTAGAGTCTTCTTCTTCATCTTTGTCTTTGTCTTCTTCTTCTTCGTTCAAAACGGCGATCAGATGCATCGGTTCGCCTTTTCTTTCCTCTTTTTCTCCTTCAGTCGTCGCTTCTTCTTTGTCCTCTCCGGCGTATTCATCTAAAACAGATTCGTTCGTCGCTTTCTTCTTTTTCACCGCGACTGCTTCGTCTTTCTCTGAAGTTTTCATCTCCGCGTGGGGTTCTCTTTCATCTTCTTTGTCTTCATCTTGTTCAAATTCGTTTTTGTCTAATTTTCGATCGCCGTCGTTTTTGTCTAATTCTTCGCCGGTCGTGGTGGTTCTAATGGTCTTCTCTAAAGGCTCGTCGTCCGAGTCGTCCGAGGAATCGCCGAAGATGTTCGCCACTAAAGCGTCCGCCATCTTAACAGTTTATACAGCTGTGTGTGTTTACTCTGCTTTACTATTGAATAATACTAAGAAGAAGAAGAAGGTAATGCTCATTTGTGAGGCACGGAGACACCGAAGAAAGTCTTTCAAACGAATAAGAAGAGAGAAAAACAAAGAACGAGAGAACACCAAAGTCTAATGAGAGTCAAAAGTCAAAAGAAGCCATCGTCGTATTCTTGGTATCCTCACAGACTTTTAGTTACCTGTGTGTTTATATTATCAATACTCTAGTATATACTATTCTTTGTCTTCTAATCTAAAAGTGTAAACTCGCAGTCGAACCACGCGTCTTTGCCGTGCGTTACTTCGCTTTCGCCTAACAGCGTAAACCCGCCATTCTGATAAAACGGAATCATGTGCTTCTTACACAACAAGCGAACAGATTTCAACTCCGATTGGTTGTCTCGTTTCCTATCGTTATTTCGAGCTTTTAAATACATTAAATACGTTTGCAACAGCTTCCCTCCGACGCCTCGTCTTCGTTTGTTTTCCTTGACGCAAACAGAATGCACACATAAAATCGCTCCGTCTGGTTCGTGTTTACTTCCCATGGTTTCCGCAGTTAACGTTTCGTTTTCGTTCACGCACGTCCCGCATACGTATCCAATAATTTCATTCTCACTTCCTCCGTGTTCCGTGGCGACTAAGAACATCTCTCCTGCGTTTATGCATCTATACCGTAACGTTTCTAAAGAAGCTTTTTCATCCTCCGGATACGAATTGGATTCAATTTCCGAAATTGTCTCGATGTCTTCCTCTGAGACCGGGCGGTAGGAGACGAAACCAGCCGGGACGCGAGAGTACGGCACAGACTCGGACGATGTTGTTTGTGACAAAAGAGTGTTGTTGTCCATGACTCTGATTTTTGCAAAAGGCGTTGGTTTTGTGTGTTCTTTACTCAATTAGGATGCGAACTTTTTTTGTTGTGTTGTCTCTCCGTGAGTTTTTGTTTGTACCAACGAGGAATTAAAAAATACGACGACTGTCAGTCCGGCAAAGAAGACGTTTTGAAGAAAACGTAGAGTATTATTATCATCAGTATTTAATAAACGCGGAAGAAGACGACAAGAAAAGAACATCAAAATGCTCGCCTCTAACGGGGGGTCGAACGCGACGCTCAACGGAGATGTGAATAATGGGAGAAAGAAAGGGTTTTTCAACTCTTCGATTCTTCCGAGACGAAAATCTTTCGACGGTATGAATAAAAAATCATCGAAGGGCGGAGGAAGATCTAGAGCGATTTTCTCTCCTCCTCCTTCTTTTTCTTCCTCTTCTTCTTCTTCTGTCCTGGTGTTCCCAGAGCAAGAAGACGAGGCGTACCCGTACTTATCCAGACGAAGAATCTCAGAGAGCGAAGGAGGAAAGTTTGTGAGACGAAATATTTCTTCTTCGGCTTTGTACGAACACGAGTTGCAGTTGAAAGACGACGGGGTCGTGGAGTACGCGGTGAGAAGGAGGATTGAAACAACGATTGAAACAAGCGGCGGCGGAAAAGACGTGTTAAATGCGGTGTATTCGCGATTACAAGAAGGGATTTTGGGTGGAAGTAACACGATGGACGATTCCATTCGTTCGCGCGAGGCTTCGGCGAAGGAGGTGCGCGAATTCATGTTCGGATCGGACGAAACCCTCGAGACGAGACGATCAAAAGGCCCCCCTTTATATCAAACCCTTGACCATCATCGCGCAAAAGCGTTTCACGTTTGCGAGACAAAGTCACAAAGCGCTTTCGGCAAATCGATCATGAAAACTTTCGTCTCTTCCGATCGATCGACCGGTTCAATCGCCTTTAAAATGATCGAAGCGAAAAACTCGAGAGTGTTCGAGGTGTACGAAGGATCCAACGCGATCGAAATAGACTCGGACGGATCAATATATATCGTCGCTCGTGGAAAGGCGAAGATGAAAGGATTGTTGAAGAAATTTGCGCACAAACAAGTTGCCAACGTGTTGGTTTCCAAGATCCGCGCAAACTTGGAGAGAACTCGAGACGCGATCGACGGCGGCGCGAATACCGCGAGGAATAACAATAACGGCGACGCCGCGTTGTTCGCTTAATTTCTCGAGAAAGAGCGACACGAAAGAGAGAGATGACGTCCGTCTGTATATATCACGCAAAACGATCGTTGTATTCACAATAATATGATATTACTACATATAATTTTTTTTTGTAAGACACGAAAGAGAGCGAGAGAGAAAAGAAAAAAAGACACCAGAAAAACTGAAGATACACCCACCCCGCGCGCAATAAAAGAGATACAAACAAAATGCTGAAAGGACTTTTCACTCCACCGCAAGATGAAGAGCACATCAATCGAGACGCTTTGCGAGAGGAAAGTTTAGACACTCAGGAAGGCAATGATGGTTCAGTACCAGTCGTCGTTGAGAGCGAACAGCAACACGAACAACAAAAGAAACGACGAGAAGAGGGAAAAACTTCGATAGAACTTTTCCTCGCGCAGAACAAAAGCTTATCCGAGATGAAGGTGGAGAGAGACGGACAGGCAGGGATAATGCTGTGGGTAAACGTTGGCATATTTTGTTTCCTTTTATTTTCGCCGATAATCGCGCTGATTCCAACCATGTCGAACGCGGCGTTCATGGCGATAGAGTTGTCTCTGATAATATTAATTGGGTGGTCAAAAATTGAATACGCGCACCGAGCGACGGTGTGGAACGTGTGCCTAACGAGAGGAATTATCGTTGATTTTCCGAAAACACACAAAGTGACGATGTGGTTGCGTCAACTGCCGATGTTTTTCGCGTACTTTTTCTTGTTTTTACACGCGTTTACGGTGTACTTGACGCTCGATCCAGAGTTGGAAAAAGGCGAGCTCAGCGATATACTTCAAGCAATCTTGTCGATTCTCGCGGTGTTATTCGTTCTTCTCATGACTAAAGAGTTCGTGGTTATTGAAGGCGCGAACTCATTGTTGACGCTGAATATGGTCGTATATTTGTTTCAAGACGAAAATTTGCTTCGTGAGAAAGGTTTTCGCGTCGTCCACATGTCTCGTTTACAGGACTTTGTCAAGGATCGATCGAATAGATTCGGACGCGAGAAGACTGGGCACTTTTCTTGGAACGAGATCCATCGCGATATCGAAAGCAGCGAGACTGAGGAATGTAAACTTCGTGGACTCTCTTTAATATGCGGATCTCGCAGTGCGCGATTCCTCTGGCCGTTCCGAGACTTGGACGCGTAAAAAATTCAAGCGGGTAAAGCGCTTCCTCAAATATATTGGTTCAAGTAAAGAGTTCTTCTCTTCTTAATTACAGATTTACAAAACAAACACGCTCTTTTTAATAATAATAAGACTTCTTTGATTACTTCTTCGCCCCAGCAGCAGCTTCCGCGGCTGCTGCTTTTGCCGCCTCCGCCGCAGCCGCTTCCAATTCTTTCTTCAACTTTGCCAAATCTCGGCAATTGGGCCCAGTCGGCTCGGTGTTCAAGGTCGTCGTCCCGGTTATCGGCTCTGCTTTATTCCTAATCTGACTCCCAACCTTCTCCGGCATTTTCCCCTGCGCTAACGTTTGGACAATCGACACCGCACTTTCCGGCGTCAAATCCTCGTAATAATTATACGTGTATTTCTCCACGCCTCCCGTATAATCCGCCACCGCAATCATCGGCGCGTTTACGCAACATCCCATGCACTCCATCTCCCCCAACGTGAATTTTCCGTCCCTGGTCGTTTCAAATTTCTTCACCCCTAAATGTTCGCTCAACGCCTTCTCGATGTCTCTCGATCCTCGCAACATGCATGGGGTCGTTCCGCACACCATCACGTGGTAACTTCCAACTTTCGACCGGTTAAACATGGAGTAAAACGTCGCCACTTCGTACACGCGAATCGGCGCCACTTCCAACAACTCCGCGATGTGATTCATCACCGGAACGGTTAAATACCCGGCATTTTGTTGTTGCGCGACGTCTAACAAAGGAATCATCGCCGATCGTTTGTAATTCGGCGGATATCTCTTCAAAATAGTCTGCACTTTGGTCTCGTTTTCCTTCGAGAACTCCCACTTCAAAGACGAATTGTTCTCCGCGGAATCTCTGTGGACCATGAGACCGACGGAGTATAATCGCTCGTTGATGACGTGCGAAAACGTTTGATTGTTGTTCGTTTTGCTCGTTTGTTGCTTGAAAATGTTCTTAGTGTTAGTATTACTATTATTATTCCTCTTGTTGTTGTTGTTGTTGTTCATCCCATTATTCTTCTTCGAAGTAGTAGTAGTAGTAAAAAACAGATCGGAAGACGTCATATAAGAGGCGGAAAAAATCGCCCTTCCGCTGCTCGTGCTACTGCTAAAATATTTTGTTTGAGCGGTTAAGGCGGCGGCGGCAATCCCACCGTTGTTCGACCCAGTCGTCGTCGCCGTCTTCTTTATCGCTTGTCTGATGAGCATGATGATGATGATGATGATGATGAAGGTTTTAATGACGAAAAGAGAGAAGAGAGAAGAGGTTTTTTTTTTTTCCGATCGCAAAATGGTCATTTTGATACAAACAAGAATAAAAATTACAACAACAACAAGTGAACGACAGATATCACCATATCAATCAAATCTAAACGTCTCTTTGCGCGATAGAGATGTAATCACCAAAATCCGGGTTCACGTCCGAATACATGGGCAACTTCAGACCTCTCTTCCAAGCCCTCCATCGTAAAAAGACGGTGGTGGACGCGGCGAGGAGGCATCTTAGGTTGTGCGAGACTCCCGGGAACCAACAGGCGAAGACCGTGTACACGGCGGCGCCGGCGATAGCGGTGGTGCCGTATAACTCCGCGTGCGAGTGTAACACTCGCACCGGTTGGCGTAGGAAAACGTCACGAACGACGCCACCTCCCGTGCACGTGATCGCGGATAATGCGACCGCGAGGAGAGGGCCTAAGTTTCGGACCAACGCGGCGTTGGCGCCGATGATGCAAAAACCGCCTAAACTTAACGCGTCCAACCAGTTCAACGCAGTTTCCATCGCTTTCGATTCACGAACTTCCTTCGATAAGACTTTCGGCCAGAAGAAAAACGTGAAGAAGGAAGCGACCAAGGCGACGATTAGGTATTCCGGCTCGGCTATCCAAAAGACCGGATGCGCGCCTTCGATGCCAATCAACGCTCCTCGAATGGTCCCTCCGCCCATGGCGGTCACGCACCCGACGACGACGCACCCGAGCAAGTCCAAACCTCTCTTCCCCGCTGCAATAACTCCGCCGTGCGCGAACACGCCCGTGCCGAACAAATCCACAAACCTCAACCACTCCGCCGCTTGCAGCGTCGATAAAGACTGAAACGTTTTCACCATCAAATTTTCCGTGTTTGGAGGATGCGCGGTGGTATACCCGACGTGCGGGAGCAACGCGTACGCGATGTAGAGTAAACCGGTAAAAAACACGCCCAGCGCGCAAAAATGTTTCAACGCGTGCACGTCGAAAAATTTCTGCTCCTGCTTTTCTTCGTCTCCTCCGTATGATTCTTTCGCATCATCATCATCATCATCGTCTGTTGTTTTGGCTGCAAAAACGTTGAAATCAGAAGAAGACAAAGAAGAAGAAGAACCTCCTCCTCCTCCTCCTTTTCCCGGACAAACTTTTAGACGATAAAGACGGCTTTTAGAAGAACAACCGCAAAACGCGTCTTCTGTCCGGAGTGTATTCGTCGAAGCAACGACCAGCGCGGCATCATTTGATCTTCTTCTTCTTCTTTTTTCTCTTCTCAGAACAACAACTTCAGATAATCCTCCTCCTCGCACAACAGAATTTTGACGATCACGAGCAGACGCGCTAATACTAATGTTATTATTATTACTGTTGCTCCTGCTGCTAATCGACGATGATGATACTACTTTGAGGAATGGTTGTGAAAGCATTCACGACGTATTAAACGACGTAACGTAAGCGAAGACGGGGGGTGTTTAAGATTATTATTGTTAGATAGGATGTGTGACGATTATAAACCTTCTCTCGTCTTTAACTGTTTTTTGGGCAAAATTCTACCACAAACCCCCCTTTTTGCTTGCTTGCCAAAGAGGATTCTTAGAAAATTTTAGACAGAGGAAATCTGCTCTGCTCTGCATTTTTGGCTTCTCTTTGGACATTGGAGGAGGAAATAAAAAACATCTGTCAGACTGTCGCACGACAAAAAATTTCAAACTCTCTTTCTCTCTCGTTCTTTTCCGTTTTTCGCTTCTTTGTTGTGTACACACCACAAAGAGTACCGAAGAAGAAGATGGTCGCGACGACGAGGAGGAGCACTGCGAGAAGCAGCGGCGGCATTAAAAATTCTTCGAAATCTTCTTCTTCGAAAAGTGCATCATCGTGGCAAAACCCGGGTTTGAAAAGAGAATTCCTCTCCGCGTTTTCGATGGCGTTCGGGATGTTGTTCGTCCCGATGCAAAAGAATCTGTTTTTGTTTCTCGCGGAAAAGTTGATTTCGATGGAAACGAAAGAGATGTTGAAGACGCGATATGCAAACGAAATTATCGTCGCTTTATTGTTCATCAACTTGCAGTTTTATTTCGGACCGATATATGGACGGTTTTCCAAAGGGTCGTGCAATAATCCAACGGTGTATATATTGAGAGGATTCATGGGAGAAATATCGTTCGCGGAGGCGTTTAATGGCGCGATGGTGGTGGTTGTAGCACACATCGCCGCGTTTATGGCATATTTCATTCTTCACGTTGAATTGGGAGAAGCGATTTTACCAGCCGGGTCGCCGGTTATCGCCGTTGGATCGCAACGCGAAGCCGTAACGAGCGAAGCGGTGGTCGCGTTTCTGAACTTTCTGGCGTTTGATTTCGCGGCAAAGACGATGCCGAAAGGCGTGCAACCGGCGTTTGGCGCTTTGTTTTACTGCATCGTTATCACCGTAGAGAAGTGTAAGTATTCTTGCGGGTACATGAATCCGGCGGTGGTTTTAGCCTCGCACGTCGTGTGGGGGCAAACGATGATGAAGAGTAAGAAAATCTTTTCGATCGAGCGAATACTCGAGGCTGCGCAACACGAAGCGAATAGGCCGTACGTGTACGGGGCAGTTTTGGGGTCGTTGATGACTGCAGTCGTAGCTAAAGCGATCGATATGGCTACGTCAGTATCATCATCTGGAGTAGTAAGTGGTAGCAAGAAAAGCTCCTCTTCTTCGACGACGACAAAACAGAAGAAGAAGAAGGCTGAAACGACGACGAAAACAAGAAGCGCGGGGGGCGCGGCAAGTTCGCTGAGGAAGCGGAAGTAAAGTAAATAGATTTTGTTGAATATTATTACGTAAGTATTGTGTTTTACGGAAACTAGTTCTTTTATTGCTACCTCACTCCGGTGACTTATTATTAGCTCATCTCGCGCTAGCCAAAATCATTTCCGCTCGAAAGATTAGGGAGTTAAACCCACGACGCCGCAGGCCAACCTTTGAAAATAAATGAGTAAAATAGATAAGAGCAAAAAAATACCAACCTTGCGCCCGCGTTACCGGTCGTGGAACTCGTCTTGCCTTGCGTGCCGATTTCCGAGTTATCCCCTTTACCCAAATCATCTTCCAACTCGTGAATCACGAACGCTCTGCCGACGATGGAGTTTGCCCCGGACAAAGGAATTTGCATATCCTTAATGGTAAACTTGCACCCGCCGGCATCCGCGATGACGTTACCCAAATCCCCGGCGTGTCTGACCGAATCCGTCGGCGCGCCGTGCGTCATCTTGTTCGGGTTAAAGTGCGGACCAGTGGACATGCACCCGTTGGTCGTGTCTCCGAATTCGTGCACGTGCAAACCGTGTTTGCCCGGCGCCAAACCGGTGATGTCGCCGACAACCGTCGTCGCGCCAGACGGGTCATCTTGCGTCAAAGTTAACGTGCCCGCGACGCCAGCCGTACCGGTGAGAACGACGACCGCTTTCTGTTTGTTTGTTTGTTTGTTTCGGATAATATATATAAATAATAATGTGTATAAAGTCAGTATTTAAGCCGCAGATTCTTCTACTAAATATGCGTTCTTTTTTCCCACCATTTTCGTCTTTGAAGCGCAAAAAAGAGAAGAATTTTAGTAGTTATAAAATAGAAAACCACGTACTTGTTCGGCGTTGACGGCGAACGCGACCGGGGTCTTTCTCGCGGCTTTAGAAACCGTTTTCAACCTGTGTATATATGTTGTTGTTAATAATGTTATCATTATATTCGCGCGTGAAGAGAGAGTCGATAATACGTGCGGTTAACAGAGCATTCATTTTGAGAAGTACAACGAGTCCAAAATTTTAGCTCTAGGGTAAAAAGCCACGTATCTAACTCGTCGTCATCGATCGTCGTCATCAATACTAGAATACTAGAGAAAAACTCCTACCCTCGTCGGCGGCCAGCGCACGCGCATCGAGAAGAGCACGCGTGTTGGTTTGCTTGGATTTGGCACTGAATAGTTGAAGAAGAACTGATGGCAAACATACTTATTATTAT
>Ga0209505_1001845_pt1 | contig 14001 bp, 9 predicted proteins | sample COGITO_mtgs_1103_2_FD_184794 | JGI IMG/M metagenome (GOLD analysis project Ga0209505, IMG submission 184794) | Pelagic marine microbial communities from North Sea - COGITO_mtgs_110331 (SPAdes) (version 2) | ecosystem: Environmental > Aquatic > Marine > Epipelagic ... | reverse complement strand
GTAGTAGTATTATTATTAGTAGTATTAGTATTATTACGACGACGACGATGTGTGTGTGTGTGTGTGTGTGTGTTGTGAAAGAAACAGTTGCAAGAATTTTTTGAAAAACTTCAATCGCGCGATGAAAACGCGCAACCGACAACCGGACAACGAACAGAGGCAAAAAATAAAAAAGCAAGACAGAATTCTCTCTCCCCCTCACAAAACGACGATGACCGCAGAAGAAGAAGAAGAAGAAGAAGAAGAAGAAGAAGAAGAAGAAGAGTGGACGACTCTGAAACACCAACGCGAAACGAACGTTCCTCCATCTCTCTCCTCCTATGAAGAAGAAGAAGAAGAAGATGGAACAACGTGCGTTTCGTCCGTGTCCGAAGCCATCGATATCGCTTTGCGTGCTTTCGAATCTCGAGCGGAGATGTACTCTCGAGTGAAACGTGCTCACGGGGACGTTTTAGAACGTGTACGCCGAGGAGAGCGAGGAGAGTCGTCGTCGTCCGTCGCTTTTGTGGAATACGAGAAATCGTTAGCCGCGTTTGCTTCGGACATGAACGAGCTGAACGGGAAGTTGAAGCACGTTTTGCAATATCTCGCTCGAGAAGAAGAAGAAGAAGAAAAAGAAGAAGAGGACGAAAAGCGAGTGTGTTTTCAGCTCTTAAAATCGGTTCAAGAACAAGAGAAGGAGAAGTTACGACTGACGACGGTGGAGATGGCGTTGAAGACTCACTACGAGATGAAGAATTGGTCGTGGCAACAGGACGGGTACGTGGAAGAGGAAGAAGAGCGGGAGGAACGAGAAGAGGAGAAAGAAAACGCCTCGTCGGCTTCGGCGTTGAAGCCGTCGTGGGCGACGTACGTCGACGGCGAGAAGAACGACGCGTACGAAGGGCAAAGGAAGTGCTGCGAAGAAGCTCCGGAGCCAACAAAGATTGAGTTTGAAAACGCGATGAAAGAAACGACTGTAGGATTGGAAAATTGTATACAAACGATCAACGACGCGAGAGAGGAGTTGTTGGAAATTAAAGCGTCTTACTTGTCTCTTTGAGCGGCGAGAACGAGAGAAGGGAGATAGTATCATAGATTAAAGAGATTCGTTGTAGAAGTAGAGGTAGTATATAGTAAAAGGTTATATTTATAGTTATATATAGAGACTAAGGTAGGACTAAGAATCAAAGCAAATTACACGTCTCTCTCTCTCTCTTCAAACGTTTGTCGAGTTTTAGAGATTTAACGAGCGAAGCGAGAAAGCGCCGAAAAGCCACTCTCCCATCCTCGCTCTTCTCCTTTCTCTTCAAACTCTCGAAAGCGAGTGCGCGACGAAATAATAAACATGGTCTAAATTAAATTGAATGTAATTCTCTCGTTACGGAGTAAAGAATTACTTCAATTCGGATTTAGCGCCAGCCTCTTCCAAAGTCTTTTGCGCCGCCTCGCAATCTTCCTTCTTCTTACCTTCCAACAAAGTGAACGGCAAGTTGGTCACGGCGTCCTTCGCTTCCTTCAAGCCGAGTTCGGACAAGCCTCTGACAACCTTAATGCACGCGATTCTCTTGTCCGCGGCGACTTCAGTGATAACCAAGTCAAACTCCGTCTTCGCTTCGGCCGCTTCACCACCACCAGCGGCCGCGCCAGCCGCCATGACCATACCGCCGCCCGCCGGCGCGGAGGCGTCGACGCCGAACGTTTCTTCGATTTGGGCGACGAGTTCCGAGGCTTCCATGAGGGTGAGCGTTTTCATCGATTCAATGATTTCGTCCGTCTTGGCAGATTTCAAGGCGATTCTGGCACCTCTCGTCGGCTTAGCCTGTTTTAAACGACGCGGTATATCGGAGTGAAAGAGAACGAAATATAAAGGTCAGCACATGCAGGGGTCCATTGAAAATGCTACTACATAAAGTTGAAGAAAGACGAGAGAAAAATGTGTGCACGTGCGCGCGCGGAAAACAAAAAACCACCCCAAGAAAAACCACCCCAGCTTTTGGCTAAGGTTTTTTCTCTCTCCTCCTCCCAAAAACCTCTCTCTCTCAATTTGAGGGTTAGAATTTCGTAAAACGGGATGAAGAGACGCGTTGGAACGGCACACTCTCGCACAGGTCGCGCGACTTGGACGTAAAAACATCCACGGCGAGTGATTTTCGCGGTCTGCGCGCCGATTCACGTCCGCAACCACCTAAAATCATCGACAGATTACGCGAATCCAGCCGGCTCGTGACCACCGCGACGACGACGCGCAAATGCGAAAAAAAAGAGGAATTTCTAAAGCGCGCGAGCAACACCGCGCGCGACATTTATCAGACGCACCTTCAAGCTAGATTTCGCCATGGTGGCGTTCACGCGAACGGTAGTGGAGCAACTGAGAGTGAAAGACATGTTTATTTTATTTTACGTAGTAAAGTAGTACTGTGTGTGATTGTAATGGCGACGGCTTGGCAACTTTATCTGCTTTTTTGGAGAGGGAAGCCAAAAAAGCTCAAAATTCCTCGTTGCATGAAACTGGTCTTTTTTCATGCCATGGTTTTGGTTTGAAGCATAAACGGCAAGACAAAAAAGAAGAAGTATATGGATAATATTTCATCAAACTATTTCTCGAGTGATTGATTTCGGTAACTTTTCAAACCCACCGAACATGATCTCACCGTTCGATCCTTGCTTCTTCCCGTCGCGTGCCGTTGGAATCTTTGAAGGATCTATGATCACGTGCTTGATATTTGCACGCCTCCACGTATACGTTACGTGTACCATCCCGTCGCTCGCTTGTATAATCGCCGGGTAACTAAACTCTAACAATCGCCCTCCGCTATCTTCTAAACGCATGACGCGTTCCCACGTGTCCCCGTCGTCGTGTGACACCGCTAACGCTAACACGCCTCGTCCCGCGATGGCGTGTTTGAACGAGTGATTATACACAATCAACAATCGTCCGTCTCGCAATTTTACGACATCGAAACCGGTATTCGGACACGGTATTTGCGAAAATACCGCGTCGGTCCAAATTCGTCCGGTGCTATCTCCGACCGCGGCTACCGCATAACTACTCCTACTCCTGGCCATCATCCGTATGCCGTTCGCCGCGTCTCCTGCGAGCATGCTTTGCTTCCAAAACACCGGCTGAATCACTCTCTGTTGCACGCTCGCCCCTCCGCCTTTTTCGCTCACCGCGAACTTCGCGTACGTCTTGAACTCGTCCTCCATCGTCATCGCCTCAACTACAATCTCCCAATCCTTCCCTCTCGCGCCAAACTCTCGACTACTCGGCAATAAAATGGTACCATCGTCCAACTCTAACGGTTTATTCTTCGCCGGACCGACAATCCCGTTCGGCATCGCCACGGACGAAGACCACGTGTTCCCTCCGTCTCTCGATTTCACGTAATACCCTTTCCAATTTGCCGGCGTTCGTCCGTGCTTATAAAACAAAAATAAATCCCCATTCGACCTTTTAAACAACACCGGGTTCCACGTAGGAACGCCTTTCGGGTGCACGACCAACTCTGGTGCGCTCCATTTCCCGTTTTGATATCGCGCGGTGTAAATACCAACGTCCGGTTTGCTCTCGAACTGCCCCGCAAACCAACTCACGAGAAACTGCCCTGAAGAAATCTCACAAATAGACGACGCGTGATGCGACGGTTTCGGTTTGTGGTCTTTCATGACTAAAGTTTCAAACGTAATGGACGGGTGCTTCACTCGTGTGGATTGATGGTCGTTCTCGTCGTCATCTCGCTGAGTATTCAAAGCGCCAAAACCCGTTCGCGCCGGGCGAGAGATTTCGCCGTGCCAACCGATGAAGGCGCCGGCGCGATCGCCGCCGTTCAACGCTTCTCCGGTACGCGCGAATTCGACGAAGACGAGGAGGAGGAATGCGAGGAGAAAAGAAGGGCGCATCGTGTGATCGCTTCTTCTTTGTCTTCTTCTTCTTCTTCTTCTTCTTTCTGTCAGAGTTTAAATTTGAAGCAAAAACTGATTACTCGCTCATAAAAAGTAAACAAAAATACTTCTAAATTCTCTCTACGTGTACTAGTACCTACTACAACTCTATGCTCTATATATGCTCTCTCTCTCTCTCTCTGTGTGTGTGTATGTATATAATCTAATTTGACTTATCCACGGAAACGACTCGATTGAATCCGGCTAACGTCGCGTGGAAGATGAAGAATGAAAAGAGCATCAATACCGCGATGAACGCGAGATCGGTGGCGTACGCGTCGTTCGATTCCGAAACGTTTACGAAATCGACTAAAGCGCGGTTTTCCGTCGATTCGGCGTCGTCGACGGCAACGCCTAAAAACCATTCTATTAGGTTCGATTCGCTCGTATCGATCAAGTCACGAGTGTAACCGATGAGGATGTCGATGCCGTTTCTTCGAAGGAGCGAGCCGCCATTCTTCCCATAATATTGACTTCGCGACGTTTTGGTTGTTTCTGCGCCGGACCATGCAGAAATGCCGTGCGGATATTGCGTGTACTCTGCGCCGCCTTCGATATCGAAACTCGCAATGTCGAAAATAGCGTTACCGTCGACGATATCTTCTCGAGGGTTACCAAGGTCCATGGGCCACGCAGATAAAATTTTCACCGTCGATTGCTCGTTGATTTTTCGATTCCAAGTCATGATGTAATAACCAGCCAATTGCTTATCGTTCGCTTTGACAGCGCTCAGTCCGTACGGTAATCCATATTCGCGAACATCGATTTTTGCTCTTTCCTTGAGAGAAACTTCACCTCCACCTTCAGCGTCGACGACTATGTCGAAAAGCATGACGCGATAATTCTCTCGATCCGCGACGGCGAGTTCGGTACCATCCATCGATATCGCTAACGCGTGTGGTACGTTTAATTGCATTTCGTCTCGCACGATAGTATCGCCCACGTACACGTGTTTGTCGTTGTATATGGCAACGCGGTGATTGCAATATCCGTCCGCGACAAAAAACGACCCATCAGCTAAAATTTCCACCGCAGTTGGTTTGCAAAAGCCTTGCGCGCCGTGATGTTGTCCTTCCGAATTGGGCATTTTCCGAAACGGTTGCATAGCCGTTCCAAACTCATTCAACATTTTACCGGTGACCGCATCGTACGTGATGACCTGGTGCAAGCCACAATCTGTCACCCAAACTTCTTTTGCGTCCGGCGATAAGGAAATGCCGTGCGGCATGAAGTGTTTATCTTTGCCAAATTTTCGATCAATCGCGCCGGTGACTAAATGAATTCTGAGAATTGTTTCGACATCGATTGGCGTTTTCGAGCCTACGTACTCGTTCGTTTCAACGTCGAAGCTGTATTCGTCCCAAACAACTTTCGGACCTCTGTGAAAGACCCACGCGAACTCTCCACCCGGTTCGACGACCACGCCGCCGACTTGACCAATCCTAAACGTCTCTTTATCGCGAACGTTCATCTTTACCGTCAACGGCGGATTAGATTTAGATATCTTTAAATCCGTCGCGAAAGGTCTCGTTCCTATGAACGACTGTGTTCCCGACGATCCGGTACCGATGGAAATATCAAACGGCGCGCCTCCTTTGCTCATGCACGACAAACTCGCCGGCTCGTCCGAGTGTACCATGAGATATAAATTGCACATCTCGTTCGTGTGCCCCCACCCGGCTTTTGTTACCGCTGTCCTCGACATGGTGTTAAAGTAACACGTCGTTCTCAAAACATCGCCTGGAGCGATGATTAATTTCTTCTCCGCGATTTGCTCGAATTCTTGCGGCAACTGCGGGTCCCGTTCTAAAAGCAAAACGCCTTTACCCCGTCTCTCGCGATTTCCTGTTCTGCCAGCGCCACCGACCATTCGCTCAAGAGTCACCCTCCTCCCTAACTCGTGCGTGTGCACTCGAAACCCAAAAGCTTTCAATGCTCTCGGCTGGTCGTACACGCATGTCGCCTCTACCTTAACCTCCTCTTTCCCGGGCGGCAAATGAAATCCAGTCGCCCACACCAACGTCGCCGCCGAGGAGATCGGAAATCCTTTCCTCGCGTGCACGATAACCCCACTCTTCCCGTTTCTGTTGTTACTACTATCTACAGCACCATTCGGATCTAAATAATGCACCTCCAGTACTAAGCTATTAAACGTATTCTTCGCCTCGCCGCCGCCGATGCGGAACCCGACGTTTTGCGGCATGTGCAAAGGCGCCGCGTTCTTCCCCCACGCGAACAAAACTGCCTCCTGCTCGTCCTCGTTCGCGCACACCGCGCCTCTCGGTTCTCCTTCGCCGCCGTTCGTAGAAGAAGAAGAAGAAGAAGAAAACATCCCGCCGACTCGGATTTTTTTTAACGTTTTGGACGCTTCTCGTTCTCGGCATCCGAACAAGAGCATGTGGTGCACGACGGCCATATCTGCGACCGGTTCGAACGAAGTCACCGAGTGCGCAGTTTCCGGCATCGCCAACGTGGTATACACGTAACTGTTTTCAGAAAGAAAGAAAAAGTGAATACGTTTTGTTCTTGGTCAGCTCAAAGAGGTCGAATACGACGTGGAAAGAAGAAGAAGAGGAAGTCTAGAAGAAGAAACTCGTGCGAGCGCTTTTGTCGTACCTGTCCGTCTCCGTCACGTCGCGGTCGTTCACGAGCAGCGAAAGCGCTGTATCTCGGACGTCGCGATGATGCTGACGAAGAAGATCATCATCATCATCATCGGACGACGACGACGAGAATACCGATTTCGATCCTCCCGCGAAAAAAAAGAGGAGAGAGAGGAGAAGGAGAAGGCGCGTTTTTGGAGTCCTGGGAGGAAACGGAAGAGGAGGAGGAAAGCGCGTCGTCATCTTCGAACCACCCGCAGATTAAGAGACGACACAGTCAACGAGAGCATCCATCGTATCAAAAGAATTATTTATAACGGAGAGACCCCCAAAACAACCATTGCAACCGTTTTTTTGCTTTTTTTTTGTCTCTCTGTCGTTTTTTTTTTGTGCTGACAAGACAGATGATTTCTTTCGCATTTCTTCAATTAAAGATGACGCATTTAAGTTGGTGTTGTGGTTGTAATCGTGTTGCTTCTTCTTCTTCGTCTCCTCGCGCTCTTCTTCTTCAAAAGTCTTTTACGTCGTTTCGGCGAGGACAACGACCAACGTCTCGTCGATTTCGGCGAGAATCCTTCGTCTTTTATTCCTCCTCCTCCGAACACAGCGCTAAAGAAGAAGAAGAAGAAAAAGAAGAAGAAGAAAAAGAGAAGAAGAATTACAACAACAACGGTAGTATTAGTTTCAAAAACAAACGAAACGAAATCGACGACGTTTTATTCTCCTTCCCTGCTGCTAATGCTGCTGATAACGCCTCCTCTTCCTCGCAAACAAAAGCCTCGAAGGGAAAAGCGTCGAAGTCGTTCCCCGTGGAAGCGGAGATTTTGGTTGAAGATGATGTGAACGACGATTACGAAGAGTGGGAAAAAAACGTCTCGAAAGAAGCGAGAAAAAAATGGAACGACGTGAGCAAAGAAATCGGGGAAGAGACGACGTTTACGGTCGGCAAGAAAGATTTAGACGAGAAGTTTCTCTCGGAAGTGCTTTTGTATCTGTTTAAATCGAACGATCAAAACGTGCCGGCGCATTTGTTCTTGAACAAAATCAAACGCTCGATGACGTTGGACGGGTATAAAGCGATTTTAGTCGGGTGCGGGAGAGCGAACAAGTGGGAATTGTGCGAACAAATCATCGATTTCGTGAAGAAGGAGACTAAAGAGTCGGAGAAGGAGTCGAGCTTGGATGGAATCGTGACCGCGAACTGGTTCGTGGCGATTATAGACGCGAGAATTAAGGAGAAGTCATTCGCAGACGTGGCGTCGTGTTTTGAGAAAATGTTCGAGTTTAAATGTCAACCGTCAGGGGCAGCCATAGAGTCGTTCGCGAGGTTCACCGATTTCGAATACGAGTTTGATGACGATTTGAAAGAACGAGCGAAAGATATTTACGAATGGCTCGTGGATACCGACGCGGGTAAGGCGTTGTGGCCGACGTATTTCGGAGAAGCCGGGGTGGATAACTTACCGGGGAAGAACTCGAAGAGCGGGAAGACGAAAACCATACGGGTGGCGATGGAAGCCATGGACGTCGATTTAGGTGGTGACATTGAAAAGTTACAGGAGAAGTTATCCGACTTCTATTAGTGAATTGTTCATATTCCAGTCGAGTAGTAATAATAATAGTAGTAGTAGTAATGTAGTCGTTTAGTAGTACCAAGTATTATAAAAAGTTTAAGCAAATCCAAATGATCAAATCAAATCGTAAACCTTTTAACGAGCCGGAGCAAGCTTTTGGCTCGGCATGCCTCCTTCCAAGTGCGCGCCTCGGTACAACTCTTCCACGACTTCCGACAACGTCGGGTGCGCCTTGGTGGTAAACTTCAAGTCGTACAACGTTTGCTCGTTGTTAATCGCGTTGGAGATTTCGTGCACTAAATCCGCGGCGTGTAAACCAAAGATCCACGCGCCGTACATCTTCCCAGTTTTCGGATCGTAAATCAATTTGGCCATACCTTCAGCCTCTTTCTCTGCCAACGCCTTCGAGTTCGCCTTGAACGACGTCTTGCACGTGGCAATTGTGAAACCTTCTTTCTCTGCTCTTTCTTTCGCTTGCTCTTCGGTCAAACCGACGAAGGAGACTTCCGGATGAGTAAAGCACGCGGCTGGAATCGCCTCGTGGTTGACGACGTTTTCTCTACCAACCATGTTTTCGACGCACGAAATACCTTGAGTACTCGCGGCGTGCGCCAACATCAGCTTACCGTTCGCGTCACCGATGCACCAAACACCTTCGATGACGTTCCCGTCCGTGTCCAACACTTGGCACTTTTCATTGGTCGGGACGAATCCTCTTTGCGTCTCGACTTTCAAATTGTCCAAGTTCAACCCCGCGGTGTATGGGGAGCGACCGGTGGCGACCATGCACGCGTCCACTTCCATAACATCGACGACTTCCTTCGTCGTCGCGTCGGTTAATTCAATCGTGACGGGTTTTTCACCCGGAATACCCGGCGTGACTTTCGTCGCGAATTTGTTCGTCACGTAGTCGATGTTTCTCGGGCTAATCAAAACTCTCTCCGCCAGCTTGGCAATCTCTCTGTCAAAACCAGGCATGATCATCGGCATGGCCTCAATAAAGGTGACGTCCGATCCTAACGCGGTGTACACGTCCGAAAACTCTAATCCGATGTAACCACTCCCGATAATCGCCACCCACGGCGGCAACCAATCCAATTTCAAACCGGCGTCCGAAGTAAACACGGTTTTGTTATCAATCTCAATGCCAGGCGGAACGAACGGCTTCGACCCGGTCGCGATGATAATGTGCTTCGCGGTTTTCTTACCGCCAGTAATCGTTCCTGGCGCTCCGCCGTAAGAAATCGTGTGATTATCCACAAAACCGGCGTTACCGGTTAAGATGTCCACTCCGACGCCTTCCATCGAGCGCGTCAAGTTCCCTCGAATTGTTTGCACCAAATCTTCCGCGTGGTCCGCGATGCCTTGGCGATCAAAGGAAACGTTATCGACGGTAATGCCGAGATGTTTCAAGTGGTCCGCGTTTTTCATATCTCTCACTCTCCCCGCCGCCGCTAACAACGCTTTCGACGGCACGCACCCTCGGTTGACGCAGGTCCCACCCATCACGTCGCCTTCGACGATCGCGGTTTTGAGACCACACTCGGCGGCGTGAATCGCCGCGCCGTGACCACCAACGCCCGCACCAATAATAATGAGATCGTAATCGTAGTTTGCCGCCGCCATGGCGGAAACTTTCATCAATCCTCGCGCTCTTACGGATTTGGTCGGTACCCTCGTCTTTCGTTGTGTTTGTCCATCATTACCACCATCGCAAAAACGACGACGAGTAAGGAACGTCGCGCGCGCACTCATCGATTGTTGAGCAGCAAACATAATAACTTTTTAAATCGTTCTTCTTCGTATTAAATGTGCTGCGATTATTAATTATTATATAGTAATTACTATGCGTGTAAACCAATGGCAAAAGCGTTACAGCGTTATCCAACCAAAGAGTTACTAATAAAGTTGCGTTTGTTTGGTTTGAAGGAATTCTGATGTTAATATCTAGGGTTTCAAAAATTAAATTAATGCCAGGTCATCCTCCTCTCCTCTCTTGTTTTCTTTTCGCCGTCAAAGAAGAACGAGACACAAAAACAAAACATGTCTCGAAACACGTCCGACAGCTGGGTGAAAAAAGCAACCGGAGGATTATCTCCCGGCTCGATGGCACCGCTGTCTTCGGCCGTGAACGTGGCCGCGAGCGCGTATGGGGTAGGTTTTGGTTCTTTCTTTCTTTCTCTTTCTTTGGCTCTCTTTTGTGCTTTTAATGTTCGGGATGAAGAACAACGGACACATTTTTTGTCCGTTTAGAATTTTTTGAATTTTATGCGCAAGAAAGAGAGCAGAGAGAGCAACAGCGCGTGAGGAACTACGACTCAAACTGTCTCGTCGTCATCGTTAAAACGCGGAAGAGTTTAATACCTTTGTTGGTGTCTCTCTTCGTCTTCCTTTCTTTTTCCGGGACGCATCGATCATTCAGAGTTGTTCCTTGGCTGTTTCTTTCTTTTTTGTATCTCGTCGTTCTCTCCCAAAGAGAAAAAAAGAGCTGCTTTTTTGCTCAAAAATTTTTGAAATTTTTATGAGAAATCCAAAGGGGGCTGACCAGAAAAATTATTCCTAAAAACAAACAGGCTGACGAAACGGACAACTTCATAAACGCTCCATCTGCGCCTCAAATGCGCGCCGCCTCCGCGAAAGGTAGCGGTGGTAATCGCAACAATTCTTCAAACGCGGAAGACTTGCGCAAAAGCACGTACTGGAACCCGCAAAAGAACTCGAGCGGCGCGCCGGCGTTTTTCGATCCGTCCAACGAAAAGTTGTACGAGGCGTACTCGCAGTTGCACACGTTGGCGCAAGAATTCGATAAGCCGTTCGATTCCCCGGCGGTGTTAGTCGTTGGTCACCAAACGGACGGTAAGAGTGCGTTGGTGGAAGCGTTGATGGGTTTCCAGTTTAACCATGTCGGAGGCGGGACGAAAACCAGACGACCGATTGCCATCAACATGAAGTACAACCACAACTGCGTGGAGCCTCGATGCTATTTGGTCAAAGACGACACGTTGGGTAAAGAGGAGGAATTATCCTTGCCGGAGTTACAAGCGTTCATTGAGAGCGAAAACGCGAGATTGGAACAAGAGAATTCGTTTTGGGCGAAAGATATCGTCGTGAAGATTGAATATAAATATTGTCCAAACTTGACGATCATCGATACGCCGGGGTTGATCTCGGCCGCGCCGGGGAGAAAGTTCAACGGCATGCAACAACAATCGAGAATGGTCGAGAACTTGGTTCGTGCGAAAATGCAAAACCCAGATTACATCATCTTGTGCTTGGAAGACAACTCGGATTGGTCGAACGCGACGACGAGAAAGGCAGTTATGGAGTGCGACCCAGATTTGCGCCGAACCGTTGTCGTTTCGACCAAGTTTGATACGAGAATCCCACAGTTTGCGAGAGCCGCGGATGTGGAGATGTTCATGCATCCACCGAGGCACTTGTTGGATTCACCTGCTATGTTAGGGGGTGGTCCGTTCTTTACGTCCGTGCCAAGCGGGAGAGTTGGTTTGTCCCGAGACTCCATGTTTCGCTCGAACGACCACTTCAGAGAGGCGGTTGTCCAACGCGAGCAAGCTGATATCGTCGAGTTGGAAAGACGATTGGACAGAAGATTAGAACCGAGCGAACGAGCTCGTTCGGGTTTGTCCCAGTTGAGACACTTCCTCGAACGTTTGTTGCAACAAAGATACTTGGACAACGTCCCGACGATTGTGCCTGTGCTCGAGAGAGAACATCGTCACGCCTCGAACAAGTTGGAAGAAACCGTCGGCGAACTCGCGGACATGAACCAAGACAAGTTGAAAGAGAAAGGGAGACAGTTTTACCAACACTTTTTGGAAAAGATTCCAGAGTTGTTGAGAGGTACGCTCGCGGCGCCTCCGAGAGTGTTTGGCGAGACGTTGTCGCATGAGCACATCCGAGGCGGCGCGTTTGTCTCCAACGACGGTCGCCCGGTGAACAGCGAAAACCCGATTCCGAACGCAGAAATGCGATTATTCGGTGGTGCGCAATACCACAGAGCTTTGGAAGAGTTCCGCCAAATCGTCGGCGAAGTGCAGTGCCCGCAAGTTTCCAGAGAAGATATCATCAACGCGTGCGGCGTGGATGAAGTTCACGATGGGGTCAACTATACCCGAACCGCGTGTGTTATTGCCGTCAGTCGAGCCAAAGATACTTTTGAACCTTTCGTGCACCAGTTAGGTTTCCGTTTGGCGCACATCGCTCGACGCATGTTACCTGTTGCCATGTACTTGTTACAAAAAGAAGGACGAATTTTAAGCGGACACGAAGTCTTTTTGAAGAAAATTGGCTCCTCGTTTGCCAAGTTTGTGGACCAACGCGTAAAAGAGTGCCAAGAAAAGTGCCGAGAGGATTTACTCTCCACCACGAACTTTGTCACGTGGTCGTTGCACTCCGGGAACAAGTCTGGCTTACGATCGGTGTTGCACCCGGACGCGAGAGTGGACGAGAAGAACTCGTACGGGGGCGCGACCTCGGGCATGTCCTCGTCCTCTTCGAGAGACTTGGCCAAAGTAAATCCAAAAGATCAAAAGTTGATGGATTTGGTCGAGAACACCTTGTGGAACCGTAACATGAAGGAAGTGACGTTAGATGTTGTCGATTTGTTGGTTCGTCAAATCTATTCGGGCATTCGCACGTATGTCGTCCAATCTGTGGAGTTGAAATTCAACTGCTTCTTCTTGATGCCGTTGTTGAACGACTTCTCGCACCATTTAAGAAACGAAATGGAAGACGCGTTCGACGTCAACTTGGATTTGGTATTTAACGTGAAGAACGTCCGCTTGGCTTTGGAAGAGAGACAACAAAAGTTAGAAGCTGAGTTGGAACAAATGGAACACATCCAATCGAAGTTTGCGAGCATTCACTCGCAACTCGAGGTGCACTCTGGAGCCTCGCCGGCAACGGTCGCGGCAGCGCAAGCGGCCAGAAATGGAACGTCATTTAGAACCGCCGCGGATCGTGAGATGCAAATTTCCTCGGATTCAGTGAAGGCCGCGCAAGAGATGGAAGCCGGCATCGCGCACGCTAAGGAACAGTTTGCCCACTATTCGCCAACCAACGCCGGCGTGCGCCAACAGGGCAAGACGATGAATTCGCCGGGCACGGTTCAGTCTGGTAAATCTGGCATCCGAGGCATTTTGTCGCCGCGTAATATCTAATACATTTTTATCCTCTGAGAAGTGGAGAAGTAAAAGAGTTGTATAACCCATTGTTTCCCTCGAGGCGAATGATAATGCGCTGGCATTCGCTTTACGAAAATTTTATTTATGTGTGTGTGAGTGATGTGAAAGAAACCTCGAAGTAGAAAAGAAAGAAGAGCAAAGCTTAGTCAAAAAGGTTCTGATAATATAAGAAGCTCGAGTGCAGTAAGAATATGAATGAATGAATGATGTTTAATATTTATAATCGATTAAAATTTATCACATCAAATCAATGAAGACGCGCCGTACCCGCCACGACCATGATCTTGATTCGGTCTATATCCAGTTTGTCTTGCTTGACCTGTACCACTTCTCGCAACAGTCCTCGGAGGTGCTCCGGGAGAATCCGAGGATATCCCTGTCCCTCCGTACGAAGTCTTGTAATTGTGCAAGTTCGAGTTTTGGTTGACGTCAACCCGAATGCTATTAAACGCTTCGGCGGGAATTAAATTCCCGCGCTTTATATCCCACAATTCTTCCGGTCGTGGAGCATCGAACCCGACTTTCGCGTAGCACATACCCAACGAGTTCACTCGCCAAATTGAACACGGTGCACCGCCACTCCCTTCGTTACTCCATGCCATTTTAGGCGCGACTGACGGACGTTCGCACCATATTTCCGGGACGCACCGGACGTTCGTTTTCGCAATCGAAGGCGCTTCCGCGCTGCTTGTGAAC
>Ga0209505_1001830_pt1 | contig 14051 bp, 7 predicted proteins | sample COGITO_mtgs_1103_2_FD_184794 | JGI IMG/M metagenome (GOLD analysis project Ga0209505, IMG submission 184794) | Pelagic marine microbial communities from North Sea - COGITO_mtgs_110331 (SPAdes) (version 2) | ecosystem: Environmental > Aquatic > Marine > Epipelagic ... | reverse complement strand
GAAAGAAAGAAAGAAAGAAGAAGACAAATGCCGAGAACACCAACTCTTCTGGGAGGAGGAGGAGGAGGAGGCGCCGGCCTTGGAGGTGTTTTAGGAGGAGGAGGATCATCTCGAAGTGGTGGTGGATTGTTTCGTCTGAAACTCTCCTCTCCGCTGTGCATCGCGGCGGTGATGAGCGTCACGTTTTTCGTCTACGTTTTCTCCAACTCCTCCTCTTCTGCTATCCATCAACATCATAATCATAATCATCATCGTTTGCAACAACAACAACAACAACAAAACAGTCGACGGTTCGGAGGAGGAGCGTCCGAACATCATCATCGTCGTCATCATCGCGACGAGGTCGACGATTTCGAAGACGACGATGAACTTCACGACGACGCGCATTCTTCTCGCAACAGCTACCATCGCAATCATCATCAGGAAGAGGAGGAAGAAGGAGGAGGAAAAAGCAACACAATTTTAGGAAGAGAGAGGACGAAAAAGAAAGGATCCGGGGCCGGGTCGTCGTTGCCAAAATCATCGGTTTCCTACCCGAAGGCGAAGAAGGATAGCGCGAGTCTGATCGCGCAGAGTTGCAACGGAGGGAATTCTAATGATGATAATAATAACAACAACAATAGCGAAGGCGAGGACCAACCGAAAGTGTTTCTCGTCACCGGTACGGCTGGCTTTGTCGGCTACCACGTCGCGACGAAACTGAAAGAGAGAGGTGATTACGTCGTCGGCTTGGACGTGGTGAACGATTATTATCCGCAAGGTTTGAAACGCGCGAGGTTAAAGGAGCTCAACAGAGCGGGCGTGCACACGGTTGAAGCAGATTTGAACGATCAAGAGACGCTCGCGGAGATGTTTTCTTTGTGCACGTTTACGCACGTGTTGCACCTGGCGGCGCAAGCGGGCGTTCGATACGCGGCGAAGAATCCGCACGCGTACGTCCACTCCAACGTTGCTGGTTTCGTGTCTCTCATGGAAGTTGCCGTGAGACAGCGACCGTTTATTCCCAGAGTCATTTTCGCCTCTTCGAGTTCTGTGTACGGGTTGAATACGAAAGTACCATTTAGCGAAACGGATATGACTGATTCCCCTGCGAGTTTATACGCCGCGACGAAGAAATCAGACGAGTTGCTCGCACACACGTACAACGCCATACACGGCGTCGCGGTGACAGCGTTGAGATTTTTCACCGTGTACGGTCCTTTAGGGAGACCGGATATGGCGTACTTCTCGTTTGCGAACAACATCGTGAAAGGGAAACCAATCAAAATCTTCACTGGCCCGGGCGGCTCAGAGTTAGCGAGAGATTTTACGTACATCGACGACGTCGCTAGAGGTGTCATCGCGAGTTGCGATACGAGCGAGCCGAGCAACACGCCGAGCGAGAAAACAGCCGGAAAGAAGAAACCAAAGTTTAGAGTGTACAACTTGGGGAACACGCACCCGGTGACGGTGTCGGACTTCGTGAGCACGTTGGAAAAGCATCTCGGGAAAGAAGCTATTCGAGAATACGTTCCGATGCCAAAGACGGGCGACGTTCCGTTTACGCACGCGGACGTTTCGGCGGCGAGACGCGATTTAGGATACGAGCCACGCGTCAGTTTGGACGAAGGTTTGAAGAAGTTTGTAGATTGGTACACGTCCTATTACGTGGACGGTAAACACTCCGAGGATCAAAACTACGTCCCGAATTAATAACAACAATAATTGCTAATAATAATAATTGCTCGTGATACCAGTACCTCGAGGTACCTGGTACTATGATTAGACTTTATTTAATAACTCGACTCTCGACTAATAACAAGAACACTACTACCGCTCTGCTGAAACGAGAATATATAGTCTTTAAATTTGGAACCCTAAAATATTTATTATATATACTTTCTACTAAACCCTAACGTTCATGTTTTTCAAAAGAAGAAAGAGAAATCTTTCTCTTCCTTCTCTTTTCACTGAGAGAAGCTGATGTGGTCTAGTGGTATGATTCACCCTTAGGGTGGGTGAGGCCCCGGTTTCGATTACCGGCATCGGCCTTTTTTTTGCGTGCGGGGTAAAAGCTACTTTGAGCGCGTGCCTTTTTTTGCGTCGCCTTGTTCTACTTCTTCTACCGTTTTACACAATCAACTATATATTGCTATGACGACGCAGAAGAGCTTCTTCGACGTCGTCGCCTATATTTTCTCCTCCTGAATAATCTCCTTCTCGTTCTCGTTCTTGTTCTTCTTTTTCTTCTTCTAAATCATCTTCTTCTTCTTCCTCCTCCTCCTCCTCCTCCTCGAAAAACGAATCGTCTTTTTCTTCCTCGTCTCGCTCCACGGCGAGCTCGGCGCGAGAGACCGCCTCGGGCCAATCAATCGTCCACTGCGAGTTTTTAAACTTTGGAAACATTTCACCACCAAACACGACGAAGAGTACCCAAAACGCGTGGAAGAAAACGCCGATCGACATCCCGATCCATAATCCCACGAGAGACATTTTCCGTTGAAACGCTAAATACACGCCGACGGGAAGCGCGAGCATCCAATACGAGACGAACAAAGCGGGCATCGTCTTCGATTGAAAACCAGCGCCAGTAACGACACCCGCTAAACCCACTTGCACACCATCCAAAAGCATAAACAAGGAGACTAAATTCGTCAAAGGCTTGACGTAATTGTCCAAGATTATGCGCGCGGAAGGATCGTGGTCGTTCGAGTAAAGAGCGTTCATGCACTCGAAACCAAACGCGTAATAAAGAGAGGAAATCAAAAGCGTTCCTGAAAAGGCGCTGATAAACGAAGCCGTGGCGTATATTTTCGCCTCTTTCGCTTTTTTAGCTCCTAACGCGTTTCCTACGCAACTCGATGCGCCGCGTTGGACGCACCCGGCGATGTTATACACGACAATCATGGAATTCGTCTGGATCGTTTGCGCCGCCAAAGCGTCCTTCGCGTTTGGAAGTTGTCCCGTCAAGAGATTCATGAGATCCCAGGCCCACCATTCGAATATGGATAAAACCAAATTTGGAAGCGCAATCTTGAAAAACGTCGTCCATTTCGAAAACGCGGCTTTCCCGAACTGCGCGACGGCGCCACGACGACGACGACGACTGCTATTCTCGCTTTGACGACGAAGAACGAAACATTTCTTCACGTCCTCGTCCAAGACAAACGTCGAGAGACAATAACACGCGGCTTTAAAGACGTCGACTAAAGTCAGCGCTAACGGCGCGCCGACGAAACCAAACTTCATTTTTGCAATGCACGCGTACGTCAACAACATCGTCATCGGACTGCTCACGACGCTAATTTTCGCCACCGTGTTTGATTTCTTACACGCCAACAACGTTTTCAAACACGCGCACGAGAAACACTGCGCCAACAACCCAGGCGCGTACGCCATCGCGTACACTTCCACCAACTTTGCCACGTCTTTCGGAAACTTCATGAAACATAAAATCTCCTCCGCGAACGACCAAACAATCATCGCCGGCAACCAACACGTGCACACCAATATCGCCACCGCTCGCCAAAATAACTCCCCGACTCTCCTCCGTTTCTTCATCCCAAACGATTGACTGGAAAGCGTATCCAACGCGCCTCCGATTCCCCATAAAAAGCAATGCCCGGTGACTGAACATAAACTCGTTCCTAAACCGTACGCGGCCACGCAGGTTGTATCTTCGTGGTGCGAAATCAAGCTCACGGCGAAGAGAGACGCCACGGCGGCGGAAACGTTTTGCAAACACGTCGGCCAACCGATGGAGAATATGTGTTTGGTCGCGGTTGAAAGCGAGAGCGTGGACGACGATGCCACCCTTTCTTTTCCTCCTCTTCCTCCGTTTCTTCCTCTCTCGTCGTCGTCGTCGTTTGCTTCTTTTTCTTCTTCTTCTTCTTCTTCTTCTTCTTCGTCGTCTGATTCTAAGCGACGTCGACGACGAGAAGAAGAAGAAGACAAAGACAACAACGCTTTAGAGCGAGACATCGTGAAATCCTCCGCCGTGACTCCAAACCCGAACAGAGAGAGCGAAGAAGACATAATGATGCTCTTTTTCTCTTCTTCTTCGTCGTCGTCGTCTCTTCGTTTTGTCTCTTCTTCTCTTTTTAGTAAAACAACAACATGCTTTATTATATGCGGTGAGTTTGATGTGAAAATTCGTGTGTGTTTTTGTAAGGCGAAAAAAGCAAAAGTTCTTTCTCTCTCTTCGTCTTCTCTGAAAAAGTCAAAAAAACGACTTTTTTTTGTTTGTCCGAAAGAACAACAGAAGAACAACACCATTCCATTAACAGACTTTTTTCTTCCTCATCATCCTTCGAAGGAAAGACTTTTGAGTAATCAATTTCAATGTCTTCTTCTTCTTCTGCCGCTGCTTTTTCTTCGTCTTCTGAGATGTACCCACCGAGAGCAGGATCGAAGAACAACAGTAACGGGGGTCGACGAAAATCGTCGAATAACAACAACACCACGATGCGCGTGCAACTTCTCACGAATCACAAAGAAACGCAGATTCCGTTTCTTTTTGGATTTCTGAGCGCGATGGCGTTACGGTTCGTCGCGAAAACGTTCTCGAGAGGATACGGTTTACCACCGAAACAAATCTCCGTGACGGATAAGTTCGGGAAGAAAAAAACCATTCGACGGTTACAAGCGAACGATTACGAGAAAGGCTTCGTGGATCTGCTGAAACAACTCACCGTGGCGCCGAAGATGACAAAGAAGAGATTCGTGAAACGTTGGCACCAAATGAGAGAAGGACCGGAGTTTTGTTACGTGTTGGAAAACGAGGAGAAAACGAAAATTCTCGCGACGGCGACGTTAATGGTGGAACGGAAATTCGGACGAAATTTAGGTCTCTCCGGACACGTAGAAGACGTCGTCGTGGACGAAGAAGCGCGAGACTCTGGATTAGGGAAGGTTATGATTGACGCGATGTCGATTATATCGAGGAACCACGTGAAGTGTTATAAAACCATTTTGGACTGCTCCGCGGAAAACGTTCAGTTTTACGAAAAGTGCGGGTTTGCCCCGAAGGAAGTGCAGATGGCGAAGTATTACACGGAGGACAGAGGGTATGGGAACGCGTCGTACTCGTACGAAAACGATAACAATAAGAAGAAGAAGAATAAATCGTCGTCGAACGACGCGAAGAGAAACGGCATCGTAAAGTTGAACAACGGCGGCGAGAACAACGGGTCTTCGACGAGCGAGAAGAAGAAAAGCGCGAAAAGACGAGTCACGTACGCGGCTGGGACCGACGAAGGGTTCGTTGGAAGTCCAGTGAAAGCGTTGAACCAAACCGTGTATTACTCGGACGATGAGTAAAAGAACACTTATTATACATATACGAATTTTTTAAAAGAACGACAACAACAACAACAACAACAACAAGAAACGTTTCCGCTTGTGAATATTACTACTACTACTACTGCTACTACCACTACTACTACAATTACTACTCTTTACAGCTTACCTCGAAACTTATTTCGCATCTCCTCCAACGCCCGCTTCTCGAGTTGCTTCACGCGCGCAAGCTCTCTCTCTAGCTCTTTCTTCTTTTCGTCTTTAGTCACTTCATCTTCGTCTTCGTCGGCGGCGATATCGGTCAGCAACTCTCGGAACGCTTCCTTGGCCAAATCGAATTCGTTCTCGTCGAGAAAAATGCACCCTTTTAACATTTTAGCCTTGAACGATCTCTCATTTTCCGGAATTTTCTCCAAGCTTTTCCTCGCGGCGGTGTAATCTCTCAACTTCTTTGCCGTTACCGCGGCGTTCAAGAGCACGTTGTTTCTCAAAGCGACGATCCGAGGTTCGTACTTTTCTCCTTCTCCTTCTTCTTCTTCGAGCAACACGCGCGAGGCGAGCTGATTCAACTTTTGCGCCACGCTTTCGTACTTTTCCAACGCTTCGATGAGCATACCGTTTTTGAACAGCGCGTTCGCGTCCGTTTTCAAATCTTCGCCGTCTTTGATGCAAACGGCGACGGCGTCGCTGTACCAATTGACAATCTTATCAAAGCCCGTCAAAGTGCACTCAAACGTAACTTGCACGAGTCGAAAACCACCATCCTCAGCTTTGAGCAGATTTTGCTCGTCGTCGTCTCGAGATACCAGTTTGGTTAACGTATCACTCAATACGTACGAGTCTAAATACGCGCGCATCCTTTCCTTTCGTTGTTTGAGCGCAAACGCTGTCCTTTCTTCTTCTCGCACATCTACAGTCACGCGAATAGTTTCGCCAATGCACGCGGTTCGGAGCGCGGTTTCTAAAGCACGCGGCATCTCTCCCGACGCTAATCGAAACGAAAAGTCTTCGCCAATTAGATGCTGCTCGTTTTTGTCGGTGCCTATTATACCTTCAGTCCCTGATGTGGTTTTCGCGCTCGCGCGGAGATTGGAAATGTACACTTTCGTATCTTGCACGGGAGAATCGTTCGGAAAACTCTTCGACGGATCCCTCTTTTCCAGCACCGTTTTTATGACTTTTCCGTCTCCGAAACAGTCTCTCGCGCTCACCCAATCAATCAAGTGCACTTCAATCGCGACGTAGTCTTCGTAATCGTAGGAGTTGTTGTTATTTTTACGTATCGCATCGATAACCTTCCCCACCTCTTCGTGTTGCGGGAACGTGAAATCGAGGAAGCGTTCTTTGGGAACGAACGCAACCGACGTCTCCTTCTTTCGCATCGTTCTCACCAAAGCCATCACGAATCTCTCGTAGGAATCCTTCTTACTCTCGTGTCTTTTCAAAACGAACGTGTGCGCGTTACTTTTACCATTCATGTCGTTTATCCTCAGCGAGATTTCTGAAAAATCCGAAGGCGTCTCCCAACTTTCGCCCGGGACCACGACCCTCTTCAAAACGGCACATCTCGATCGTCTCTCTTCTTCTACTTCTATTTCTATTCCTACTCGTGCATTTTTTTCGTCGTTGTCGTCTTTATCACGATCAGCGAATGTTGATTTCTCGTACGTGGATAGTTCGTGAATCTCTATAATCTCAAACGCTTCAACTAAACGCGCTTCGCACGCCAATTTTGCGTTCGCGTCCACGTCCTTAAAAATCTCTCTGAACGTATCGCTCTTTCTATTCATCGACGGGTGTTTGAACGCCACGTTCGATGTCATCTCAATTTTAAGCGTATCACCATCACCATCGTTCTCATCCTCCTTAGAGGTAGAGTTCGTCCTCGAAAGTCTCTCCGCCTCTGCAGCGAGCGCCAAACTCACTCCTCTCAACTGAAACCCGTCGCTCGTTCGGTTCGGATCCGCGTCTACGCGCGCCAGGAGTAGTTTCTTACTCTTCTTAAAACTACTTTTACTCCTATTACTGCTATTCATAGTATCCTCCTCTGTTGTTAAATTATCGTACAACACCACCTTCTTCTCTTTCTCGTCCGTTAAAGTCCAAATCTTCATTCGGTACGCGATTATTTTTTCTCTTCCTCTTCTTCCTCTTCTCTCTTCCTCCTCGGCCACGGAAAGTGAATTCAGACGAAAAACGCATTCGTTTTTCATCTTCGAAGAAGCTCTAAAAACCACGTCTCCCGTTCGCTCGCACATCTCCAGCTCGTTTAGTATTTTCGTCTCTCTGTTTGCACTCATTTTTGCTCTCTTGTTGTTCACATCGTCGTCTGAATCGTCGTCCTTACGCAGTGGTTTCACGAACGCCAGCGGAGATACTCGAAGGAACGAAAAGTCGTTGAAACTTTGTCGATGCTGTTTTTTTATCAACGCGCACTCGTCGAGGAACGTTTGCATCGATTTTGAGGAGGATGTAGAGGATATAGTGTCGGTCGCCGTCATCGTTTGAATACGAATCGGAGCAGACGATGACGACGACCAAGTGAAGAGTCTTGTTTTGTGTGGGAGGAGATGCCGAGCAAGAAAAATGAAGAATTCGTCCATCATGCTTAAAGGACTACACTAAAATACTATATATCTACTACTGAACAACAGTCTTTTCTACTATATTCTACTACGCGCATTTTATCTACTCGAGACTCTCTTCGTCGTCGTCGTCGTTTACGTCGTCTGAATCGTCGTCTAATCCTAAGAGACTCCAGTCCAACATCCGAAGCGTTTGCTGCGCAACCGTCCCGGGATTGTTCTGTTCCTGTATTTCATCCTCTGCTATTACGCGATGATTAGCATCATCACTTTTACTACTCGGTCGAACGAAACTTACGAGAATATCGGTCTCGTATTTCTTCTCCAGTCTGTGCACGTACATGGATATCGTGACCGAACGAGTGGAGTCTTTGCCTTCTTGGTTTTCCTTGGAAGGGACGAGACAGTTTTTTTCCTCGGCGAAGGATATCCACTCGCACTTATTCTTTACGTAGTCGTCGTTTACGTCGTCGTCGTTTTCCTCCTTTGGCTTTCCTTCCCGTTCCTCTTCTCCGTCGTCATCTTCTTTTGGTAGCGTCAACGATAAATCTTCCATCTTCTTCATCGCCTCCTTCTTCGCGTCCTCGTTTTTGCCGTCTACGAATATCGCGCGTACGTCTGAGTGTACTTTCCTCCCAGATGAGAGTTCATATCTCCAATCTTTCGTTCTGATCGTTTTACTGTTGTGACTATCATCATCATCCCTCGTCGCGATGTCCATCAGCTCTTTCAAGTCCTCCAAGTAAAACTTTGCCAAGTTGTCCTCTTCTCTGAACTTTTGCGAGTGTACGCCAGTCACGTCGTCTCCGACGCGTTCGACAATTTCCACGCACATCATCGACGGCTCTAAAGCGTTGAAATCGCTAAACATTTCTTGGTTATCCGGCACTGGTCGGTAGTCCGAGACGTCCAGCCATTCCAGAGGGATCAAAGTTGTCATGCAGTTTCCAAAGAGTGGCACTTGTTTGTACTCTCTCTCTCCCTTATTACTATTAGTATTCGCCATTAGTATTATTGTTCTCAACTACCGAAACATCACACTGTTGTTTTGTTGTGTTTTCTGAAGAGAAAAAAGGGAAGCGAATTTTTTGGTCTTTTTGTGTCTTTTCTCTCGTTTTTTTTGTCTGTCGTTTTTGGTCCTACAGTCCTAAAACGAAGCTCATTCCTCACAAACAACAAGACCCACAGAAGAAAAAATGCCGAAGAAACGTCGAGCGAACGGGAGAAACAAACCCTCCGGGGCCAGAGGACACGTACGTTGTTTTACACGGAGCGAACATTTGTTCATCTAGAATCGATCGCGAGTGTCGTTTTTATCGGTCGCGAGTGGATGTTTTCCGCGCGTGAACGATTTCGAGAGTCGTTTTTGCTCCTTACGTTCAAACCCAAAATGAGCGGGTTTTGGAAAAGCGCGGAGATTTGCAAAGACGCGAAGACGACGCGACGTTTTGTGTCCATTTATTTCCATCGAAACTGACTCGTGCGATATTTTTTCATCCACATTTACACAGGTCAAGAGAGTATTTTGCGAATCTAGCGGTGCGTTGGTGCCAAAAGACAAAGCCGTGAAGAGGTTCATCGTTAGAAACATGGTTGAATCTGCAGCCATTCGCGATCTCCAAGAGGCGTGCGCGTACGAAACGTATACTTTACCGAAGATGTACAGAAAGGTGCACTACTCCATCTCTGCTGCGATTCACAGCAAAGTCGTGAGAGTGCGATCCAGAGAGGCGAGAAGAATCAGAGAACCGCCTCGCAGAGCACCGAGAAAACAAGAGAAGTAAATCTCTCCTTCACCCTTGTCGTGATTGTTGTTGTAGTATTCTAAAAGATTTTACGACAACCCGACACGATTGATGGTATGATCGCACGTCCTTGTTTTGTAATGTTTAGCTGGAGAGAGTAAGAGACTTAGAAGAAGATGCGAAAGTTAATATGCTCGCGAAGTTTTAGTAGCTTGTTGTTTTAATATATTCGCATGTAGTTTACTATAATAAAAACGTATCGCGAAGCACACTTTTCGGGAGACGCGAGTTTAACTAATACTCAGCGGCGACCACGTTTGGTGCTCTCAACGGCACCATTACATCGACCGTAGGTTCAGCTAAGAGAGTTTCTGGCGCTACGTACTTGGGGACTCCGCCTCCAAAATCTCTGCTCACGCCGCCGTGAATAAAGTCCGCGCCGAAGATGGACCACGTGCCGATGGTTATGACCGAAATAACCGCTATTAAAGGCGCAAACGAAGCCGTGGACGTCACGGCGAGTTTCAAAAGTTCGCCCGCGCGCGTCGGAAATCCCTCTAAACCTTCGCTGTTTAGTAGTCTCGATTTTTTCAACTGGTCGTCTTCTTCTTTGTTCGCCCCGCCGTCGCCGTCCCCGCGCGGCTGCGCGAACCTCGGTGGAGGTTTTGGCGCCGCCGCCGAGTCCGACGATCCAAACGGAGATTTCACCGCTTTCGCTACGTTTGCAAACGGATTGCTACTGCTGCTGCTGCTCGTTCCTTCTCCGTTCTCGTCGTCGCTTTTTATGTCCGAAGCTTCTTTGATGCCTCTTTTTCTCAATTCCTCCGCGAACGACATCGAAACGTCACCGTTTTTTTCTTCTTCTCCTTTAGTATCATCATCATCATCATCATCACCGTTTGACGACGACGATTCAGACGATACTCGAACTACCACGAGAGATGATGATTTCCTTCTTCTGCTGATAGTACTGACGTTCGTTCCTCTGAATTGGATGTGTTTGTTTATGCTTTGTTGGTGGTGGTGGTGTCCTCCTTCGTGTGATGATGATGACGACCGGGAAAGATACGAATTTTGTTTCTTCGATTGAAACGAACGACAAGGAGAACAACATCCCAAACTCATCCTCCTTTGAAACCTCCGATTGAAAAAAGTGCTCGAAACACGACCACCGCAATTAAAGGAGTCAACGTTTTGTACCACGTGTTGTCGGTTTTGAGCGGCAAACATTTTGTACAGGAGTAGTTTTTTATGGGGAGCAAAAAACAGAGCGGAAAAAAAATCAAATTCATGCACAAGACAAACATTTCATTATTCGCTATTACGCAAAGTGCGAGCGCTCAATCAAGTTTACAAAGGCATCTCGACGACGATTTTCCCTTTTTTCGACGCGTCTCCCAACGCTTTGAACGCTCTTTCCACGCTCTCCAAGCCGAGGAAGGGTCCTGATTGTTCGTGTTTCGTATCGTCGTAGACTTTCACGGATAAGAAACCTTTATCGACGAGGTATTCGATCAAATTCGTGGCGTCGAAATCGTTCGCGTTGGCGTACCCCCAATCGTATCCGATGTCGTATTGAAGTCGAGCGAAGGCTTTTTCGCGCAAGAGCTCTAAAGACGCTTGGGCACCGCCGCGAAGAACGCCAGATTCGCCTATGAGTTGCGCCATGTCGCCGTGTAAGGTGATGTACGTGCCCGTACCTTTTTTCAGCGCTTTCGCGGCTTGGAACTTCGTTTTTGCACTTCCGACGGTGTCGATGGCGACGTCGAATGAAGGTTCGGCGTCATCGACGAACCGCGAATTCTTCGCCGAAAAGTTCTCGCCTTCCCTCACTTCGCTTGTTTTTCTGTCGCCGCTATTGTGGCTACTGCTACCACTACTATTGCTACTCGTTGTACTACCGCTACTACTACTACTACTGTCGCCGTGATCTTGATTCTTCATCTCTCCATCCTTCTTTTTGTTTTCGTATCCAATCACTCGCTCGACGCCAACGTCTTCCATCAACATCTGTTTGCTCGCTTTCCCGGCCGTCGCAACCACTGTCGACGCGAATCCGCTCCTCAAAGCTATCCTCGCCACGCACTCTCCAACCGCGCTCCCGCCGCCAAACACCAAAATCCTCTTTGGATCTTTCCTATCCACGCACCCGGTCGTTCTCAAGCACGCGTACGCCGTGTACGCCGCAAACGGTATCGCGCACGCCTCTTTATGCGTCAACCGTTTTGGTTTTCTCATCAACTGTTTCCGGTCGACGAGGACGTACTCCGCCATCGTCCCGTTCCTAAAATCCGCCGCCGATATCGCTCCAAACACCTCGTCCCCAATCTCAAACTTTCCTCCATCTCCTCCTCCTCTTCCCAGTTTCACGATTTCGCCGCTAAAGTCTTTCCCTAATCCAATGCCGCCTTTTCCTCCATCCAAGCGTGGAAGAAACTTTCCTAAATATCCGCGCGCGACTTCCGCGTCCAACGGGTTCACCGAAAACGCTCGGACTTTCACCAAAACTTGATTCTTCCCAATGTTCATCTTTTCTTCTTCTTCTTTGTTATTGTCGTCGTCATCGGCCCCCGAGATTATCAAGTGTTTGTTCAGCTCTGGAAACGCCATTTTTGTCTTTAGCTTCGTTTCTGAAAATCCTTCTTTTTCTTCTTCTTCTTCTCCTCCGACGACGTATTCTTTCAGAGTGATTCTTTTCCCGTGGTGGTGGTAACTCCGTCGACGATTGTTGTTGTTAAAAGTATTCGCAGTACAATACTCATCGCGCAGGAGGTGACGACAACACGCAAAAGTGGCAAAGGAGGAGGACGAGGCGCGATGACGCGTTGTCCTTATCATCATCATGCGTCTTATTCGTCGTCTTCTTTTAATGTTTCTTCTTCTTCTTTGACGGCAAAAAGTGACGTACGAAGCGAGAGAAAACTACTACTGCAGATAGAATAAGCTTAGTATTAGTATTAGTATTAAATTGCGGTGGTAAGATAATGATGATATTAAAGACGGTGAGAAGGACAAAAACGATCATCGATGCTTTACTCGGAAGCGGGCGCTTGTTCTTCTTGGGTGGTCGGCGTCGGTGCCGCGCGCTCGTTCTTGACCAAGTTTTCTGCGCCTCTGACGATTTTCATGCTGACGATTTCGTCGTCAACCTTCATGTCTCTCAACAACTCTTGGTTATCGACGACGTAACCAAAGATGGAGTATCTTCCGTCTAAAATGTTCGTACCAGACGGGGTCAACTCCGATTCTCTCAACAAAAAGAAGAACTGAGAGCTCGCGGAGTTGTTATCGGCTTCTCTTCTGGCCATGGCTAACGTGCCAAAAGCGTTGAACGGTAAGACTGGTTGTTCGCGGTACATGCCGTTTTCCTCAAACGTGAAATCATATTCCGGCGCTTTTTTCTTCATGAACGAACTTTCAGGCATAATCTCCAACGGAACGGAGCGTTCTTTGCCCGTGGCTGGATCGATGTAGCCATCCACGCCTTTTGGCGCATTTTCTGGTTTCCCGGATTGGACGACGAAACCGTCCGATCTTTGGATTTTCATCCCGTCGTAAAATTTCTTCTGAATCAAATCCGTAAAGTTCCCAGCCGATACGGGCGCGTTGTACCCGTCCAAGACGATCGTGAGCTTACCCCCCGGAGTCACCGCGTTGTCTTTAATTTTCACCTCCATTTCAACCGTCGCTCGACCTTCTAATCTCGGCAACGTCGTGTCGTACGGCGCCGGCACTTGGTACGGAAACTCGTTCACCAACGCCTCCTCAATCTTCGTCACCAAACTCAAACACTTTTGCTGCGCGACTGGCACCTCTTGCTTATCTTTGTTCGCGACAATCGTTTGGAAATCTTGCAATTCTGTCCCTAAATCTTTCAAGTACTGTCTCACCTGGTCTTTCTTCGCCGAGGCCGTTTTGTCCACTATTTTGTTCGCGTCGTTCTTGACGATTTTCAAAGACTTGTTGACGCTTTCCTCGACGCCGGAAAATTTCACCCCCGGGACTCTCAAATCGTCCGAAATCGATTCCAACGCTTTTTGTATCTGGCGAATTTCTTTGCAATCGATCGGGAGTGAGTTTCTTAACAACGCGCGTGCGTTCGTCACCGGGTTCGCTTGTAACCCAGCGAGTTGAGATATTTGATTTTGATTATATTCGTACGCTTGCGCGACATCATCACCCACCAATGGCATCGTCGTCATCGTCAGCGACACGCCCAACGCCGTCGAAAGGGAGACGATTTTTTTCGCCATCGTGGTATTCTTCGTTTCGTCGTCGCGAGTCTTTTTCTTCTCTTCTTCTTCTTCGTTTTTGCCAGCAAAGCATTTTATTCTTCTTCTCGTTGATGATTTTGGTGACGACGACGACACGCGAGACGACGATGATGATGATTGTTTTTTTGTTCCTTTTAAAAGTGAACAACAACTTGTCTTCGTCGCCGAAC
>Ga0209505_1001828_pt1 | contig 14057 bp, 10 predicted proteins | sample COGITO_mtgs_1103_2_FD_184794 | JGI IMG/M metagenome (GOLD analysis project Ga0209505, IMG submission 184794) | Pelagic marine microbial communities from North Sea - COGITO_mtgs_110331 (SPAdes) (version 2) | ecosystem: Environmental > Aquatic > Marine > Epipelagic ... | reverse complement strand
GAACTGAAGAAGAAAGGAAGAAAGGAAAAAGAAGGAAGCCGCCAAAAGAAAAACAACAACACAGAGCAACACATCTTTGATTGCGTGAGAAGAAGAAGAAGAAGAAGAGCATAAACTGAAAAACTAATACTACTACTACGAATAGTGCTGCTGCCACGTAACAAGAAGAAGAGAAGAAGACAACAACAACAACAACAACAATAATCCAAAATGAGGATCATGATTAAAGGCGGGGTGTGGAAAAACACCGAGGATGAGATCCTCAAAGCGGCGGTGATGAAATACGGGAAGAATCAATGGGCAAGAATTTCCTCTTTACTCGTCCGAAAGTCGGCGAAACAGTGCAAAGCGAGATGGTTCGAATGGCTCGATCCATCCATTAAGAAAACAGAATGGACGAGAGAAGAAGACGAGAAACTTTTGCACTTGGCAAAGTTAATGCCGACGCAATGGCGCACGATTGCGCCCATCGTCGGGAGGACACCGAGTCAGTGTTTGGAGCGGTACGAGAGGTTGCTCGACGCGGCGGTGTCGAAGGACGAGGAGTACGATCCGATGGACGATCCGAGACGATTAAGGCCGGGGGAGATTGATCCAAATCCAGAAGCGAAACCGGCGAGACCAGATGCGATTGATATGGACGAAGACGAAAAAGAGATGTTGTCGGAAGCGCGCGCGAGGTTGGCGAATACGAAAGGGAAAAAAGCAAAGAGGAAAGCGAGGGAGAAACGATTGGACGAAGCCAGGCGATTGGCGAGCATACAAAAGAATAGAGAAATGAAAGCGGCTGGCATGGGGGGTAGAAACACCAAACGCATCGTTGGTATCGATTACAACGCGGAAATTGCGTTCGAGAAGTTGGCGCCCAAAGGGCCGTACGACGTCTCGGAGGAGAAACAATTGGAGAGAAAAATGATACAAGATGCTAAGTTCAAGTCGAAAACCATTCACGAGTTGGATGGGAAGATGATTAAAGAAAGAGAGGAAGAGATGCGGACGATGGATAAGTTGGACGAGATTGCAAAGAAGAAAAACGTGCCGAAAGCGGTGAAAGAATCGAACAAGCAGTTGGATAATTTCTCCGCCGGGAGGATTCGAGGGAAGTTGAACTTGCCGAAACCGTCGGTGTCGGAATCCGAGTTGGAGCGCATCGCAAAGTTACGTAAAATGGGTTTCGCGCCCGATACGACGGGGATAACGACATCAAACCAGTTGCCCGGACAAGAAACGCCGATGATTCAACGCAAATCGAGAGATGAAATGGTTTTAGAAGAGGCGAGGTATTTAGCCGCCATGACGGCGACAAGGTCAACTTTATACGGCGGCGAAACCCCGAGCGGATTTGCAGATGGTGCCGGTAAAGATTTCTCTGGCGCGACGCCGTCGTTGCAAGGAGGTCAACGAACGAACCAGCGAGGCCACACGAACGTCGTGCACGGTACGCCCGCTTTGCAGCGCCCAGGTACCGGTGTCGTTGGTCAAACGCCTTTGCGCGACGATTTACAAATTAACGATCCCGACGCCGTGGCGGAGTTTATGCGCCCGAGTGATTCTGCGGGTTCGAACCAGCAATTGGATCATAGGCGCCCGCTTACGAGTGGTATCAAGTCGCGCTTCGCGTCCTTGCCGAAACCGAAGAACGAGTTCAAAGTTCAAATTCCAAACATCGATGAATTAGACGAGTTAGAGGACGACGATGCGATGGAATTCGACGCGAGCGGTCATCGTCGCGCGCCTGTTGAAATCGAAGAAGACGAAGCTGAGCGCAGAGAACGCCTTCGTGAGCGTGAAGAAATGGTCAGACATGAAATGGAGAAGCGAAGATCGCAAGTTTACCAACGTCGAAACGAGTTGCCCAAACCGAACGTTTCAAAGGGGTATTCCGCAGTCGTTGCGGAAACGAGAAAAAACTTAGACGAGACTCAGAAACTAATCGACGACGAGATGATTGAACTGATTAAAAGAGATCTGAACGGTATTCGTCCGGAAGACGATCCGAGTTTTTATTGTTTATCGAGCGAACAACTCGCACAGGCGAAAGCAATGCTCGCTGCAGAAGCGGGCGACATGCCGGATTCTTTTGCGGAACTGTTCCACAAAACCCGCGAACAAATACGCGAGTCCGCGCGAGGTAAAGATGTCGGTACCAAAAAGGCAGAGTACCAAGCGTTGTATGCTCTCATGGGTACTGAATCTAAGAAGGCGGCGAAATTAGAGCGCAAAGTTGCTCTTTTGCACGAAGGTTATCGCACGCGTAGTGTTGCTTTATCGAAAAAGTTGAAGACTTTACACGATGAGTTAGTGGGTAAAAAGAACACCTTGCGCGCGTTTGAACTGCTCGAGGCAAAAGAAAGTCTCGGGGCGCCGATAAGAGTTGAGAAGGCGATGGAGCTCGCGGAAGCCGCAAGAGAGAAAGAGAAGGTACTCCAAGAAAAGTACGCCGCCGCAGTGAAGAAGTGATATAATATAGTAGTGAGAATAGAAAAAAAATGTATCAGCAGTATAAGTGATTTTAAAATAGCAAGATTTATCATTCTTTAAAAATCTAATTGAATTGTGCCTCATATCGCTCTAACAGCGGTCCGTGGCGCGACTGTCTCACCGCATCTTCGCTCAAAACGTCCCATACAGAAACCGCACCGGCACTCCCGGCAGCGGCAGCTAAATATGGCAAGTGCGGAGAAAAACCCGCGCAAAACACAGCACCCACACCAGCCGTATTCGCGGCGAGCAACTTCGGCGTCGATCCGACGTTTTCGTCCCACAACTTCAGCGTTCCGTCCGTACTGGACGTTAAAAACGCACCTGGAGAGCCGTGACAACACGAAACAGACGTTGTTGCTTCTTCGTGCGCTTTAATGCGCCATCTTTCGGCTGAAGACGTTCCCGACGACGACTTTTTGCTCTTTTTCTTTCCACCGCTATTAATATTTGAAGACGCCATTCGCGTATCAAAACAGGCGACTTCGCCATCCTCGTTGGAAACGAAAAACTCGAGTGGATTTCTCGCGCTCCAGCACACCGATTCGCAATCGGCGCCGACGTTGAAATCTAAGCTCGCCTCTTTCGGCGCTCGAACGTCGCACACTCTGGCATGCTTATCAAAACCACCCGAAACGAGAACCGTTCTCTCCTCCGGATTCCACTCCAAACATTGCACTTTGGAGGTGTGTTTCGTCAAGGTTTCCGTGCATGTTTCCGTCGAAACGTCCCATATCTTTACCGTTTTATCTGCACTCGCCGACGCTAACACGTTTCGAAACTGCGAATTCCATGACATGCCTAAAACTGCATCCTGGTGCCCTTCTTTCTTTACTTTAGGCTTACTCTTTCCTCCGCTCGAACTCTTCTTCACATCCGCGGTATCGTACCCGCCCAAAGTCGCTGCCGGCTCCACCGCGTCGATGCAATCTAAATCCCAAATCTCAATCCCTGGATACATCGTCCCAACAGCACAATACGAGCCTCGATTATTCGCGCCTGTATCTTTGCAGCAATCCATCCACGCTAAACACAACGGAAACGCCGGTAACATCACGTCGTGATGCACATACAAATTCGCCTCGGTCTCGTGCGTCTCCTCGTTTGTTATCGCCTCTTGATACACCCAAACCTCTAAGTGGCTCGCATCTTCCTCTGCTCTCGCCGCTAACACTACTAAATCGTTCTTTAAAATCCCGAAATCGTCCGGATTTTCCTCCTCTTCGTCGTCGTCCGAGTCCTTAATCGTCACGTACGGGTCGTCTTGGTTTGATTCAAACTCCGAGTTCATTTTTCCAAATAATTGTCTCTCTTGAATATCTTCGTCGTATGAATCATCGTTGTCGTAGTTATCCATGTCCAGCTCGGCTAAATCGTCCGTGATACCTCTCGCGGCGTTCGCGACCGCTTGCGCTTTCCGTATCGCTTTTTTCTTTTCATTTTTTTTCTCTTTCACGTCTGAGTCTGATTCGGATTCTTCTGAGTCATCATCATTCAACGCGTCTTTCATCTCTTGCTCGTCCGCCATACCTTCTTCATCGTCATCGTCTTCTTCTTCTTCTTCTTTCTCCTCGTCCTTCTCTTCGCTTTTGTCGTCGTCGTCGTCGTCGCTGTCGTCCTCCACGTCCGTCCTTCGTTTCATCCGTTCTCGAGTTTCTTTCAATGCGCTTTCGGGAATGTCGGTAAATTTCGGCGTCTGCGAGGACGCTCCGGGAGGGACCCACGCTAAAGCCGATATCATGTTTTATGCGATGATGATGATGATTACGACGACTAATACTACCACAGAATTTGAATGAAATGCGAATCTTCTTCTGTTGTTTAATCAGTTAAGAGCTCTTTTTCTCTTTCTTGTTCGTCTGTGTTTAGAATAAATGAAGAAACGGCGCCGCCGAAGAAAACATAATTTTTTTCTCTAAAATCTCACACGAACCAAAACCACGGATCCTTTTTTCCACATGTAAAAACTTTAACACGCTTCTCTTTCTTCGTTGTCTTTGAGAAGATACTCTATTATTAAAATGAGTGGTGGTTGTCCTCCGACGGAGGAGACGAGGAAAGAGACAAACAACGCCGTGGATGATGATGACGATAAAGATGATGATGATGATGATGATAAAGATGTTTCAATGTGCGAGTTCAGAGTCGCGTGCGTGCAGTTTGAACCCGCTCACGGTGCGTTTACCTTTTATCATCGCTTTAAACATTTCTCAACTAACTTTTGTTTTCGATGTAACTGATTTAGGTGACCGAACAAAGTCTTTCGAGAAGTGCTTGAGAATGCTCGATGCGCACGAACGTATGTTATTATCGTCCTCGTCGTCGTCAGTCGTCGCGCCTTTGTCCATCATCCAGTTTCCGGAGATGTGTTTTACCGGGTACACGTTTGACTCTCGAGAGGAAATTGAACCTTTCGTCGAATGGGATGACGAAGAGGAGGAGGAAGCTGTGACCAGGCAGTTTTTATCCTCCGTCGCGAAAAGGTTTGACTGTCTCGCGAGTGCTGGGTACGTGAGAGGCATTCGCGATGCAGGAAGAAAATTGTATTATAACGCGGTGCAAGTTATCGATGAAGCAGGGCGCGTGATTCTGAGAGCGAATAAGCACCACTTGTATTGCATCGACGAGACGTGGGCGGACGAAGATATCGAGAGTGGGTTCACGTCCCTAGAACTCGTGTTAAAAGCGAGAGGTATTGGTAATACTAATAGTAGTAGGAGCAGTAGTAGTAAAGTAGAAGAATACAGAATTAAAACGACGGTTGGTATATGCATGGATATTAACCCGTACAAGTTTGAAGCGCCGTGGGGTGCGTTTGAGTTTGCCAAGACGATCGAGAAAGCGAGTTCTTCTTTAATCTTGTTCGCCTCCGCGTGGACAAACGCGCATCCAGACGACGATGCGGAAACGAAAGCAATCGTTCCAGACCGAACGGAAACGTGGAATTACTGGTTTAATCGATTACTTCCTCTGTTCGTAGACCAGGAAAAAGAAGGAGAAGAAGGAATACTACGACCTCGAAAAAGGGCTTTTGTTTTCGCCAACAGAGTAGGCGTTGAGCGCGAAATTCATTTCGTCGGTTCCAGCGTCGTTTTCCAAATCGAAAGAGGAGGTAAACTCATCGTTAAAGGCGGTTTGGATAACAAAAAAGAAGGCATATTAGTCGCTCGCGTCGAATGCAACGGCGTGAAGGTGTTGTAGCACAAACTGTATTACTCTGTATTAATCTGTCTTTTCCGTTCTCTCAGCTTCGTTTCCGCCTCGACTTGTAACTGCGCCCGCGTCTCCTCTTCCTCTGCTTGCATCGCTCGCTCCATCGCCACCTCGTACTCTTTCATCGCTCGTTCTGTCAGCACAAATTTAATTCGACTCATCGTTTTCTTCACTTTCGTAATCCGAGTCGGATGTCGAAACAACTCGTTTCTCGCTCGCGATAAATGCGACTCCGTGTTCAACATGTTCCTCTCTTTCAACAACACGTACCAGAGTTTGTGCAAATCTTCGTTCGATTTTATTCTCAACTCCTTCGCCTCCCACGCTCGACCGATGGGTTCGACAGGATCCGGTTTTCCGTCCTCGCCTTTTTTGGGGGGACTGTCCACGAAATCGTCCAAGCCGTGACGATTACGCGAAGCGGACGAGGAGAAGAAGTGTTGGTTTTGTTGTTGATGTTGATGATGATGATGATGCGCATCCCCCACGCTATAATAAATACTATTGTTGTTCCTATGATAAAAACTACTACTCGCACTCAAACACCCCCCAACGCTCATCCATCCGCGTAAACAACAACTCGTGCTCGCTAAAGAGGACGATAACGCGCGTCTCGATAACATCGTCGTCGTTTATTATATATTAGTGGTGGTGGTGGTGCGAGAATCTTATTCTAAAAACCCCTTGATGAGGCTTGTCTTCGTTGTGGCTGATGAATACTCTGAAAATGAAAAAAAGCAGACAGAAAAAGAAGCAAAAAAAAACAGCAAAAGCAAAATTTTGTTTGTTTGTTTTCCTTTTGAGTCGTTGAGTCTCTCTTCTTCATTATTCTACTCTTTGGTTGGTCTCATTCTCATCACAAACGCGCGCGCGCGATTAAGAGAGAGAGAGAGAGAGAGAGAGAGAGAGCGCAGAGAAGAAAGAGACAGCTCTGAGAGAGGAGAGAGAGAGAGAGTGAGGTGATATTATAAATAGAGAGAATAAAAAGAGAGAGAGAGAGAAAGACTTTGACGCTCTTCTTCTACTTTGAGTTGTACCCCCCTCGCTCGTGGTGAAAATCTCTTGTTTCTTTCAACAGAATGGCGGCAACGTTCTTAGCGGGCATGAAAGCCTTGGAGAGAACGAAAGAGAAGGAAACGCAAGCGATTCAAAAGAAAGCGAACTTGGTTTCCTCGTGGTTGTTAGAAAGGAAGGAGGAGATTCGAGAGAGGATGTTGTTGACGGAGAAGACCAATACTACTAATAACGTGAACAACATCATCGAACAAGAAGAAGGAGAGGAAAAGAAAAAGAGATTAGTTGAAACAACGACAAAGAAGAGAGGGAAATCATCGTCGTTTACGTCGTCGTTGTCCACCTCGCCGGAGAAAAAGAAACAGAAAGAAAACATCGAGGTTATCGTCATCGATGATGAAGACGCGAAGCCGCCAGCCAGCGCGACGACTTTGAGTAAGAAGAAACGGAAATCTTCTCAACCAACCGTTGTGGTTTTTCCAAAAAACAACGAGAGCAGTCAACAAGCGTCGAACGAAGAAACGAAGAAAGCTTCTATTCCTACTGCTCCAGCTGCTGCGGCGGCGGAAATACAGAAGAATATAGAAGACGCAGATGCGTCGAGAAAAGCAGGCCCTCCTGTTTCTTCGTCGAAGAAGAAGAAGAAAAAGATGGAAGCGAGTCTCGTGAGCGGCGCGACCGGCGTGGGGGAACAACACCTTTCCGCGAAGAAGAAAAAGACAGATGTCGAGAATGACGTTGCCGCAGGAGACAAAGCAGGGAGCAGTCAAACGGCGGTCACGGCAACAGTAGCGATGAAGAGCTCCACGGAAGTGTCCAGAGTAGTTGGTGAGAAGAAGACGGTACCGGTTTCAGGGGGACAAAAAGAGGATGCGCAAGCGGCACGGGAACAAGAACCAAAAAAGGGGACTGATTTGGTCGCGCCGGAGAAATTGGCGATGAAAAATAATGTTCCGTTTAGCACAACAAAGAATAACATGGAGAATAAGCGACCGGTGCAACAGCAGCAGCAACAACAGTTGCAGCACAGAGTCGTTGCTCCGCTGCCACCGTCGTCACTACAACCGCAGCAGCATAGACCGACGACCGAGGAGGAGGAAAAAGCGAAGCGCGAAAAGGCGAGAGCGAGAGGCATGGCGTTTCTTAAAGTCGGTACCTCTTCAAAACCGAGCATGAAAACGAAGAGCGCCGCCGCGGCGCGGCTCAACGCACCGGCACCGCAAGTGAAGCATCCGCAGCAACAACAACAAAATAAGACAACGGTGGAGAAGATGCAAGCGCTCGCGAAAGCAATGGAGGTCGCGTCTGGTAAAATCCCCTCTTCCTTGGCGCCGGTGCAACCGGCGCCGTCAACGCAGCACGCGGCAGCAGCGATCGAAGAAAACCAAAGGGCATTAGCTGATCGAATGAAGCGCGCGGAGGAATACAACGAGAGATTGCGGATGGAAGAAAAAGAGAAGCAAATGCAACGAGAGCGAGAGGGGCAAAAGTTAGAAGAGCAAAAGAGAAGAGAGTTAGCGGAGAAGAAGAAACGAGAGCAGCGTGAGGAAATCGAACTCCAAGAACGAGAGCAAAAACGTCTCCGTATGGAGAAGATGGAGCTGGCTAAGAGAGAGAGAGAAATGGCACTGAGCGCGCAGCACGAAGAAAATTTAAGAGCGCGTGCAATTTTAGAAGCGCAAGAGCGAGAGCGTCTTCGCGAGAAGCAGCAGCAACAACAACAGCGAACGACGACAAAGCCTGCGCACAACATGCATCCGTCCTCCTCGCTCGTTAAGAATAATAGTTACCAACAACAACGCTCGCAACATCAAAAACAGCACGTCGTTGAAACTACCGCTGATCGCGCTGTAACGGAAAAGAGTAAAAGGCTTTTGGAGAACGCGAGAAACGCCTTGGCGGGCGGTGCAGCGGCGAGTAACATCACACCTTCGAGAAGACACCAGCAGCAAATGATGACACCTTCGAAAATCAAATCTTTCAATGTAACGCCGAGGGGAACACCGTCGAGTCTAGCAAATAACACCAACTACCACGATCGATCCATTCCTAGATCGCACTCGAAGTTTCCGAGTTCGTACGAAATGTCCCCTATGAGAGATGATTCGGACGATAGCGATTCTGAGGACCAGCGAAGAGGGAAGCCGATTCCGCCGTGGGCACACAAAGAGTCCTTGATTCCCATGCTCAAAGCGCAAGCGCGAATGGATCCAGATATGATATTCCCGAATCCTCCCGCGACGTGTTCTTTGTCGCAAGTGTTTGGTAAACCAGCGAGCAACGAAGCGAGAAGAGGTTCCTCCGGAAACTGGCAACACGATAGATTACGCATCGACGAAGAATTGAACTATAAGCGAACGATGGGGTATAGGATCATATAAACCAACACTAATTACTATACGACGGATTGATTGATGTCATTGATAAAGAGTACTATAAAGCTAAATAATCGTTCTAATCGTTTCTTGCTCCGCGTGCGTTGTTGTCTTTTATTCCTACGCTTTCAACTCCTTCAAAATTTTAACCGCTTCTGCAACTTCTGCATCGTCGTTCGTCTTTCCCGATTCTTTCATGGATCGAATGAGGGCACCTTGCGCATCTATCTTCGCTTGAGTTTCGGGACTGTATACCTTCTCAACTTTGGTTTTAGACTTTTTGGCCGGCTTATTGGACGTCGCTGGAGCTTGCGCTTCTTCTTTCATAATTTCCCCGTTTTCATCTAAAGGATCCAGTCTAGGGAAAAGCGCGAGCTTGGAAACGGTCGTTCCCGGTTTCAATCCACCCCATACTAATCGCTTTCCCATAGAATCGCTTACGTTGGCATACAAAGGCAAACCAGCGTGCATTTCCTTTATCTTATTTGGTAAAATCGGTTCTAAAATACACGCCGAGATGCGTAAGGCTTCCAAACATTGATACAACACTGCGCCTAAATTTTCTTGTTCGTTTGGATCCTTCGCCATTCTAAACGGTTCGGTTTCGGTGATGAACAAGTCAACTTTGGTAATTATTCGCATCGCGGCTTGCGTTGCCTTGTTGAGTTCCAAGTTTTCGTACGCGCGAACAGCCTCGGCGGCTTCTTTCTCGCATATCGATTTCCAATCGTACCCTTTGAAGATTTTCGAGGTGTCGTCCGATTTTTCCGGCAAAACTCCATCGAAGTATTTCACACACATCGCTGTTGTTCGGGACGTCGAGTTACCGAACGTGTTGACTAAATCCGTACCGTATACTTCTTGCACTCTCGAAGACGCAAAGTTTGCGTCTTGCGCTCCAATGGGACCTTCCGTCGCCAAGTAGTATCGAAACCCATCTAAACCGTAGTGGGTTGAGAACTTGTTCAAAACGGTCAAATCGACAAAGTTACCCAACGATTTCGACATTTTCCGTCCTTCGCGAATCCAAAATCCATGCGCGTGCACTCTCATTGGAAGAGGCAAATCCAACGCCATCAAAACCGCCGGCCAAATGACGGCGTGAAACCACGAAATCTCCTTCGCCATGACGTGCATGGACGCCGGCCAATACTTTTGTTTGGCTTCACCATCTTTAGCCATACCGATAGCCGTGATGTAATTCATCAACGCATCGATCCACACGTAAATGACGTGCTGTTCGTCTCCTGGCATGGGTATACCCCACGTAAAATTCGTTCGCGAAATTGGCACGTCGTTTAATCCGTCGTTCACGCGTTGTAACAACTCATTCTTTCTTTCTTTTGGCGTCAAAAACGAATCGCTCGTTGCTAATAACTCTTTCACCTTGCTTTCGTATTTCGATAATTTGAAGTAATAATTCTCCTCTTCCATTCGCACCATCGGTTTCCCGGAAATAGGCGACTCGTAATTACACTCCTTCGCTTTTGTCTCGGTGTAATACTCCTCTTGTCCTTCATCGTACCATCCTTCGAATTTCCCTAAATACACGTCTCCCGACTTTAGCAGCTTTTCAACAAACGCTTGCACTTGCGTCGTGTGTCTCTCGTCCGTCGTTCTGATAAAATCATCGAACGAAATCTCGTTCGCTTTCATAACCTCTTGAAACACCAGACTGTTCTCGTCCGCCAACGCTTGCGGCGGGATCTGTCTCTTCTCGGCCGATTGTTCCACTTTTAACCCGTGCTCGTCTGTCCCTGTGAGAAAAAACACGTCCATGTTTTGTAATCGTTTGTATCTCGCGTATATATCCGCCACCGTGGAGGTGTACACGTGACCTATGTGTGGTTTGTCGTTGACGTAATAGATAGGGGTGGTGACCATACACTCTTCTCTCGGTGTTCCTGCATTCGCTTGGATAGAGTACCTTTTCCTCCTTCTTCCGCTCTCGTTGCTACTGTGCACGGTTTCACCCGCGTTCGAGCGAGGAAACGATGCAAACGAAGAAGTGGCGCTGAAAGGAGAAGCGCTCGATAGTAAGGAGCGCCTGGTGGTCGCGGCGACTGTCGCAGCTTTAGAAGTCGAAAACGACGTGTAGCATTTCCCTAAACAAAATCGAGAAGAAGAAGAAGAAGAAGCGCGCAACGAAGCGTTGCTAGAAGATGAAGAAATAATCGCTCTTCCTATGAACGCAGATTTTGACGACGACGTTCTCCCAATGCGCGTGGTCGTTTTCGGTGAAGTGCTTAAAAAGCGTAACATTTTGTTGTCGTCAGTATTCTGAGATAATGAAGAAAATTTTGTCCATGAAGATTGGAGTTTTCTTCAAGAGAGAGAGAAGAGAGAGAAGGAGCTTTTGCACAAACAAGCAACGCTTAGACTTTAATACACATTACAACACGAGCAACATACACATTAAATAAACATAAAACATAAAACACAGATCAGTTTTGGAATTATTCGCAAATCCATTCCACCGGATCTCGCGGGTCGCTGTACGACTGCGAGTCCGCTTTCTGAAACTGGCCACCGGTGCCGTGCAACTGAGGACTGTCGCCGGCGTGCGAGAAGTTTTGCTTGAACTGACCGGGAAGATTTCGACGTCTCATTTTAGCGTCCCATTCTCGGTTCCATAAATTTGCTCCGCCCTTGATTCCGACGATGTTGAGGTAGCCTAACTCGTCCAAAGTTTCCAACGCTTTAATCGCCCTCGTTCGTCCATCGGAGCACACCACCATCAACTTCTTGTTCTTGTCCGGGTACGCCTTTTGCACTTCGCTGGAAAAGTTAGGATTTAATCCAGTTTGTACGTATACTTTTTCATTCAACTCGAAATCGTATTTTCTTTTCGCGTTGACGAGTGGAATCACTTTCAATCTGTTCCCTTTGTTCGGCTGCGCGGCGATATCGACTCCCAGTGGATTAGGACACTTTTCGTTCGCATCGATTTCATCCAAATCTCTCACGTCTAACACGTCGTACCCATCGTCCCACAAACATCTGCCCTCCTCAACAGAGGCTATTCCTTTCTCGGGGAACTGTTCGATGACATTGGATATGTACACAGCGTCCGGCCATTGCGCTTTAATCGCGAAACGAGTTTTTTGTTTTCTTGTCGGCGTACAAGTATTTCTGCTCGTCATCATCATCATCTGACGACAACCATGAGCGAGACTGCTGCTGGAGGTTAAAGCACCAACGCGAGAAAGAGAAGATGAGTTTAAGGACGATGACGAGGAGAGCATGTTTGTTGTTGTTGTTGTTGTTGTTGTCGTCGTCGTTTGTGTTCTTCTTTGCGTGAAAGAAAAGAGGAAGAGATGAGTGTTGGGAAGTGAAGAAGATATGATTATGAGACCATACTCTTCTGTGGTTCATCAATAAGAAGGGAAATTTCAAAATCACCACATAATTTAGAATACACATTCAGTGTCTCCTCTTCGTCCTCCTCCTCCTCCCTTGTTGCTGCTGTTCCTTTAAAAATAAGAAGAAGAAGAAGAAGGAATACGAAGAGGAACGATAGAATCAATCATCCATGATGAGCAATAAAAGCAAGAAACAGAAAGTCCTCCCGGACGAAGGCGTAAACTTTGCTCTGAAGAAACTGAAAGATGGACAGAAAGGCCGAGACGGTTCCGTGGAAAATGTTTTGAAAAAAGTACAAAAGTTGGAAGCGATTGTCAAGTCGCGGCCGAGTCGGAGGAAGACTCTGAAAGATTTGAACATGGAGGATTTATACAGAGAAGTTTTGGATAGGCCAGAGACGGAAATTGCGGCCGCGATTGAGCAATTGATGTTAGCGGTGGCGAAATCGATTATGGATGGGAACGGGTTCGCCTATCAACTCCCTTCGAGAGGCCAAAACGACCAGGTATACATCGACCAGTTGAATAGAATCGTTTTGAAGAATAAGAGCACATCCGCGGCATTTACGAACATGAGTTCAGTCAGGAAGGTGACAATTTTGACGCGAGTTATGCAGTTAGTCCACGGAGTGTTGAGTAAAGGCATCCACGTGACGAAGAGAGACTTGTTTTATACGGACGTGAAGTTGTTCAAAGACCAGAAAGATTCGGATGCGGTCTTAGACGACATTTCGTGTTTGTTAGGGTGCACGAGAAATTCTTTGCACGTGGTGGCGTCGGAGAAAGGCGTGGTAGTTGGGAGATTGAGGTATAAAGAGGACGGCGACGATATTGATTGCACGAAAATGGGCGTCGGCGGTAAAGCGATTCCGTCCAACGTCGATAAAGTGACGGAGTTACGAACGGACGCGAAGTTTGTTTTGTTGGTGGAGAAAGATGCCGCGTTCATGCGATTGGCCGAGGATAGGTTTTACAACAAGTATCCGTGCATTATAATTACGGCGAAAGGTCAACCGGACGTGGCAACGCGTTTGTTTCTTTCCAAAGTGAAGAGAGAATTGAAGTTGCCGGTGTTGGCGTTGGTGGACGCGGATCCGTACGGATTGAAAATCATTTCTGTATACATGCAAGGTTCTAAGAACATGGCGTTTGACTCTGCGAATTTAACCACTCCGGATATTAAGTGGTTGGGCGTTCGTCCGAGCGATTTAGATAAGTTTAAAATCCCCGAGCAGTGTCGATTGGAAATGACCGCGAAGGATATCGAAACGGGCAATCACATGCTGAAAGAAGATTTCATCCAACAGAACCCGGACTGGGTGAAAGAGGTTGAAATTATGTTGAAAACGAAAACCAAGGCGGAAATTCAGGCGCTGAGTAGTTACGGGTTTCAGTATTTATCCGAGGTCTATTTGCCGTTGAAGTTACAAGAAGGCGATTGGATTTAAAAAGTTGGATTTTACGAGAAAACATTTCACCAACCCACACGTTGTACAATAGAGAGAGAAAAAGAAAGAGAAATACACACACACACGCATTCATCATTGCTTTCATATGTTTATAAATATCCAATCTTTGCATTACTATTTTGCTTTCTACCTACAACTACTTC
>Ga0209505_1001820_pt1 | contig 14099 bp, 12 predicted proteins | sample COGITO_mtgs_1103_2_FD_184794 | JGI IMG/M metagenome (GOLD analysis project Ga0209505, IMG submission 184794) | Pelagic marine microbial communities from North Sea - COGITO_mtgs_110331 (SPAdes) (version 2) | ecosystem: Environmental > Aquatic > Marine > Epipelagic ... | reverse complement strand
CAATACTTTACCATTTCCAGATTACCTCGATATGCGGCCGCATCAATCGTCCTATCATCCCACTCACACTCTTTCTCCTCTCGCGCCCACTTGAGTAACTCGAGTTTATTCGTTTGAGCAACATTCCAGCAGAAATATGTTTCGTCCCAGCTCCTCCGCCACAACGATTTATGCTCCAACGCAAACTCCAAAGTCGATATCGACGACATCTCTCTCGCTTTAAACGTCTCTTTCAAATCACCCTCCCGAGACGATCTCTTAATCAACTTTCTCGTTTCACTATTCACTCCATACAAGAATTTCACGTCCGTCGCATTCAATCTCGGAACGATATGCGTCAAACTTATATCGTCGTTCTTCACGACCAAATCCCACAAAGAATCTCTCTCACCAACCTTCCTCTTCCTCGCTCTCGTCACGACGCCTTCCCCAGACAACAACATGGTGCTTTGTGTGTTCTTAGATGATTGATTCTTTTTAAAAATTCCAAAGCGCAAAAAAAGACTGAAGAAAAATCGATCAAAAATGCACACAAGAGAAAGGAAGCGTCGCGCACGAAGATACGATTTTACGATAGTATTAGAGCAAAAGTAATAACGGTCATTCAAAAACGAACAAACTCTCGTGCTTTTTTTCCTTCTTTTTTCTCTCATCTTTACTCTATGCCTAATCTCAGCGTCACCGCTAATCTGTGCGCGTCCAAGCCTTCGACCTCGGCCATCTTCGCCACGTGAGGGCCTAAATTTTCGATGCCTTCCTTCGTCAACTCTTGGACGGTCATGTATTTAATGAACGAGTCTAAGGAGACGCCAGAGTACATGCGACTGAACCCGTAGGTGGGTAAGACGTGGTTGGTTCCAGAGGCGTAATCGCCGACGGATTCTGGGGTGTATCTTCCCATGAAGATGCTTCCGGCGTTGTCCAAGGACGGGAGTAAACTTTCCGGGTCTTCGACGTTGACGATTAAATGTTCCGGCGCGTACGCGTTGGAAAACTTGACGACTTCGTCGATGTCTTTCACGACGACGCAGTAAGAGTGGCTCAACGCTTTTTCCGTGATGTCTGCTCGAGGGAGCTTGTTCGCTTGCACTCGAACTTCTTCGACGATGCGTTCGACGTTTACATCCGGCGTGACGACCAAAACGACTTGCGAATCCGGGCCGTGTTCGGCTTGCGATAACAAATCCGCCGCCACGTGGCTCGGATTTGCATCTTTATCCGCGACGACTAACACTTCGGACGGTCCCGCCGGCATATCGATCGCGCACATCGCGTCGGAGTTTTGCAAATTCATCTTCGCCGCGGTGACGAATTGGTTCCCCGGGCCAAAAATCTTGTCCACTTTCGGACACGTCTCCGTGCCGTATCCCATGGCTGCCACAGCTTGCGCGCCTCCGGCTTTCAAAATGTGCGTGACGCCTGACTTTTTCGCGCAGTATAAAACTTCCGGGCAAATCGTCCCGTCTTTCAACGGCGGCGTGGCTAAAACCACAATCGGACACTTCGCAATCATCGCCGGCACGGCTAACATGAGCGCCGTCGACGGCAACACCGCGGTCCCTCCTGGAACGTACAAACCAACCGACCCGATTGGTCTCGCCACTCTTCGACACCTCACGCCAGGCATAGTCGTCACGTCCACCTCTCCCGTGTTCAACTGCGCCTCGTGAAACTTCTTGATGTTCTCAAACGCCACGTCGAACGCTTCTTTCACGGTAGGGTCCAACGACGGTTGCGGAAAGTTTTCAATCTTCTCCACCAAGGGCGAAGGCCTGACTTTATCGAACTTTTCCGTGAACTCTAAAACCGCGGAATCGCCTTCGTCTCTCACTTTATTCACGATTGGGTCCACGATAGATGCGATGGAGGTAAAATCCACCCGCGGTCGCTTCAGTAAGAGCTTTTGCTCTTCTTTGGATAATTGATCGTAGTGGTGTGTTTTGATGGTCATTCGATCTGTTTCCGTCGTCGCCATCATCTTTACCACCGCCCCTAAACCGGTTCGCGTTGTTCTCGTCGTTGTTTTCGTCGTTCCTTTGCTGATCCGTTGCGCTCTCGAATTTGCCGCCGCCGCTCGTACCGCGCAAGAGGAAGATGACGATGACGACGTGATTTTGGATGCGGACGACGCTCCAAATTGGCTCAAGCTTCTCTCCATTGATGTTATAAATACTTTCCAACGAAACGCCACCAAAAACAACACCAGAAAAGCAGCAAAAGTGAAACGCTTCTCTTCTCTTAGTAGGAGTAGTAATTTCTCTTCTTCTTCGTAACTCTGCAAAGAAGCTCGTACTGATGAAAGCGTGGAGAATGCAGAGAAGGACAGCCCTTTCTTGTGCTTCTTTTTTGCACTGAAATTTCAGAGTAAGCACGAAGCACTCGCGAGTAAGAACGAAGCACTTAGAAAGCTAAATTTGAGTTAGACTTAAGCACTTAAACCCTAAATTATTAGTACGAATGCTTACTCCTTTTTCGAGCGAGGAAAAAGATCTCTCCGACAGAGAGTTATCCAATATCTTCACTTGTTCAAGGAGAGACATTTGCCTCGTTCGTTTTACGACTCTCTGAACACACAAACAAGAATCAGAGAGAGAGAAGAGTCAGAGAGAGAAGCGAAAAGAATGGCAAACACTGTTTTGATGGCGCGCGGGGTGGCGTCGACGTCGTCGTCTGCGTCGTCGTCGTCCTGTTCTTCGATGAGAACGACGACGGGAGGAAGAAGCAACACACGCAGCATCGCGAGTAGGAGATGGAACGAGAAAGAGCGACAGAGTTTTGTCGATAGGAGAAAAAACAACGCGGCGACTTCATTAGCGGCCATCGCAGAACCTGGCACGGAAGGGTACGTGGAAAACGAGACGGAGATTACGTTCCCGTTCGTGAAAATCGTCGACCAAGAGGAGTTGAAGTTGTGTCTGATCATGAATGTGATCGACCCAGCCATCGGGGGGGTGCTCATCATGGGCGATCGAGGCACCGCGAAATCCGTGGCAGTTCGATCATTGATTCAACTTTTACCGGAGATTGACGTGGTGAAAGGAGACGTGTTTAACTCCTCGCCGACGGATCCTCAGTTGATGGGTCCGGACGTGAGGGAGAAGTTTCAGAAAGGCGAAGCGCTCGAGACGGCGAAGATGCGCGTGCCGATGGTGGAAGTGCCCTTAGGGACGACGGAAGACAGAATTTGCGGGACTATTGACATTGAAAAGGCGTTGAGCGAAGGACGGAAAGCGTACGATCCGGGATTGTTGGCGAAAGCGAACAGAGGGTTATTGTATATCGACGAGGTGAACTTGTTGGACGATTCGTTGGTGGACGTGGTTTTGGATTCCGCCGCGGGCGGGTGGAACACCGTGGAACGAGAAGGAATATCTCTGAGTCACCCGGCGAAGTTTATCATGATTGGATCCGGGAACCCGGAGGAAGGCGAGTTGAGACCACAGTTGTTGGATCGTTTCGGGATGAAAGTCAGCGTCGCGACGGTTTACGACATCGATAAGAGAACGGATTTGGTCATGAACAAGATCAAGTTCGACGAAGACCCGAAAGCGTACCAGGCGGAGTGCGCGGAAGAAACTGAAGCGTTGAGAGCGAGAATTCAAAAGGCGAGAGACATTTTACCGTCCGTGACAATTTCGAGAGATATTCAGTTGAAGATTTCCTCGGTGTGCGCCTTAGTAGACGTGGACGGTTTGCGAGGCGATATCGTCGTCACGAGGGCGGCGAAAGCCTACGTCGCGTACGAAGGCCGCAACGAAGTCACGCAAGACGACGTCGAGAAGGTCATAGGTCCGTGTTTGTCGCACAGATTGCGCAAAAACGTGACGGATACCATGGACGGCGGCTTTAAAGTCAAGTTGGGTTTCAACAAGATTTTCAAAGGCGACGCGATGGATTTCACGCAAGATTCGAAAATCATGGCTGAAATCATCGAAGAAGGCGTGAAAGAACCGGAACCGGAGAAGAAAGAAGAGCCGGAAGAGCCGAAGGAGAAGCCGAAACCCAAAGCTGGGGCGTGGGATCCGAGCAAGATGTTCGGTCGCGGGCGCTAAAAACCAAACAAAAAAGACAGGTTTGAAAACAAATTTTTATTAATCACAAAACACGACGACGAAAATTCACCATTTCATTTTCTCTCTCTCTTACTATGATGATGATGATTTGACAACAAAGCTAATAAAATACACCCTCCTTACTACGACGAACACGCGTCCTATCTATGATGCGTTCTTTTTCTGTTCTCACTAAAAGTAGTATCATCATCATTTACTCGTATCAATTATAAACGGGTGCTGCAAACACTCGCCGGCGGTTATTCTTCGTTCGGGATCTAAAATGAAAATCTTCTCCAATAAATCGCTCAACTGTCTCACTTTTTTCCTCTCGAAATCGTCGCCGCCGTGTTCCACGCACACCGCGTTGAGCATCGATTCCAAATGACCGGTTTTGTTCGCCGATAAGGTGTTGTTGTCGAAGACGCGAAACATGGTTTTTCCGGTGACTTTGTCGACTTCTGCGATCCGTAAATTCTCGTCTCGGTCGAAATGTTTCTCCTTGAACGCGGCTTTTCTTAAAACTTTCTTCGGCACCGCGCCTTTCATTTCCACGAAATACTTCAACATTTCGTTGTTACTTTTACCCGGAAAACAAATCTTGCCGACGTATAATTCGTACAGGCAACACCCGACGGCCCATAAATCGATCGGAAAGGAGTACGGTAAACCTAAAACCACCTCTGGCGCTCGATAAAATCGACTGGCTAAATACGGCGTCAACTCGTTGTCCGCGTTGAATAACGCCGAGCCGAAATCGCATATCTTTAACACGTTCAGTTGGTCGTTCACTAAAACGTTGTCCGGTTTAATATCCGCGTGAACGATGCCACATTTTTGTAAATGCATCAAAGCGACAAACAACTGTCGAGCGTACACGCGAACGGCGGAGATGGAAATGCCGACGTCTCTGCCAAACTTCTTCGCCGCTTCGCGCAAGTTCATGGAGAGCTTTTCAAACACTAGAAAGACGTGGCCACGGAACTCGAACGAGCGATGGAACTGAACGACGTGTTTTTTACGCTCCGGGTCTCGATCGGAGAGTTTCTTTAGAATGGCAATTTCCGTTTTCGAGGCTTTTCTCATGGTTTCGTTGTTTCGAATGATTTTAATCGCGACAAACGCCGACGACTCGCCATTTTGAGATTCCATCGACAAATCTTTCGCTTTCAAAACGGAGCTGAAAACGCCTTTCCCGAAATTCGTTTCCATGACTTCGTATCGCCCGTCGTCTAACTGCTCGCCGAGTTTAGCGCGGTAATACCCGTCGATATCGTCCCAGTTATCTTTTAACGCTTGAGAATTGTTATCGTTTCCTCCCGCTGCGGCGGCGGCTTTGTGCATCGTCGTCGTCGTCGTTTTCGTATTCCCAGTATTCGCAGCAGCGGTGGTAGTAGTAGTGGTAATATTCTCCTCCTCGTCGCTCTCGCCGAACATATCCTCCGAGTCCGAGTCGAACATATCCTTCTCTTTCTTCTTCTCCGGGATCGTCTTCGCTCCTCCCGCGTCCACCATCCCGTCCCGTTTGCTCTTCTTCGCTTCGTTCGAGTTCTCATGAACATCCTCTTTACGAGTAGTCGTAGTAATAGTATTACCACCGCCCATGGTCTCCACAATCTCTCGTCGTCGTTTCCGTCTCTCCTCCATCTCGCGCGCCTCTTCCTTTTCTCGCTCGAGTTCCGGGTCGAGTTCTCCGAGTAAAAATTTCACCTGTTTTTCATCCATCGCAGTATCCTCGTTCATTGTCGTCATCGTCGCGGAAATATTGCGCCCCGTGGTGGTCGTCGTATTGCCACCATCGTCATGTAAAGTTTCGTTGCTGTTATCGTTCTTTAGTAAAGAAGAAGAATAGGAAGAAGAAGAAGAAAATCTTTCAGCGTCAGTGCGTGGAAAATGTTGGTTTCGATTCGTAAAGCGGCGCGACGACGGAGGAGGAGGAGACAAAGAATCGCGACGACGTAAACGACGACGATCCTCGGTGCGATGACCACCTTTACGGTTAGTTGTAGTGTCGTTGGGGGTGAATCTCCCCATGAGTACGATGTGTGTTTCTCTTGTTTTTCTTATGACGAATTCTTTCTGAAATTCTCGTCGGTGTGTTTGTTAGTAAAAATAGTGATGAAATAAAGTTTTGTCTCTCTTTCTCTCTCTTTAATCTAAGAACGAGTTATCTTCTCATTGCCTGTTCTGAAACTGCTTTGTGTCCTTGACAAACAAAGCGTATTCTCTGTCCGTTGGTTCTGGGCACCCTTTTTCGAGCAAGTAGTTTTCGCACTCGGGGTGCTCGAAGTACCGAGCGCAAGCGGTGTATCGCCAGTAGTTAATAGGCACTTTCGCCTCTTCGACCAAGTATTTGAGACAATCGAGGCCGCCAAACATTGCAGCGCCTCCGACGCAGGTGAACTTTCCCTCAAGCGATATCTTTCTTTCTTCAACGAAATATTTCAAGATGTCCGTGTGACCAAATTGTGCTGCCAGCATTGCCGCTTTTTCTTCCGTCTCTCGCGAAGGTTTCACTTTGTCGACAAGAAATCGAATACAGTCGAGGTGTCCTTTAATAGCAGCTTGTCCACACGCCTCTTTTTCATCACACGGGCAATCATTAGAGAAGCAGTACTTCAGCATCTCGAGATTACCTTTATGTGCGGCCTCCTTAATCGTCTCTTCATCCCATTCGCAATGTTTCACTTCTCTCGCCCACTTGAGAAACTCGAGTTTGTTCGTTCCAGCAACTACCTCGCAAAACCAGGCTTGATCTATCACGTCTCCTTCGTCATCTTTCTTTCCCCAGGGCATGTAATTCCACGACCATTCTAACGTCGAAATGGATGAACATTCGAAAACATTCACACGTAATTTCGATACGTCTACCCCGGCGTATTCAAGCACACCCCGACTCTCTCTATTCACCTCTGAAAAGAAATACCGATCTGTCCCATTCAATTTCGAAATCACATGCGAGACAAACACATCCTTATGATGCACCACCAACCCCGTCCATAACTTCGTCGGTCCAAGCTTCAACCTCTCCATATCCGCGGCGAGCTCTTCTTTCTCCCTCTTCTTCTTCCTCTTCTGCGCGCCGGATATCTTCTTCCCCATTTTAGATCTCTCGTTTGTTATCGTCCTCTTGTGTGTTCCGTGTATATTTATTTTTAAGGATTTCCAAAATTAAGCCGTTTATGTAACACAGACAAAAACAGAAAAAAGAGAGAGACGTATCTTCTACGTCTCGCACTGAATGCTCCTAAAATTTCGCACGCGCGTACATGTATGCCTTCATGTTCTTCGTGAGAATTTTCAGCTCGAGAATCATCGCGACCGAGTAGATACAACAGATGTACAGATATAAAAAAACAAGGGAAAAAACACTCGCATTTTGTACGAAAATTCCGCACAAAAAATGGACGCGAGACTTCTTCTCTTCCCGGGCATTAAAAACATCCAAAACTCCGTCCTGATACAAAACCTCCCGCACGACAGCACCGAACGTTCGCTCCAATCGTTATTCTCGGACGAAATCGGCGACGTGGTCGATTTACAGATCCCGTCGGATACGAAAACCGGGAAACCGTTCCCGTTCGCGGCGTGCGAATTTACCGATCGCGCGTTGGCGGAAAGTGCCGTCCGAAACGTAAACGGGAGAGAATACAAGGAGAAAAAAGTACGGATACGGCTGTTGGAACACGCGGAGTTCGGGAGAGACGGGTGTCCTTTAACAACGACTGGAGGACAAGGATTACAAGGGGATCTGTTGGAAGGATTGGAAGGAGGCGTTCTGAGAGTGACCGTAGTGACGGAAAGCGAGAAAAGACGAAGAGAGTTACAACAACTCGATTTGAACAGTTACCACCCGTCCGTTCCGATTGGACTTACGGTTGCAAAAGCAGCGTCGAGTTTAATGGCTCCAGCGGGCGGGTTTAGTCAACCGACGGATGGGAAAGGCGCCGCGATGGACTTGTTGTCGAAACGAATCGGCGATTTGACGCCGACGCAAATGTTCGACGTGGTGAGAGAGTTGAAAGAGATGGCGGAGGGGGATCCGGTTGGGACGAGAAATTTGTTGAGCGCGAATCCGCAGCTGTGTTTAGCTGCGTTCCAGTGTCAGCTCGCGTTAGGGATGGTGAAGGTGCCGATGATTGCGGAAGAGCAGCAGCCTCCCGTTGGCGTCGTCGCGCCGATGATGCAACAACAACAACAACAACAACAACAAACTCCGATTCCGACACCGCAAGTAGTCAACGTAGCGCCGCCGCAAATGGTGGTAAGTAGAGGCGCACCACCGCCGCCACCGCCACTGGTACAGCAACAACAACAACAACAACAACAACCGGATCAATCGCAACTCTTAGCCCAAGTCATGGCGTTGACGCCGCAGCAAATCGCCGCGCTTCCGCCGGATCAAAGAATGCAGGTGGAGCAATTACGACAGATTGCCGCCGCGCAAGGCATGATTTGACCTGGTTCGTTCAGAGACCAAAAATGGTTCAGGGAAAAGTATTAATAATTTTATCACTAGATATTGTTGTTTTCATTAGAAGAAACTGTAATTATTCGCGTGTGTGTGAGAAGAGAGAGAAAGAGAGAGAGAGAGAGAGAATGATAAAAACAACATCGCGGACCAACGAAAATTCTTTCAAAATTATCATCGAAGGAATGTGAATGACGATAAAATCACGACTTTGCACAAGCTCCAACGGATCTTTCAAACGAAGTGACGAGGCAAACACTATCGGACACATTCTCGAGATGGTTTTGATTCTTTTTCAATCGTTACAACTTCTTCTTCGAATTCGAAACGAACGCGAAATCTCTTCTCGTTTTCCTACACCTAAACGTACTGCCCTTTGCCTCGCGGCGAGCGCTAATATATTATGATTTTTTCATTTGTTTTTCGCTTTGTACTTCTCGATCGACGGCGCGACTGCCAAGTGTTTCCTACTATGTTTTAACCCGTACCCACCTCCTTTCTTCCTCTTACCTCCGGCAAATTCACCCAAGCCGCCTAAATTCTTCCCTCCTCCTTTCCTTTTACTATTATTACTCTTCGCCGCGGTCTGGTCGTTCCTCTCCTCCCACGAACTCTTCCTCAACTTACACGGTCTCGACCCAATCCATTTCCCGTGCACCTCTTTCATCGCTTTCGCAAAATCCATCGAATCCATCATCGAAACGAACCCGTACCCTTTGCTTTTCATCGTCTTCTTATCTCTCACCACTCTCGCCTTGGCGAACGAGCCGTACGCGCTAAACGCCTTCGCCAACTGCTCGTCCGTACACTCCGGCCCTAAATCCCCAACAAAAATCCTGTAATCGTTCGCCGGCCATTCCGAGAGGGTGTTATCGATCCATTTCTCCCCGGCGACGTGTCGCGCGACTGGTTGTCCGACCGTTTTTATCGAATGTTGCGGGCCGAGCGCGTTCGAAACCTGAGGAGGAGGAGGAGGTGGAGGCTGAAAATTTGGTCCAATCGCCCCTCCAAAACCGTCGTCCTCCTCCTTCTTTTCTGGGGAAACAGGTCGTCCTCGAGGTTCAAACGCGTCCGCTTTAATCGCCGCCGGTGCGCTGATGACTACCCCGGCGTTTTTCCGGAACTGAATCGGAACTTTGTCTTCTTCTTTCGATTCTTCTTTCGCGTTCGTTTCCTCCAATTCCTGAATTTCAGATTGGAACAAAGCGAACTCGTCCATCGTCGTCTCTCTCTCTCTCTCTCTCGATTTATGAGAGATGATGCGAGAATGTGCGCTCTCCTTTGCTCTCTCTTTGGTCTTTCTCTTTCTCTCTGTCTCTCTCTTTTAAGCGCGTAACAAAGCGCGTGGTATATTTGTGAAGGGAAACTGTTTAAAGTCTCTCTTTAGGGGAAAATGTGCCTAAACTACTTTCGAGAAAAAGGGTGCCCAGAACCAACGGACGAAGAATACGCCGAATACAAGAAGAAAGCAAAAGCTTCCGAGCAGCAGAGTAATGGGTATGGTTAGAGAGATACTGGTAGAGACTTTTGTAAAATATTATTCGTGGCGGAACCGCCGTCGTCACCCCTCTCTTCTAAACTTTTTTTCTTTCTTTGTTTTTGTTTTTGTTTTTCTCTCTGCTACTTCCCTGCGTTTTGTCTGTTGTTTCGTCTGTTGGTACATCTTCTCGCTTCGCTTCGCGCCTCTCTTCTTCTCCTTCTTCTTCTTCTTCTTCTTTCATTCTCCTCTCTCCCGCTCAAATCAGCTATTTTCAGCCGCCTTTCTTTTCTCTCTTTTTTATCCTTCCTTTTTTTCTTCTGTTTCTTCTTCTTCTTGGAAAAGTTCTTCTTCTTCGACGTGTTCGAACGCGCAAAAGGGGTCCTCGCCGCCGAAAGTATTCTCCCCGCTGTACAAAACGTACAAAAACCCGTCCTCGTCTTTATTCTCCTCGTATATCGTGCTCATTAAACTCGCCGTCGGTGGTAACTTATTGTTCACGAAGATAAAAATCGCCTTCTCCGCGGACAGTTTCACTCGTTTCCGAATCACGTACACGAACTGCCCAACCGTCAAATCGCTCGGAACGAGGTACTTCTTCTTATCCAAATCCGGGACGTCCGATTTCGGAGACTTTTCCACAATCACAGGAATTCTGTCCGGATATTTCACCCGTATGCGGTTCGATTCGAACGATCTTTGTTCTGTTTGTTTTATGTGTATATAAAAAAATGTCAGCGCTCATCTCTTCGCTTGTCAAGGCACCACAAAGTTTCGAAACGATTGGAACATCCGAGAACGCGAGGAGAATATACTCAAATCGTACACTCTCGCTTCCTCCGAGCGCGTTTGTTCGCAAAGCCGCGAGATACCAAAACGACGACAAAAGCGTTTAAAAATGAACGGTAAAGAGAGGAAACGCGTTTCTGTGTGCATAAAGTGAGCGTTACCTCGCGAGTGTTCTCGTTTAAACTGCGACTGCATCTTCTTATTATCTGCGTCGTTTCAGAGATGATTACCCGTTTGTTTGTGTGTATATAATAACGTATGATATACAAAAAAAGGAAAACGATATAAAATCGTACGCGAGCACACGAAAGAGCAAAACGTCGTTCGGTGTTCTCTCCTCTCTCTTTCTTTTCCTTTCTCGTGTTTTGTGTCCGCGCTTAAGGAAAGAGCAGGAACACAACACGCGTGCGTAAAATAACTGTTTCAAACAGTTATTTTTTCCCCTCCTGTTTTTTTAAGTGTTTAAGTTTAGGGTTTTTATAAAACCCTAAACCATTTTTCTGCCCTCTTTTTCTCCCTCGAGTTTTTCCTCATTTTACGAGAAGCACAATACTACTTGGAGAGAGAGAGAGAGAGAGAGATGGGTGGTGCGTGTATTCTTCCCAGCGGCGGCGTTGGCAAAACGACGACTCAGACGACGACGAGCACTACTTTTACGACGACGACCAGGAGAAGGAGGAGCTCGCGCGTCGTCGTCTCGGCGGCGCAAAGAAAGAAATCGAATCAAAAGAAAATGGATAAAACGAAAACGGAGTTCATCGAACAAGAGGACGCCAAGTTGGCGATGTTTGAACGAGCGCAAGCGGCGACGAGGAGGAATTCGAACGGTAACTCCTCCTCTTCCTCGTCCTCGTCGTCGATGGATGACGATGCGTTGGATTCGTTCGAGGCAAAGTTGAAACGCGTGCAAGAGGAAGGGAAGACGAAGGCGAAGATGGTGACGACGACGACGAACGCCTCGTCGAGTAGTCCTTTCGGAGGAGGAGGGATAACGCCGATATCGCCGTTAGCGCCGACGTTTGGTGGCGAACCAGTCGTTCCGAGAAAGAGTGGTGACGATGATGACGAAGACGTGTTCAAATCTCCGATCGTGCGGATTGGCTCCTTGTTAGCGGCGATCGCGCTCGCCATCGTCTTCATACCGACGGATTTGACGTTCAACGCCATCGGGTCGAAACAAGTGCAAGAAAAGTATCGAAAGGAAGCGTTGGAGGACATCGAGAAGCAGAAAGACGAACTGACGAAAGTCTTAGAGAGCACGCCGAACGATCCGGAGTTGTTGAAGCAACAAGCGAAGAACTTTTTGGCGCTGGACGATTACCCGAGCGCGTTGCCGCTGATGGAAAAATTGGTCAGTTTGGAAGATACCGAGGCGAACTCGATGGCGATTGCAGAGGTGTGGAATTTAGACGGGCAACCCGAACGCGCTTTGTCGGTTCTGAAAGACTACGCGGATAAGCATTTAAGCGATTCGAGTGGCCCACCGTCGGCGTCGTTTTTGAAAGCGCTGACGGATTCGTTGTCGAAAAATAACCGACAAGGCGTCGCGTTGGCCTACGTGGACGCGTTTGTCAAGAAGAATCCCGGTGACATCGACGACGTCGATGCCGAATTACTAAAAGCGAGAGTCTATTCGGGTTGGAAAGGCAAAGGGAAAGAGGCGGAAAAAGCATTCTCGGACGTCGTCGAGAAACATCCGGAGGATTTTCGAGGATATTTGGCGAGAGGAGTGTTCATGAGAGAAATCGGTCGACCGGACGAAGCGAGTTCCATGTTCAAACAAGCCGAAGCGTTAGCGCCCGCGGGAGATACGAAAGCGGTCGTGAAAGATGTCATCTCGCGAGCGAATAAAGAAAAGAGTGGGAGCGTGCAGTTGTAGGTAATTCGATAGTTGTCTCTCTTTTTTCATGCATCTTTATGTATCTGTGCGTCACCTGTGTGTGTCTGTTCCGTGTTCAGTGTTTCTTTTTTCTCCGTTTCCCTCTTCAATAAACCCCCGCTTCCTTTTTTTTACAGCAGCCCCAAGTCACCTAGGATGTGTTCGCCTACATCATCCGAGAAACGTCCGCTGCTGTAATCTGGGTGCTGCATTTCGTGCTCTTTGTAAAGATTTCTCGCCCATTTTACCGCGGAACACTCTTCTGGAAATTGGCTGTATATGTAACTTCCCGGTATAGGCACCTTCAATTTTTTCAAAGCGTTTCTCGAATCAGGATGCGTCCTGTACAAAAACTTGATCTCGTTACTGCCCAAAGCCTCGACTGTCTCTCCGGTGTACCCATCCTTCTCCCGCGCGTCCGTTAGGAGTAACTTGTGCAACAAATCCGGCTTTTTCGCGTCGAAAATGCCTTTCCACAACGGCGAAGGTCCCTCGCCTCGATAGCTTGTTTTTTGACTCTCGCGCAACCTCTCCTTCGCCCTCCCGAACTGCCATCTGAATGCCGGATATAACTCTCTCGCAAACTCCATGACGTCTTGGATTTCTCGAGACTTCTTCGCCGTCAACGTGAGCTCTTCGTCTACTTCCGTTATCGCTTCTTTCCATCGCCCAACCTCTTCGCTCAACGTTTCAATCTTCCTCTCCAACTCTTCTTCTTTCTCTCGATATCGTTCGATGGCCTCATCCTTCCTCTCCAAACTCTCCAACGCGCGCTCCATCGTCCTCGCCCACGCCGCTTGCAACTGCGCGTGCGGAATACTATGCGCCGCGGACGATTTCTTCAACGCGTCGAACTCCTCTCGCAACGCCGAGTTCAGATCCATACTATTCTTTTATTCTTGGTTATTACGGGGGCAAAACGGTTGACAACAACAACAACAAGAATAAGAGTAAAACCAAAATCGTCTTCGTCGCGCTCACTGCGAGCTTTTGCTCTTCTTCTTCTCTGTTCGTGTGTCGTTTGTGTTCTTTATTCTTACGATATAATACCAGTATGTCTGAGTATATCCACATGTCACATTTGCTTTTTGTTTAAAAAAAAGGCGTTACCCTAAACACAAAGGATTCAAAAATTCAAACTTTTGAATAGGTTTCTCTTCATATCAAAGACACGCACGCGCGCGCGGAAGAACAACATAAACGGGACGATAAAGGCGATAAAAATGACGATGGCAGATGAACACGAACAAAAGCAAGTGACTACTACACGCGCAGATGTACTGCTCGAAAAAAAATGGCCCGCGGAACTGGACATTCTCCAATCCGCGTTTCCATATCACGTCCAATCGACCGTGCTTCGCGCGTTGGCGAACGCGGAGGGATGCCTGGAAAAAGCGGGAGAAATGCTTTTACAAACGCCGAAAGATTTGG
>Ga0209505_1001817_pt1 | contig 14105 bp, 9 predicted proteins | sample COGITO_mtgs_1103_2_FD_184794 | JGI IMG/M metagenome (GOLD analysis project Ga0209505, IMG submission 184794) | Pelagic marine microbial communities from North Sea - COGITO_mtgs_110331 (SPAdes) (version 2) | ecosystem: Environmental > Aquatic > Marine > Epipelagic ... | reverse complement strand
CACTAGTGCAATAAAAACAACTAAATTAAATCTAATTAATAAAGCTATAGAAATTATTCCTGAAAATAATAAGCTAAAACCTTTTTTTGGCCCTGTTGAATGCCTAATGTACCAAAAATAAGGAATACTTAATATTAAAACCAGATATATAAATGTACTCAAATTCATACTCCTTTTACAATAATGTATATATGACTAATGAAAAAAATAATTTAAATATATTTGGTGCTTTAGTTTTAGGATTAGGGATTCTTCTTTTAACAGGATGGGCCAAAATAGATACTTTATTTGATATGAATATACTAATTTCTTTTGTAGTATTTAGCCTTCTGTCATATATTTCTATCAGAGCGTATCGAGAGTTTAAATATCTAGGAATCATTATGTTTGGGAGTATTTTTCTTTTGTCACCCGAAGTTTTTGCTACAAGAAAAGGTGAACTCTTTCCAATTACTTACATAACTTTTATGGTTTATTTCTCTATTGTCTTTGGAAAATCTCTTTATAAAAAATGGAAAAGTTCACTCTAATACATACAATTACTCTTGTATTACCTAAAATAGAACCATGGTTCAGGGCATGATAAAAAAATTAATCCTTATTTCAATTTTTACCTTTTCTTTTGTTTTAATTAGTCAAAACAATGCATATGGAGAAATTTCTACCCCTGTAAATACTACATTTGGATGTGCGTCCAATGCAGTGGCTCCATTAGATAGTATTAAAGATTTACAAACATATTTAAACTGTAATGGATTTAATCCTGGGCCAATAGATGGAGTATCTGGCGGTAGGACAACTTCAGCAATAAAAGCTTTTCAGTCTGCATCAGGTTTAGTCCCAGATGGAGTAGTTGGTCCTGCAACAAAACAAGCAATGAGATCTTACTCAGAAGAATCTTTTACGTTTACGGGCAGCGGTTGGGGGCACGGTGTAGGTCTGAGTCAATACGGTGCAAAAGGACTAACTGAGCTTGGGGCATCATTTTGTTCAAACACCAGCTCATGTACTTCAGATGAGGTTGTAAATTATTATTTCAAAGATACTGTCGACAAACAACTCTCTGAGCTTTCGCTTTCATCACCAGAAATTGCTACCGATAAATCTGCATTATGGGTTGGACTTGCAAGGAATGCCAAAAATATATCCTTGACTACACTGCCATCATCTAGTCCTCCAACATTGTTTATCTGCCAAGAAGGCCTCACTCAGACTGCAGGAGTTCAGTCATTTTTAGCCTCAAGAGGCTTTGAGCCTGGACCTGTAGATGGAGCTTATGGTGATAAAACTGCAAATGCTTTAAGAAACTATCAAGCTTCTAAAGGAATATCTCAAACTGGAGCAATCGATGATGCTACAGTGGCCGCAATCAAAAGTGATGCCTCTGGTGATGGTCCTTGTGAATCTAGTTGGGGGCCTGTAAAAATTAGTGGTGGGGCAACTATTTCGATTATCTATTCAAATGGAGGGTGTTATTTTGCTGGTCATCCCCTCGTTTCCAAAAAGTCTGCAAGTTGCAACATAACAATAAAATGGTCTGAAGGTGGTAGGGTTCGCGTTGGCCCTAGAGAACATAAGCACGGAGAATTAAAGCTACGTTCTAAGTCTGTGTCTACAGGCTTTCATGTTGTTCTTGCTGTAAATTTAGAAAAATACCTGTATGGTTTAGCAGAAATGCCATCACATTGGAATGTTAAAGCCTTAGAATCTCAAGCATTAGTTGGAAGAAGTTACGCAGTTTTCCACTACTTAGATGAAAACATACCTAGTCAGCAGACGGTCTATGATGCAGGGTTGTCTGAAAAGCAAAAAGCTTACTGCTGGTGTCATATTGGATCAACTGCATCCAGTCAATATTATTATGGATACCTTAAGGAAATTGCAGGCCCAAATTGGGTACAAGCCGTAAATAATACTGCAGGAAAAGTTATCACTTACGGTGGTGGTTATACGAGAGACGGAGTAATTCAAGCTTTTTATTCTTCTTCAACTGGAGGAAAAACTAATGATAATGCAGTAGGTTTTGGGTCTTCAACTGTATGGCCTTATCTTCAAACTGTAGATGACCCTTGGTCTATAGATAATCGTGTAGGGAACCCTAAAGCAGCATGGTCATATGACTTTACAACTTATCAGCTATCTAAAAATATTCTGTGTGGTGACATTCCGTGTTTTGATGCAATTACAGACATTTATGTTTCTGCAGCGGCAAGCTCAGGTGCAGCAACTGAAGTTACTATGAAAGGTTATAGAAATGGAGCTGCAAGAACGGTAACAAAATCTGGAAGAAATATTAAATCACAACTTGGTTTTACATCACACTATTTTAAAACTTCGAGTGCTTCAGATGTTTCAACATTAGCCGTAGGTCCTGTAACTGTAGACAATACAACTCCATCGAGTTCATCATCAGGAGGGAGTGTTGTTGAGTCATCAGGTGATACAGCCCAATATGCAACATCAACTAATGGTCTCCTTTACTTGAGTAAAGCAGGCTTACTTGATAAATGTACTCAAAGTTCGTCCGCATGTCAGAATAAAACAATTTCCAGAGAAGAGGCGGCAGCAGTAGTTGCTGTAACCGGGGGGATTCCATTAGATGCACCAAACGCTTATAGCGATGATGATCAAAGCATTTATCAGAAAGCGATAAATGGTATGCCTTATTATGGGATGCAAGTATGTTTTGGAAGCCCTTTTCAATATCTTCCGAAAGAGTCTGTAACAAGAGATGAATTTGCTTGTATGTTAACTAAAGCTATCAAGGCAGGCACAACTAACGATTTAACAGGTAGCACTGATCCTTATTCTGATGAAGGTGCGAGCAAATGGACAAGTAGCATCTATACTCTCGCTGCAAATGATATTATTCCTGCATGTAGCTCCTTAGCAGACAAATTTTGTCCAAGTAGAAAAACATCGATTGGGGAGGTTTCTTTCATGATCAACAAATTAGTAACCAAGTCTCTTGTCAATTCTGATGTTTATACCCAAACACCTTTTCAAAGTGGCTGGGAACCAGTTGGGGGTGAAGTAGAATCAGCAGCACAAACAGCTGTTTCTAATCCCAATGAAGGCAATGATGATTGTGTAGCTAAAGATAATTCAAATGTAAAACTAGATAACACTTTAGACTTGCAAAAGTTTTTAACTAATAATGGCTTTAAACCAGGACCAATTGATGGGCAATCTGGTCCACAGACAGTATCTGCAATAAAAGCTTTTCAAACAGCCAGCGGACTACTAGCTGATGGAATAGTTGGTAATAAAACTAAAGCCGCTATGAGAAACTATACAGGGTGCACTACGAATTCCTGTTCTGCGCGAGATAATAGAGCTGCAAATCTAGATTCTGTTGAGGGGATTCAAACATACCTCTCAAACAATGGTTTCAATCCTGGAATAATAGACGGAGAAATGGGTTCCTATACTAAAGAAGCTATTAAAGCTTTTCAAAGAAAAGTAGGACTTATCCCTGATGGTGTTGCTGGTGCCAGAACTAAGTCTGAAATGAAAAAATATACAGGATGTTAACCTAGAAATTTTTTGATTTCTTCCCCAATTTGTTCAGTAGTAAATTTAAATTGCTCTCTTAAATTATCCATTGGTGCTGAGATTCCAAATTGATCAATTGAAAAAGATTTTGTTATTCCACCAAGGTAGGTCTCCCAGCCAATTGATCGCCCTAGTTCAATTGTAAAATTTAAGTTACTTGCTTTAAGATCACTGATTACCTGGGGATCAACATTTTCTAATTTATTTAATATCGGAACAGAAACGATTCTTACTTGTGTTTCTTTAAGGTATTCTTTTATAGAAAATGCTAGCTCTAATTCAGATCCTGAAGCAAAAATAGTAACGTCGCCTCCCTCTGACGCAATGTACGCACCGTTAGTGAATTCTTCATACTTAGTATCTAAATCTAAATATTCAAGATTTTGTCGAGTAAGTACGATAGCTTTTGGATTTCCAGATTTACTAAATGCATATCTATATGCATACTCAATTTCGCAGCTGTTAGATGGTCTTATGACATCTAGATTAGGAATTAGGCGTAATGCCATTAAATGTTCTATAGGTTGATGAGTTGGACCATCCTCACCTAAGTAAATTGAATCATGAGTAAATATGAATACGGAATCACTTTCCATTAATGCAGCAAGTCTTATGCTTGGTCTCATGTAATCTGAAAATACTAAAAATGTGGAACCATATCCAACTAAATGACTGTGTAGAGTTATTCCGTTTACAATCGCTCCCATGGCGTGTTCTCTTATGCCGTATTCGAGATTGCGACCACCATAATTTTCATGTGAAAACTTACTATCACCAACGATTTGTTTGGTTGAAGCCGTTAAATCAGCTGACCCACCAATGATATTGTTTGTAACTGTTCCGATATAATTTAAGACATTTGAACCAGCAATCCTAGTTGCTAATGAAGTTTTGTCAGAGTGTAATTCTATAGATATATCATTTGAAATTAATAAATCCCAACTTTTCTTAAACTCATCATTTGTTTCATATTTATTACTAAAAGTTTCTTTCCATTGGGAAAATAAATTATTGTCTATTCTTCTTTTTTCATCGAAATAATCATATATTTCTTTTTTATGTTCAAAAAGATCTTCTTGCCAGCCAATATTGTTCTTGAATTCTTGCATTTCATCAGCTCCAAGTGGGGAACCATGAACTCCACTCGTATCTTGTTTATTCGGAGCGAATTTTCCAATTATTGATTTAGCTATGATGATAGATGGTTTATCGTACACATTTCTGGCATCTATTAATGCTTGAGAAATCTCATTTTCATCATGCGCATCAACTTGAAGAACATGCCACCCTATAGATTCAAATTTTTTCTTTTGATCTGTTGATGATACATTGGTGACCCTTCCATCAATAGAAATGTTATTGTCATCAAAGATATAGATCAACTTTCCCAACTTCCAAACTGAAGCTAGTTCTGCAGCTTCAAATGAGACACCTTCCATCAGGTCTCCGTCCGAAACTATTCCATATGTAAAATGGTTAATTATATCCTCTCCTAATAGTTCAGAAAGATACCTTTCAGCTAGTGCAAATCCTACTCCAGTAGAAAAACCTTGGCCCAAAGGACCTGTTGTCATATCTATACCTAGGGATGTATCTAGTTCAGGGTGTCCAGGAGTTTTTGATTTTAATTGACGAAAGTTTTTCAAATCTTCTATTGATATGTCGAATCCATTTAAATGAAGTAGGGAATACAAAAGCATAGAGCCATGACCAGGGCTGAGAATAAATCTATCTCTATTTATCCAAGAAGGATTTTCATTTGAGACTTTAAGAAATTTTTTGTAAAGTACTGTTCCAACATCTGCCATCCCTAATGGCATACCCGGATGTCCAGAACCCGCTTCTTCAACGCCAGCAGCTGAAAGTATACGAACAGATTTAGTAACTTTATTGAACATTTATAACAGTATAGGACTTACTTACACTGAGGCAAAAGAGTCTTTTGCATGATACGAAGATCTTACAAGGGGACCTGACTCTATATGGGGTATTCCCAAAGATTCACCTATAGATTTATACTTTGAAAATTCTTCTTTTTCTACATACCTATGGATTGGTCTATGTTTTGCAGTTGGTCTTAAATACTGTCCGATGGTTACAATATCAACATTGATCTGAGATAAATCTTCGAGCACAGCTATTACTTCATCAAATTCTTCTCCCATGCCAACTATTAAACCAGTTTTAGTTTTACCTAAAAATGCAGAATCTTTTGCATACTGCAGTAAAGATAACGACCTGCCATAAGATGCTGCTGTTCTTATTTCTCTTTGGAGTCTTGGGACAGTTTCCAAATTATGGTTTAGCACTTCCGGATTTGCTCTGATAATATTATCAATCGAACTTTTGTCTCCCTTAAAATCAGGGATTAGAACTTCAACGCTTGTTTCTGGATTAACCCTCTTTATTTCTGTAATTGTCTCTGCAAAAAAATTAGATCCTCCGTCAGAAAGATCGTCTCTATTGACTGAAGTGACTACAGCATGAGTAAGCCCCATGGTCTGAACACTTTCAGCTACACGCAAAGGCTCCAAGTCATCTAAGTCACATGGTTTTCCTGTATTCACATCACAAAAACCACAGGCTCTTGTACAAGTATCTCCCATTATCATAAAAGTCGCAGTTCCCATAGACCAGCATTCATATATATTTGGACAAGATGCTTCTTCACAGACAGTGTTTAATTTTTTTTCAGAAATAAGATTCTTCAAATCTCTATAGTCTTTTCCTAAGTTAGCTTTTACTTTCATCCATTCAGGCCTTTGAGGCTCATCTGGAAGCAAGCCCTTTATGGTAATTGGAATAATATTTTTATTTTTTTGGAAAACACCCCTATCAACCATCTCATCTATTTCATGTGTTTTTTGCTTTTTAAGTTGGGTGGGAGTGAATTGAGACATCTGTACATCAGTGTCTTGATACCCATAAACTACAGGGAAAATTTCATTAACTTTTTTTACAACATCATCAAAAGAAACCTCTTTATTAAATGTTTGAACTGCTGCTATCTTTTCGTCTTCATTGCCACAAGGATTAATTAAATTAAAGCCATCTAGATTATCAAATATATTTAATGAAAATCCATGATAAGTTGTCCACTTACTTACCTTTATACCTATAGATGCTATCTTCCCTTCTGAAGTCCACACCCCTGTGTCATCTTCTTTAGAAAAAGAATCTATGTTAAAACTTTTTAGTGTTTCAATAATTGTTGTTTCTAAACTTCTAACAAAAGGTATTACTTTTTTTGGATCTTCTAACCTAATTATTGGATAGCCAATTAACTGACCCTTCCCATGAAAAGTTACATCTCCACCACGGTCAGTTTCAAAAAATTCTATACCTTTTTTCTCTAACTGTTCACTATCTAAAAGAATATTTTTAGGATCTCCTGTTCGTCCAATGGTTATTACATTGTTATGTTCAAGAAGTAGTAAATAGTCATAGGGGTTGTATTCTTTTGAAACAGACTCTTTGAGACCTTTTTGTAAAATTAAAGCTTCGGAGTAAGGAAGGCTACCAAGCCATCTAATATTTAGTTTTCTCAATTTAGGTCTTCTGACCAAGTATGATTTTCTAACTGATCTTTAATGCTATTTAGAAACAAAAGTGCTGTTGAACCATCAAACACTCGATGATCCCAGGTAAGACTGAGTACACCAGTATTTCTTATTGCTATTGAATCCGATCCATCTGCAGATTCTATAACAACTGGTTTCTTTTTTATTGACTCAGTAGAAAGTATTGCTACGTTTGGCTGATTAATTATTGGAGAAGTGATAAATGAATTAAATGATCCGTTGTTAGAAATTGTGAATGTACTTCCAGTTACATCTTCTAAACCATATTCCTTACCTCTTAGCTGTTTAGAAACTTCTGTAATCTTTCTTGCAAGTCCTCGAAGATTAAATGAATCAGAATCCTTTATGGTGCCGACAAGCAATCCCTCTCTATTAAGATCAACAGCAATCCCTAAATTTATGAAATCATGATATTCATGAACATTGTTTTCTAAGTCAAATGAGCTATTAACTACTGGGTACTCACGCAATGCGTTAGTGGTAGCAACTGAGATAAATGGTAGAAATGTGAGAGAGAATCCTTCCTTTTGCTTAAACTCTGATTTAACTTTATTTCTTAATGTCGCAATATTTTCAAAATCAACTTCTACTGAAGTCATTACATGTGCAGAGGTTTGTTTTGAAAGGATCATATTCTCTGCAATTCTCTTTCTTAATCTTGGAATATTTCCACTAGTAGCTTTCTTTGGCTCTTCAGAATTAATTGGCTCAGATATTTCATTCTTTACCTCTTTTTCTTGTGGCTTCACTACTTCACCAGAATCAAGTATCTTTTCAATATCTTTGCGAGTAATACGATTATCCTTACCAGTTCCTGAAACCTGTGAAAGGTTAATATTATTTTCTTTTGCAAGTTTTCTTACAATTGGCGAAAGTTTCTGATCTCTATTATTTGTGAATTGGGTAGATGTTTCTGTAGTCTCAATTTTTACTTCTGGAATTTTTTCACTCATATTTTCTTTTACAACTTCAGCTTCTTCTTTGGGTTTTTCACTTGTAGAATTGCCATCTCCACCTAATTCCATTAAAGAAACTCCCACTTCGACTGTTTCACCCTCTTCAACAAGTAATGCTGTAACTTCTCCCGCAAATGGTGAGGGGACTTCCGTGTCTACCTTATCGGTTGAGATTTCAAGGATTGGGTCATCCTCTTTAACTACATCTCCAACTGAGACAAGCCACCTTAGAATAGTTCCTTCGGTTACTGTTTCGCCTAATTGAGGCATTTTTACAATTTCACCCATTATTCTATTGTAATTCTTTGATAGCTTTTACAACATTTTCAGCACTAGGAATAAAACTGTCTTCTAGTACAGGAGCAAATGGTATATGAGTATTTGGCGCAGTAACTTTAACAATAGGGTTATCCAAAGTCCAAAAACCTTTATCTGCAACAAAAGACGAGATTTCAGATGCTATTGATGAAAAGGGGACATCTTCTTGAAGAATTACTAAGTTTGAAGTTTTTTCTACAGATTTTAAAATTGTTTCTTCATCTATTGGAAAAATACTTCTTAAGTCAATGACCTCAACAGAAACACCTTCATCATTTAAAGTTGCAGCTGCTTCAAGAGCGGTTGGAACCATTCCTGACCAAGCAACTAAAGTGACATCAGAACCTTCTTTTACAATATTTGCCTTACCGATTTCAACCTCATACAAGCCGACAGGTACTTCCATTTTTAAGTCAGGTTTTCTATAAAGTTTTTTATGTTCCAAAAACATAACAGGATTGGGATCGTTGATTGAAGCAATCAATAATCCTTTGGCATCATAAGGGTTTGCTGGTGCAACTACTTTAATACCCGGATGATGTGCTAAAAGAGACTCCGGACTAATTGAGTGAAAAGGACCAGACCTTGTTCCTGCGCCTGTAGGTCCCCGTACGACCATAGGAATAGGTTTTCCAGCTTTCCAGTAATATTTTGCAGCTTCAGTCGTGATCTGATCAAGAGCGGGATAAACAAAATCAAAAAATTGAAGTTCAACTATTGGTATCTTTCCATATAAAGCAGCACCTACAGCTGCTCCCATAAATGCACCTTCAGAAATAGGTGTGTCTAATACTCTATTTGAACCATATTTTTCATGAAGTCCTTTAGTTGCTTTGAAAGCTCCTTCAAATGCTCCTATATCTTCACCCATCATGAATACATCTGAGTTATTTTCCATAGCTTCATCCAGCCCATTCGTGATGGCTTCTATGAAATTCATAGTTTTTGTATTTGAACCATTATTTTTAGAGACAGGGGTCATTCTCTCTTGGAATATCTCTAATATTTCTTCATCTGGATTTGGGTCTGCTTGGTTTTTTGCCCACTCCAATGTTTCTCTAACTTCTGTGTCAATTTCTTCTGCAAGTGCAGTAAAATCTTTCTCTGTGAAAAGAGTTTCTCTGATTAAAGAATCTTCAAATCTAGTAATCGGATCTCTATCCATCCAAAACTCTCGGACCTCATCACCAACATATTCAGCAGGATCATGACCAGCATGGCCATAGTGTCTAAAAGTTACCAGTTCTATTAGAGTAGGACCATTTCCAGAGTTAGCTTTTTCACGAGCTTTATGCATTGTATTTATAACTTCATAAATATTATTTCCATCGATAATTACTGACTCTATCCCATAGCCAAGTCCCCTATCGGCTACATTAGGTGTTCCAAACTCTGTTTCATTTGGAGAAGAATAAGCAAACTGATTATTTTGTACAGTAAAAATAATTGGTAGATTGTGAACACCTGCCATGTTAATACTTTCATGCCATGTTCCTGTTGCAGTTGCTCCTTCACCACAATTTGCAACCGCGACTACATTATTTTTTTCAAACTGGGCAGTAAGCGCAACACCGACAGCAACTGGAGCAGAATCTGGTAACGGGGAAACAACCATCAATGTTCCCTTGTCAACCACTCCAAAGTGACTATTGCCATCTCTACCTTTTGATGGACCATCCTTTTTACCATAAAAATTTAATGCAATTTCTTTAAGCGTTACTCCCCGTTTAATCTGCACACCAAGATCTCTATGTGTTCCTCCAAACACATCTTGACTCTCCATGCCGGCACCGATGCCAGCCATTGAAGCCTCTTGACCTATACCTGGATAAACTGCTCCTGAAAGTTGGCCTCCTTTATACATTTTTAGAAGCCTGTCTTCTAGAATCCTTTGAGTTTTCATTGACTTGTATATATCCCACAATTCGTCTTTAGTCAAAGTTGCTGAATGTCCTACTCGTTCTATTTTCTTTACTTCCACTAGTGAAGCCCCTTTCCATTTAATGACAATAGTGACTCCCCGACTGCTTCGCTTAGTGTCGGATGAGCATGTATAAATTCTGCAGCTTCAGCAGGCAGAGCTTCCCAACCTACCATGTACATTAGTTCATGAATCATTTCTCCAGCACTTGGACCGCAAATGCTTGCACCAACTATAGGTCCGTTTTTCTCTGCATAAACTTTTACTAAACCCTGGTTACTGTTCTGAATCATGGCTCTTCCAATTCCAGCAAAGGAGTGTTGTGCTTGATCAACTTCAATTTCCTTTAGCTTTGCTTTATCGGAATTTAAACCTACTTCAGCTAATTCTGGGTTTGTGTATACAACATAGGGTATTGCAGAATAGTTAATTGGACTTGCAACTCCAGTTGCGATATAAGAAACTGCAGACATAGCTTCAGCAAAAGCAACATGTGCTAACTGAGGAGCATTACTGATAATATCCCCGGCAGCAAAAATATTTTCTTTGCCATTTACCTGCATAGTTTCAAGATTGACATCTATATAGCCATTTGTAGTTGTTACAGAAATATCTTCTAACCCAATGTTTTCAGTCAAAGGACTTCTTCCAATCGCAACTAAAACTGTATCGAATGTTTCTTTTTCACCATCAGAAAATATTATTTCTTTATCTTTAACAGAGTCTATTGACGTACCCATTTTGAAGATAACGCCTCTTTTTGTTAATTGTTTTCTTAATTCACCTGATGTTCTTTTATCAAGACCTGGAAGTATTTCTTTTTCCAATTCTACCACTGTGACAGTGGAGCCAAGGTCAGTTAACAGGCTTGCAAACTCACAACCTATTGCACCTGCACCAACTACACATACTTTTGAAGGAGGTTTTTCCCAATTGAGTGCTGAATCAGAATTGATTATAAATTCGTTATCATACTTTAGACTAGCTAATTCTCTTGGTTTGGAACCTGTAGCAAGAAGTATGTAATCAGTCTGAATTAATTCTTCTGAACCATCTTCTTTTTTGACGAGAACCGAGTTTTCATTTTTTATCTTCCCCCATCCATTAACAACATTTACTTTTTTACTTTTAAGCAACATGCCAATCCCGCCAACTAATTTTGATACAATATCTTGTCTTTTAGTGGAAGCTTTTTTCCAATCTATTTCTGAGGTTTTAACTTGTATTCCAAAATCAAATGCATTATTTATTTCATGATTTAGTTCAGCAAGGTGTAGCCAGTATTTTGCAGGTATACATCCCCTGTTTAGACAAGTACCTCCAAGTACGTCAGACTCGATAATTGTTACATCTAGATCAAAGTTGTTTGCATAAAGCGCAGCTGCATATCCAGCTGGGCCACCGCCGATAATGGTTAATTTTTTCAAATTACCTCTTTCTGGATAGGGTTGCTATCCAATCGAGATAATAACTGTACTTTTAAAAAGGGGTCTCCTTTTAAAGTAGTCAAAGTTATTGTCACTATTAAATCTACTAAAAAAGAAAGTATTTACCAACTCAAGATACTTCATTAATTGTCTAAAATGTAGCTATGCAGACTAGATTTTTAATTCTTTCCTCTTTATTAACTGGATTGTTAATTCTTGTCTCTTTTGGAGTTTGGCTGATAACAAATTAATGTGAATAGTTTTAAAATGCCCAATGGGGTTCATCACATCCCACTTGAACTCCCCTGGAGCACACCAGGTAATGTAAATGTTTATCTCTTAGAAGAGAATGATGGCTATGTGATGATAGATTGTGGAGTGGATGGTTCTGAATATTTAAAACTTCTCGAAATGCATTTAAATCAACTTGGAATTACTTTTAATGATATCAAATTGCTAGTTGGAACACACATGCATATTGATCATATAGGTTTATCTCAGCGTCTGCGAGAGTTTGATATTCCATTTGCATTATATAAAAATAGTATTGATTATCTTGACGAATATAACGACTGGTCTATAAGGTTTAAAGATTTAATTAGAATGGCCAAAAATGAATATACTCCAGTCTCTTTCATAGATGATTTAAAATCAATAAGTACACCTCTATATGCTGGAAGATTAGAAAAACCAGATATTCTATTATCAGAAGGGAGGGTCAAGTCAATAAAAAGGAACCTCAATGTAGTTTTTACACCAGGACATGATTACAGTGAGATCTCTCTTTATGATGAAAAGACTAAAATTGTATTCTCGGGTGACCACATTCTTCCAAGAATCACACCTTTTATACCGGTGCAGAATGAAAATAGTAACCTCTTGAAAGAATTTTTAGATTCTTTAGATAAAGTAGATCATTTAGATCATGAAATAATTGCACCTGGTCATGGAAACATAATTTCTAATCCACACAAAAGAATCGAACAGATGAAACTACATCATCAGAGGAGGTCGGAAAGAATCCTAGGTTTTCTAAAGAATGAAGATTTAACAGGTTGGGAGATATCAAATAAACTTTTTCCACGAGATTTAGATTCATTAAATTTAAGACTCGCATTCCAGGAAACACTCGCTCACTTACATTTATTAAAATCGCAGAGAAGAGTAGAAAAAAATAATAAAAACGGTGTTAATAAATGGGCTTTAATTAATTAGAGTGGCTTGTAGCCCCTATTCATAGCCTCTTGTAAAGAATCAGGTGAAAAAGCTTGTAGTTTATTGTTCATAATTAAATCTTTTTCTGTCTGGAGAATTTTAATAGCTTTGAATTCTTCTTCATTGTCACAGTCATACACTTTCATGTTTAATCGATTTCCTAGAAATCTATAACTTTCAAACCTTGTTAAACGTGCCAATTTATAAGTTAATTAATTCTGCAATTTTCGATCTTGCTGACTTTGAAGAACCAAATAATAAAGAGTCTGATTTTGCTTTCTTGAAGTATAGATGAGCTGGATGTTCCCAGGTAAAACCTATGCCCCCATGTACTTGAATATTGTCACCAGCAACTTTGTTGTAAACTTCTGAACAGTAAGACTTAGCAAGTAGAGCACTCATTTCCAATTCTGTTTGATCCTGCATATCGACTCTAACTGAGTTATATGCAAGGGATTTTGCACTTTCAATTTGTAACAACATATTTGCACAAATATGCTGAATAGCCTGAAAAGATCCAATAGGTCTTCCGAATTGAATTCTCTCCTTAGCGTAACTTGTAGACATATCTAAACATGCTTGTGATCCTCCGACTTGTTCCAAAGAAAGGAATGCTGTTGATATATTCTGAACCCTTTTCCAGACAGTAAGTTCTTCATCAAGTTCAATCATTATGTTCTCATTTTTAACATTTACATTTGAAAATGAAACTTCCGCTAAAGGCCTGGTTTGATCAAGTGATGGAGTTTTTGTAACACTAACACCTTCTTCATCTGTTTTAACGAGTACAAATTTAAAAACTGCATCATGCTTAGCTAATACTGCGATAAAGTCGGAGGAATCACCAAACATTACATATTTTTTTGTACCATTAAGTAGCATTCCAGCATCTGAAGAAGTCAGATTTGTCTGTATACTTTCTGTGTTAATATCATATTTGTCATTTTCATAAATACCAAAAGTTCCTATCTTCTCGCCGGAAATTACTCCAGGAAGGAGATTATTTTTTATTTCTGGGGCTGAGTTTAAAAGCAGGTGTTTAAACACAACACCTGAACTAAAAAGTGGAACTATAGGAAGATAGTAACCAGAAACTTCAGAAAGTATAGAAGCTTCCACTGAAGAGAATCCT
>Ga0209505_1001816_pt1 | contig 14116 bp, 10 predicted proteins | sample COGITO_mtgs_1103_2_FD_184794 | JGI IMG/M metagenome (GOLD analysis project Ga0209505, IMG submission 184794) | Pelagic marine microbial communities from North Sea - COGITO_mtgs_110331 (SPAdes) (version 2) | ecosystem: Environmental > Aquatic > Marine > Epipelagic ... | reverse complement strand
GTTCAGAATTGGTCGCCTCGGGCTCGACAGCGCCAACATTTTTGGTGTGGGCCGTCAGCGATGCATTGGGCGGCGTGCCACTACAGCGTGCCCAAATTATCAAAGGCTTCATCAGCGAGGGCGAGCACAATGAAGCGGTGTATGACGTCGTCTGCAGTGATGGCTTGGCCGTTGATCCGACCAGCCATCGTTGTCCTGATAATGGCGCGCGGGTGAGTTTGGCTGACTGCTCGATTACCCCCGACGTGGGCGCAAGCGAGTTGAAGACACTCTGGCAGGACCCCGATTTTGAGCCTGAGCAAGAGGCGTTTTATTACGTACGGGTACTGGAGAACCCCACCTGTCGTTGGTCCACATGGGATGCCGTCAAAGCGGGGGTTGAACCGCGTGCAGATTTACAGAAAACCATTCAGGAGCGCGTATGGTCGTCCCCCATCTGGTACAAAAAGGGCGACAACGCTGGGAGCGCATCGTCGGTTCGTTAACCATCTGTAGCAACACTCGGCCCCATTGATGGCAGCTGAGGGTCTACTATTTAAGGGGTAAAACACCTCGCCCCACGACCCAGAACGCTGGAGATACGCTATGAGTAGTGCAATTACACTGTTAGACGGCGGCATGGGACAGGAGCTCATACGGCGCAGCCAAGCCGAAAAACCCCAACCACTCTGGTCGCTTCAGGTGATGATGGATGAGCCCGATCTAGTGGCAGATGTCCATCGAGATTTCTGCCTGGCGGGCGCCAAAGTCATTTGCCTGAATACCTACTCGGTAACCCGTCAGCGATTAACGATGGGGAATAACATGCCGTCATTAGCCGCCCTGCTGGCATTGGCGCGCAAACTCGCGCGAGCGGGCATTGCCGCCTCGGGCAAGCCGGGTATCGACGTTATCGCTTCGCTGCCGCCCCTGACCGCGTCCTACCTGACAGAAAGCCCTCTGACAGCGGCGCAAATGACCGCAGAGTATGAAGAATTGATCCGCCTGCACATGGATCATGTGGATGGCTTCATTGCAGAAACCATTCCGACCATCGCCGAGGCACAAGCCGCGCTAGTCGCGGCACAGCGGGCTGGCGTACGCATTCACCTAGGCTTCACCGTACTCGACGACGACGGCACGCACCTCCGTTCTGGGGAATCTCTCGCAGATGCTCTGACGGCAGTCCTGCCACTAGATCCCCAAGCCGTGGTCATTAACTGCTCGGTTCCCGAGGCCATCGACCAAGGGATGCCCATACTGGCTGGGCAAGCACCCGTCTTCGGTGCCTATGCCAACGGCTTTCACTCCATTACCGCCCTCAAACCCGGCGGTACCGTGGATGTCTTGACATCAAGGGAGGACCTGACACCCGATAACTATGCTGCCAGAGCGCTAGCTTGGCTTGATCAAGGCGCGACAATTCTTGGCGGTTGTTGCGAGGTGGGGCCTAGGCATATCGAAACCCTAGCAACCGGTATACGGGCCCGCGGTCATGCACTGATAGGTTTGCAATAAGGATCTGAACGTCCAAGGCGCGTCTGCTACCGCGTCGCAGAGCGTCAAGCACCTCGGTCATAGTTTCTAGATTTTCTCCCCGCTTAGCAGCCCTAGTAAGAACACCATGACTTTGCCATCGTTGCGAGCTACTCTCTGAAATTCAGTGGCCATCTAACAGCGAGTCAAACATGTCTACGTTTTTTATTCAGGATCGACGGCAAGTTATTAAAGGATTGGGGGCCATGCTTGGGGGCTTGGCGTTGAGAGGCTATGAAGTCAATGCGCAGAGTCCGGTTTATTACACCCATGGCGTAGCCTCAGGCGATCCGCTGTCCGACCGCGTCATTCTCTGGACACGAGTGCTAGCCGCGCAGCGCGACGTCGTAGGCGAATGGCAAGTCGCCACCGACGTCGCCTTTACCCATGTTGTTGCCCGGGGAGCAGCACACACTCATCCCGCTCGCGATAACACCGTAAAAATTGATGCCCAAGGTTTACAACCCGGCACCCGCTACTGGTATCGCTTTATTTTTGACGGTGTTCCCTCCCCCGTCGGCAGAACCTGCACGTTACCCGAGGGCAGTGTTGACGCTTTCAACGTCGCGGTGTGTTCATGCTCTAACTATCCCCAGGGCTATTTTAATGCCTACCGTGATATCGCCAAATCTGACGTTGACATTGTTATGCACTTGGGTGATTACCTGTATGAGTACGAGAAAGGCACCTACAGCAACCCTATTGCGACCGATGAGTTGGGTCGTCAGGTGCAGCCGGACAACGAGATTTTGTCTCTGGACGATTATCGACAGCGATATGGTGTGTATCGAACTGACCCTGATTTACAAGCTGCCCACGCGGCGCACCCATGGATCTGCGTATGGGATGATCACGAGTTAGCTAATGACACTTGGCACAGTGGTGCCGAAAATCATAATGAAGGGGATGGTGATTTTGCCCAGCGAATTGCCATAGCCCGTCGGGTTTACCATGAGTGGATGCCTATTCGGACCGCCGCTCAAACCGATCAAGGCCCGATTTATCGGCGTTTTCAAGTCGGTGATCTCGCCGATCTCATTATGCTTGATACCCGCCTAGTGGGACGCGATCGCCAGTTGGACTACCGCCATGATATGACCGCCGGCATGAGTCCCGAGCAGTTCAAAAATACCGTGTTGGCTGATCCTCAGCGCACCATGATTGGCGCCGAGCAAAGTCACTGGTTGGGCGCTCAGTTGGCAGCCAGCAAGGCCCGCGGCGCTACCTGGCAGTTTATTGGTCAGCAAGTGCTAATGGGGAAATTATTTATCCCCCAGCTTCAATCTGCGCAGCTGGAAACCGCTGACATCCCTGACAGTACGCGCGCGTGGATTGACGCGATGATGAAGATAGCGCCGTTTAAGATGCCGATGAACTTAGACGCTTGGGACGGCTATCCCGCGTGTCGAGAAAGAGTGTTTACCCAATTGCTCGAAGACGCCAATAACCCCGTCGTCGTTGCCGGCGATACGCACAATGCCTGGGCGTTTAATCTACGTAACGCGCAAGGCAAATCGGTCGGTGTGGAAATCGGGTGTTCTAGCGTCAGCAGTCCGGGTATTGAGGCCTATTTACCGGTACCCACCGACACCATGGCAAATGCCTTACTCGAGAGCAGTCCGGAGCTGGTCGCCGTGGATGCCTCCAGAAGAGGATGGGCAAAGGTGACGCTGACGCCCCAGGAGACACTCAGCCAGTGGCGCTTTGTCGATACCATTCTCAGTCGAGACTACTCGGTCATTGAAATGCCAGCGCTACGCTGTGCGGTCGGGGATCGGCGCTTCAGTTAATGGCCGCGATGCTGCCTAGGGCCTCATGATGCGGCCTTTATTGACCGCTCGATTGAACCGCTTGTGCTAACAACACCTTGGCAATAACGGGCACAGAATCTTGCCATAAATGTCGTACTGCTGCGCGGTGATTCAAGGTCGGATACCCTTCCAATCGACGGTCGGCGTCCTCTGTGCCGACGCTGAGGGCGCTATTTGGGCCGCCTCACCCACCACCGGCATGGTGTTGAGACTTGCCGAGGGCGGCGACGTCCTCGCGAGGATAGCAACGGGTCGCCAGGCCATTGCCTGTGCGCTGGGAGGTCATTCGGGGAACACCCTGTTTGTGAGTACTGCCATAGACACCCATAGAGCGACCTGCCTAGCGGCTCGCACAGCGCGTATTGACGCGTTCCAAGTACCCGTTCCAGCCCCCTAGCGTTGACCTTGGGGACTGGGAGATGACGCTAAGAACCGCTAGAGGGTGACCGGAAGGGGTTTGTTAATGGGCTGAGTCAGTGCTGCCGGGTCGCCGTCAACACCAATAATGGCTGAATAACCCCCGGTTTTTTCCTTATGCACAAAGCCTTTCGTTCCCACTAGCTTGGTGCCCGCGCCACATGTCCGGGTTTCTCCGGTCTCCCCATCAGTCACAGTGAGGGATCCTGCGGTGATAAATAGTAGCGAATTGAAATCATGCCAATGCAGGTCATTTTCCTCCGCTGGAAAGTCGAAGGCCATCGCCGTATAGCCAGCCGCCTCACATTGCGCGTAGGCGTCAGCTTCATCACTGTATGTTCCGAGTCGGTCATCCATGTTTACACCTCTCCATTACTAGTCATTGTCAGCCAAGGTTTCGCTCGCCGTTGGGCGATAATACCATCCCTTAGCCTGCACGACCTCAGGACCCCACCCAGCAAACAAACCAGAAAAACGCGCCTCATTATAGTGCTGCGTGAACCCCTACGGATTTTCGCAACCACAGGCATTGGGCCACGACGCCCAAGATATACAGCGCCAAAAAAGCCAAATGAAAGCTCTGTAACACAGGGGAATCAAACGAATCAATAAAAGGATCACCCACCGGCAGGCGTCGCAGAAAATCGGTGATGGCAGGAATCATGTGAAATAGCACCGTGGCACTGTACGCCATCGCTTGACAGTATTTCGATAACCCACCCAATAACTGGGTTTTCTCCATGATGAACCCCCCCGCCACTGCAGCGAGGGTCAATAACGCTAAAATATGGGCAATGCCAAACCCGCCTTGGTTATAAATAGCCAATGCAGACCCCGCTACAATAGTCGTGACGATAAGGTATAAGGCGCCCTCCTTATCGCTGGATCGTATGATGCGATAGCGCCAAACACAGACCGCCGCGAGCAACAGCGCGGCAACCCCCATAAGGGTGTGAAACCAACCTAACAACGTCATTGATGGCATCGCTCGTTCCTTAATGTCCGCTCAAATAGTGGGTGAGGACTCCACCGGAATTATAGGGGAAAACGCCTATTCAATGCGACACCCCTCCATCCGTCGATTAGCCATGCTCGGCGCTTGGGCACGGTTCAACCTCGCCGTTGAGACAGGCCTCACGAATACTCCGCTTATCGATTTTTTCCGTCGCGCCTCTCGGCAGTGGCGCGCGGTAGTACCAGACCTGCTCCGGAATCTTAAAGCGTGCTAATGACGTCTCAAGCAGCGCCTGCAGTGATCGTTGTGTCGGTGGTGACGCTGCATAAATAGCGGCTCCAACCGTTTCTCCCAGTCGTTCGTGAGGAATGGAGAAAACGCAGGCTTCCAGCACCCCCGAGATTTGGTGCAAAGCGCCTTCTACCTCTGGACAGGCAATATTCTCTCCCCCCCGAATAATCATGTCTTTCTTGCGGCCGACAATATAGACCAACCCCTGCGCGTCCTGGTAAGCCAGATCCCCGGTACGTAGCCAACCGTTGCGGAGCACCGCTTGAGTTTGCTCGGGTTTGTTGAGATAGCCGCGCATCGTTGCGGCACTCTTGAGCAGCAGCTCACCCACAACACCCGTCGCACTAACGGTACCGTCGTCAGCGACAATGCGCAGCGCTTGAACCGGGGGAATTAACCGGCCGGCTGCGCTGGGATGATCGATGTATTCCTTGCCCGAGAGGCGAATACCCAATCCATTCGTTTCGGTCATGCCGAAGCCCGTCGCTGGCGACGCTTGCTTGAATTGCCGCGCAAGCTCTCCCACTTGGCTAGCTGGGCGCTTAGCGCCCCCCGCATCGATAGAGTTGAGCGTTGCGAGACTCGCACCGGTCGCCGCGGCAACGTCTACAATATCGGCCGACATGGTAGGGACTCCCCAAAATCGGGTGATTTTTTCCTCTTCGATCAGCCCTACTGCTAGGCGCGCATCCCATTTGGGCATGAGCACCACCTTACCCCCGGACGCTAGGGTCAGTAGGAAGCAACTGTTCGTCCCGGAAATATGGAAAAACGGAACGGTAACCAGGTTGGACTGCACCAGTGGCTTGCCCGCTTGGTCAGTGGCAGGGGGAATCGGATGACCCATGGCCTCATACGTGGGCAGGATCATCAGCCAGGACCACAGCGCGGTCATGACGCTGCGATGAGTGAGGATGACACCTTTAGGATGCCCGGTAGATCCCGAGGTATACATGATCGAAAAATCATCATCGGGACTGACCCCGGGATTGATCGGAGTCGCCAGCGGCTGTCGCTCCATCAGCCGGTCAAAATCAACAGCCTGCTGATCGCTAGAGCGAACTCTAATCAAGGTAATCTTCAAGCGTGAGGCAATATCAACGAGTCGCTCAGCGCGCTCATCATCAACCACGGCGAGACGTGCGCCGCTATCTTCAAAGCCATAAGTCAGCTCCCGAGCTGTCCACCAGGCATTCATATGCACTGCCACAGCACCGAGCGAAGCGGTCGCCAGAAGGGTAATGACGTACTCCGGATAGTTACGCATGGCAATCGCCACTCGGTCACCGCTGCCGATAGCAAATTGGTCTTGCAGTACCCGGGCAAATCGCCACACACGATCTGCAAATTCCCGATAAGTCAGCCGCTCCTTAGCGAAGACCAACAGCTCGCGATCGCCAAATTCCTCCGCCTTCGCTTGCAGCAATGCTGTCACAGAGGGCGGTGCAGCGGTAAACACAGGGAGCGATACCCCATTGACCAAGGTCTTGCCTAGGCTAAAGCGCGGGTCGTGGCGAGTCAGAAAAGCGACCGCCTCATCAATAGATCGTGATTTCATGGTGGCTGCAGCCTCTAGACAGGTGAAAACAGCATCAGTGGGCATTCAACAGGCGACCCCAAAGCATACTGTGCTTTGCGACACGACTAATAGACCCTATGATACGCCCTTCAACGCAAAGGTGGCTCCTCGTTGGAGCACCTGCCGCCATCGCCCATTGAACAACCTATTACACAATAGTAAGGAATCCCCGTGGCCCATCTTCCAGAATATACCCCCGTGCTTATTGTCGGCGCTGGCATTTCGGGTCTCGGGGCCGCTGCCCACCTAAAGGCACAATGCCCCGGGCGAGATTTTTGTGTCATTGACAGCAAAACAGATTTGGGAGGGACTTGGTTGACCCACCGCTACCCTGGGGTGCGCTCCGACAGTGATTTGTATACCTATGGTTATCGGTTCAAACCTTGGCGGGGCAAACCCATTGCCGAGGGGCCTCTCATCATGAATTACCTGCGCGACATGTCAGTCGAGCACCATCTGGGACCGCACTTATTCTTCGGCTGGCAATTGACCGAGGCGTCTTGGTGCTCTACTTCGGCCCTGTGGCGAGTCCGTCTCACCGAGGTCGAATCAGGGCAGCAGCGAACGCTCAGCTGCCAGTTTCTCTGGATGTGTCAGGGTTACTACCGACACGACACCCCCAACCTTCCTGATTTTCCCGGGCGCGAGAGCTTCAAAGGGCCTATCATTCATCCCCAAGACTGGCCTGACGATCTCGAGCTAAAGGGTAAGCGAGTCATTGTCATCGGTTCCGGTGCCACTGCCGCTACACTCATCCCTAATATTGCCGACGATTGCGAGCAGGTGACCATGCTGCAACGATCCCCCGCTTATTTTTACGTCGGTGGCAACCGCAATGAGCTCGCTGAGCAACTGGACGCCCTTGATATACCTCCCGAATGGACTCATGAGATCACCCGGCGTCAGTTACTAAAAGACCAGCAGGCGCTGCACCAGGTGGCTAACGAGTACCCAGAGGTGGTGGCTGAAGAGCTCATCAACGGCGTTCAGGCTATTCTCGGTGAGGACTTTGACGTCGATAGCCATTTCCGCCCCGCCTATCGACCCTGGCAACAGCGGATTGCCTATTTGCCCGATGGCGATTTATTCCATGCCATCGCCCGGGGAGATGTCAATGTTGTCACCGCCCACATTGATCGCTTTGAAGCCAATGGCATTCGTACGACTGAGGGCAACTTAATTCCCGCTGATATTGTCATTTCTGCGACTGGCTTTCAGCTATCAGTCATGGGCGACGTAGCATTTGATGTCGATGGTGTACCGGTAGATTTCGGTCAGTGCCATACCTATCTGGGCATTATGATCAGTGACGTGCCCAATATGGCCGCTATGTTTGGCTACCTGCGGACCAGTTGGACCATGCGCGTTGATCTGGTCAGCGACTTCGTTTGTCGACTACTCAATACCTTAGAGGAAGACGGTCTGTCCTGGTGCATGCCGTCGCCACCCGAGGCGGAAACCATAGCAGACGCGCGTCCCTGGATTGCGGCGGAAGATTTCAGTCCGAGCTATCTGCGCAAGAGTATTCACAAAATGCCGAAGCAAGGTAGCGATCTACCGTGGATTAATCTCACCGACTACTACGTCGAACGCGAGGTCCTGCCCACCATTGACTTAAAGGATGGCGCCTTGCTGTTCGGGGGATCGCGCTGACGACAGATCAGTCGCTGTCGCTAATCGCCGCTGTCAGCAGAACAACTCCTGGGGTGTTCAGACAACAGCCCATGGCTCTGCTGCCGACTCGCAGTATGTGTCCTGATGCTCTGCTATGCGAATGGGGTGCCCTCACCAATATGACCATACCGAGTGGCTAAAGCCAACGGAATCACGCCAGTCATCAATAGAGGGTAAACGGCGTCTCTGACGAGAGTCGTCTCAGGTCATAGTACTGACGCCCGCGTATCTCAACTATGGTCCCCAGCGTTTTCACGCCCTGCAAAAATCCTTTACTATGGCGAAGGTGAGCGTAACTATCGCCTAGATGACCTTGGCTCAAAAAGTAACTGGAGAGATCCTAATGACCGTAAAAATAATGCCTATAATGGCCGCGCTCGCTGCTCTCATCGCACTGGGCTGTGCCGAAGAATCTACTGACAGTGACGCGGAAAATGCTGGGGCAGCCGCCCCGCCTACAGCGATAGATTCTAGCCCTGCAGCGGCTAATGTTAGTCAGGCGCGGTTAATCGCTGCCGATGAAGAACCCGAACAGTGGATGACCTACGGTGGCTCCTATGATGAGACGCGACATTCCACGCTCACCAAAATCAACCGAGATACGCTAGCCGATCTCGGTATCGGCTGGGTATATGACATGAAAAAACCCCGGGGTGTCGAAGCCACTCCCGTGGTGGTAGACGGCGTTATGTATGTCAGCGGTTCCTGGTCCGTGGTCTATGCCCTCGATGCGCGCACCGGTAAAGAACTGTGGACCTATGATCCGAAAGTATCCGGGGAAGATGCGGCAAAGGGCTGTTGTGATGTGGTCAATCGCGGTGTTGCGGTTTATGAAGGAAAAGTCTTTGTCGGGGTATTTGACGGCCGGCTCGAGGCCCTGGACGCTAAAACCGGGGAAGTGCTGTGGAGTAATGTCACCGTAGATCAGTCGAAACCTTACACGATTACCGGCGCGCCTCGCGCCTTTAAGAATAAAGTCATTATTGGTAATGGAGGGGCAGAGCTGGGCGTCCGTGGCTACGTGACCGCCTACGATACGGACACGGGCGATTTGGCCTGGCGTTTTTACACCGTCCCCAATCCCAATAAAGAACCCGATGGTGCCGCCTCTGATGACATTCTGGCGAGGCTCGCCAATGACACCTGGGGTGATACCGGTGCCTGGACTACCGATGGTGGCGGCGGTACCGTGTGGGACGCCATTGTTTATGACAGCGTGAACGATCAGGTGTTGCTGGGGATAGGCAACGGCTCGCCGTGGAATCCCACCCTTCGCGACCCGGACGGCAATGGCGACAACTTGTTTCTGTCCTCCATTCTGGCGGTGGATGCCGACACCGGCGCTTATCGCTGGCACTATCAAACGACCCCTCGCGATATGTGGGACTACACCGCTACCCAACCCATGATATTGGCGGATCTGCCCCTAGGTGAAGGCAATGCGCCTCGCCGAGTGGTTATGCAAGCGCCAAAAAATGGCTTTTTCTACGTCATTGACGCCAAAACCGGTGAGCTCATTTCCGCCGACGCCTTTACCGATATGACCTGGGCGACAGGTGTCGATGAAAATGGTCGACCCATTGAAGTGCCCGCTGCTAGGCAACTTAACGACGATATGGTTGTGCTGCCAGGGCCTACGGGCGCCCACAATTGGCACCCCATGTCCTACAGTGAAGATACCGGGTTGGTCTATATTCCGACCAACATTTGGCCCTTGATTTACAGCCGACCGGACCCGGAAAATACGGTGAAGAGCAATTGGAATATCGGTTACCGCGTGGACGCTGGATGGCCACTGACGATACCGGCTGGTGGTATTGAGGACATGCGTAGCATGGGCGGCGGCTCACTGCTGGCTTGGGATCCCGTTAAAGGTGAGGCGCGATGGGCCGTGCCATTCCCCGTTCCCTTCAACGGTGGCACCTTGTCGGTGGCCAGTGGACTCGTTTTCCAAGCGCACAAAGGCGGCGAGCTAGTGGCCTATGACGCAGAAACTGGGGAGCGGGTGTGGTCGCATGGCTTAGTCGGAGGGCCCGGCGCGGCACCGATGACCTATGAGGTCGATGGCGAACAGTACATTACCATTTTGTCAGGCTGGGGTAGCACCATTGCTATGGTCTATGGTGTGGTCTTTGAAGACGCGGTTGGACCCGAAATGGGTCGGGTCATCACCTTTAAATTAGGTGGCCAAGAAACACTGCCTAAGCCCCTTGAAAATGGCATTGCGCGCACGCCCAAGAGCGAGCCGCTAGGCGATGACGCCCTGCAAACCAAGGGCTTGCGACTGTTCGCCGCCAACTGCCAATGGTGCCATGGCGCTTTCGCGATCAGCTCAGGCGTGCTGCCCGATTTGCGATGGTCAGCGATCACCGCCACTGAAGCTTCCTGGGACGCGGTGCTACGAGAAGGCGCGCTCACTACCCGGGGCATGGTGTCATTTGCCGACCGCCTCGACAAAGAGGAAACCGACGCGATACGCGCCTATGTAGTCCGACAAGCATGGAACGCTCAGGCCCTCGATGAGGCGGACGCACCCAAGGCCACAGCAGCGGACATGGCTGCCCACTGAATGGATGACTGGCGCGCCTCATGCCATACTGAGGACGTATCTGGGTGTTGTTACACGGTGGACCCCCGCATCGATGTCCCTAACACTACCTCGAACGTTCGGGATCTAACGTGAAGAATCGTCGCTCAATAGTGCGTTTATCGCTAGGCCTGACGGCTATGGCCGCCGGGAGTCCCTGGGCCTTGAGTGCAGCACCGCATGTGGCAGTGATCGGTGGTGGTATTGTCGGCTGCTCCATCGCCTATCACCTTGCAAAATCAGGCGCCCGGGTAACGCTGATTGAACAACACGCGTTAGCGACCGGTGCAAGTCACGGCACATTTGCGTGGATCAACGCAACGTGGGCTAAACAACCGCGGCATTATCATCAATTCAGCCAAGCAGGTGTCAAGGCGTGGAGGCGCCTTGAGCACGAGTTGACTATCCCGGTGAAATGGGGCGGATCGTTGGAATGGTTTGCATCAGCTACTCGTCAGCAACAGCTTCTATCCGATATTAAGGAGCAGATCGCTTGGGGGGAGCCAGCCCGGATGGTTGCCAAAGAGCGTCTAGAGCAGCTAGAGCCCAATGTCGACTTTAGCGGCACAAGTGACGCGGCATTTTCGCCAAACGATGGAGCAGTTAACCCCGTTTTGGCAGCCACGATCATGGCCCGGGCAGCTGCAGGGTTGGGTGCTGTCATCAAGGAACAATGCCGCGTAGAGTCAGCCACCGAGCTCCCCAGCGGACAGGTCATGCTCCATACCAGCGCGGGTATGCTCGCCATAGACCGTTACGTGCTTGCCACAGGAGCCTCCGAAGGCATGGCGCAGCAGCTGGCGGACATCGCGCTTCCTCAGCGCAGTACCCCCGGGGTCATCGTTATTACCGCCCCTCAACCGCCGCTACTCAATCGTATTGTTGTTGCACCCGGAGTGCATATTCATCAACGTCAAGATGGTCGAATTGTGCTGGGTGAACAAGACGGCGCCCCAGCGACAACAGCCCATGTCGCGCGGCTGAAGGGACGGCCCAGGCAATTTCCAAACACCGCGCTTGCCACGGCCCATGCCCAACGTATGTTAACTATCGCAGGGACGGTGGTGCCTGGTTTAGGGTCAGCAGTCGTCGAGGAGGTCATTATTGGATGGCGGCCACTCCCTCTCGACGGCCTCCCGGTCATTGGTTCCGTCCCTAGGAAACGTGCCGCCTATGTCGCCATCATGCACAGTGGCGTATCCCTAGCACCCCATGTTGGCGATGTAGTGGCCAGAGAAATAATGACCGGACAGAGCGTGCCCGCGCTGAAGGACTATCGGCCTGAACGGCATTTTATGAGCACTGGTCAGTATTGATTGGCCACTGAATGCCTCGGCTAATTAGCGCGCCGCATTGACAGGGTCAGATCAAAAACGGTGATGGCTGGAACTGCTCCAGCCATCACACGTTGCCACTACTCGCCTGCGGGCAGGATTCCATCTTTGACTACCAGCAAGAAGTTAGCTACTACCATCGCGGCAATACCGACCATGAACTGGTCAATGACAGCGTTAATATAGGCGCCTGCCACCGGAATGGCGTCTAAGCTATTGGCCAGCGTTGGAATGGCGAGAGCCGCCACTGTGTAGGCCATTCGTGCAGACATGTCGGCCAATGGATTCATAAACCCATTAACTAAGCCCAATGCCACGAGAGCCAAAGTCCAGTAAGCGAAAATCCCTGCTGGAACAAAAGTGGCCAGTAGCGCCACAAGGAGTGTCAGTGCGGTCAGTATTTGATTCGATTTCATTGAAGTCTCCAAGATTATTTTTAATAGTATCTGTACGACTTACCCGAATCTCAATCGGTCATGCTTAGTACCCGGTACAATCTGGATCAAAGAATGATCTACTATCCACTCGGATTGTCTATAACGTAACACATCTTTCGGCGACTATCAGCCCTAAATAACATTACTGACCACGGTGCGTTCAGAACAACAGACACGCCACCCCTTGGAGGGTGTCACGCTTTTTTTTGTGTTCTTGCACGCCCCCTCGGCCCAGTCATGGTAACGTTAGCTGCTTGGCGAGCATTGCGCGGCACATCAACCACAGCGCCACAAGAATGATGTCACAACACCCACAGTATCATTGATTGAATCAGGAGCCACCATGGCTAATCATCCTATTGACTGGCCCACTTGGTCCGCCCTCGATGCCACGGGTCTGACGACCCTCATCCGTGAGCAAAACATCCCTTTGGCTGAGATCACACATCAGCTTGCTGCCGCCGTCGACGCCTTGAATCCCAAAATCAATAGCGTGATTGAGCTTTTTGACGACGCCATCAGTGATCCGGGCAATAGCGGTGCTAACCCTGAGGGTCGGTTTTTCGGGGTACCTATCTTAATAAAAGACATGGGCTCACAAGTAGCCAATCAAGTGCAGCAAATAGGACTTGGCTTTAAAAAGCCCGCTCCCGCTACTGCTGACGATCCACTCATTGAAAACCTTCGACAGGCGGGGTTTATTGTCGCCGGCCGCACAACGGTTCCCGAAAGCGGTATGACACTGATCACCCACAGTATTCCGCAGGGAGATACACGCAACCCATTTAATTTGCAACGGACACCCGGCGGCTCTTCGGGAGGGTCTGCGGCCTCCGTTGCTAGCGGCATTGTACCCATTTGCTCAGCCTCTGACGGTGCCGGCTCCATTCGATTTCCCGCTGCGTGGACAGGATTGATTGGCCTTAAGTGTACTCGCGGCGTCAACCCCTTGCCCCGAGGCCTGAACGAATCACTGTTGGCTGGTGCAGTGGAGGGTGTTTTAGTAAAAACGGTGAGAGATTGTGCCGCGGTTTACGAGGAACTAGCCATTCACCGTTACCTAGGTCGGAGCTTCATGCCACCCCCGATACTACCTCACTTGTCCTTGCAAGCAGATCAGGCAGATCGCAAGCTAACCATTGGCGTCAGTCTCGAACCCTGGGGTAGCACCGCTACGGTGGATCCCATCATCCGAACGCAAACGCAAGCATTTGTCGACCGACTCAAGCAGCTTGGGCACACCATTATCTATCTAGATCCCGATTCAATTTGTGATTTTCATCGATTACGTGAGTCTTTCACTATCGCGGAATGGTTGGTACCCATATCGAAAGAGTTGCAGTATGAAGTAGCCTTATCAGCCGAGGAGCTTACTGACGACAATGCCAGCGTCCAGCTTCGCAATCATCTCAGTCTGTGCGATCGCTATGATTTAGATGACTTCCTTGCTGCAAAAGTTGATACCGAGGCCATAATGCGTCAATGGGGGTTATTTTGGCAACAAGGGCAATGTGAC